>ERZ802830.2164-NODE-2164-length-18045-cov-7.19528_pt1 | contig 18045 bp, 14 predicted proteins | sample MGYA00345654_ERZ802830 | MGnify/ENA primary metagenome ERZ802830 (study PRJEB30503, sample SAMEA104212375) | marine metagenome | biome: Westerlies Biome; feature: [SRF] surface water layer (ENVO:00010504) within the epipelagic zone...; material: water...
TAAAAATCATCAATTAACTCCTGAAAGTCAAGCAAGAGCTAAACCTTCACTAAAATCATTTTTTAAATTTTTAAATAAAAATACTTATCTAAAAAATACAAATATTTTTAATCTTCAAACAACTAAAATAAAAAGGCAAATTCCTCGCCCCCTAACATTTAAAGAAATAATGAATGTAATAAATCTATCTGGTGAAAAAAATGATTGGACAGGACAAAGAGACAAAACTCTTTTAATATTAATTTATGCTGCTGGACTAAGAATTAGTGAAGCACTTCAGTTAAATATAATAGATGTAGAAGGTTTAGATACTATAAGAATAATTGGAAAAGGAAAAAAAATTAGAGAAATTCCTTTAATAGAATCTGCTCGAATTGCAATAAAACAATTACTGGATGTTAATAAAAATTTGGAAAAAAACTCTCCTGTATTTTTGGGGGTCAAAGGAAAAAGATTAAGTTCTCGTCAAGTACAAAAAAATATAGAAGAAATTAGAAATAAATTATCTTTACCAAAAAGTTTAACTCCACATACTCTAAGGCATAGTTTCGCTACACATCTTCTTGAAAAAGGAGTTGATTTAAGGACACTACAAGAACTTCTTGGCCACAGTAGTTTATCTACAACACAAGGTTATACAGCAGTCAACATTAATACAATTCATAAAACTCATAAAGATGCTCATCCTAGAAAATAATAGCTTTAGGAATGAATTGTTTGTCCATATGAAGCTATACTAGCTGCTTCTTTTATTGATTCTGATAATGTAGGATGAGCATGACAAATTAAGGCTATATCCTCTGCTGACGCGCCCATTTCAATTGAAACTACAAATTCTCCTATCAACTCTCCAGCATGCTCTCCCATAATGTGAGCTCCTAATATTTTATCTGAGTCTTTATGAGAATATATTTTTACCATTCCTGAGAGGTTCCCCGTCACTTTACTTCTAGAATTAGCATTAAATAGAAACTTACCTTCTTTGTATTCAAGGTTATATTTGTCTAATTCTTGTTTAGTTTTTCCTACCCATGCTACTTCAGGGCTAGTATATACTACTGAAGGTATTGCATTATAATTAACCTGCCCATTTTTACCTGTAATAATATCTACTACCGCTTCTGCCTCTATACTTGCTTTATGAGCTAACATTGGGCCTTCTATTACATCTCCAATAGCATATATTCCTTTACTTGATGTTTCATAAAAATGATTTACATTTATATAACCTCTGGAATTAGAACTTATATTTAATTTTTCTAAACCTAATTCTCTAGTATTAGGGATACGTCCTACAGCTAAAAGTGCTTTATCAAATACCAAATTAGCTTCTGAATTGTCAATTATTGATCTGGTATTTAATTGTACTTTATTGCCTTTAATTTTTGCATTAATAACTTCGGATGATAATTTAAAATTTAAACCTTGTTTCTTTAATTCCTTATAAAAATTATCTGCAATATCTGAATCCATAGATGGTACAATAGAACTGTCATATTCAATTACTGTTACTTCAGAACCTAACCTACTCCATACTGAACCTAACTCTAAACCTATATAACCAGCTCCAATTACTGCTAATTTTTCTGGAACTTTTTTAAAGTTTAAAGCACCAGTTGAAGAAACTATATAATTTTCATCAAACTTAATATTTTTTAACTGAGAAGCACTCGATCCTGTAGCAATTATAATATACTCCGCAATATATTTTCTATTTTCTACTTTAACTGTTCTGTCACTCTCTAATGAAGCCTGACCAATAATATATTCTATATTATTTTTTTTGAACAAATGTTGAATTCCATTTGTTAATTTATTGATAGTATTATCTTTACCTTCCATCATTTTACTAATATCAAATGATGGTTTTTTTATTTGTATCCCATGATTAATTGATTCATGTATAATATCTTTATATAATTTTGAAGAATGTAATAACCTTTTTGAAGGTATACAGCCTACATTTAAGCAAGTACCTCCTAAACTTCCTCTTTTGTCAATGCAAGCTACTTTAAGTCCTGCTTGTGCCGCTGATATAGCCGCAACATATCCTCCTGGTCCCCCACCTATAACAATTAAATCAAACTTTTCCATTAGAGTCCTATTAACATTCTATCAGGTTGTTCAATAAATTGTTTTACTTTAACTAAAAATGATACTGCCTCTTTACCTGATACTGCTCTATGGTCGTAAGTTAATGCAACATACATCATAGGCTTAATTATAATTTCTCCATTTTCTACTACCGGCCTATCCTTAATTTGATGTAATCCTAATATTCCTGTTTGAGGAGGGTTTATAATAGGTGTAGACATCATTGATCCATAAACTCCACCATTGGTAATAGTAAATGTTGCTCCAGTCATTTGATCAGAAGTGATTGTTCCTTCTCTAGCCTCTTTACCAAAGTTAAATATTTCTTTTTCAATTTCAAAAAAAGATTTTTTATCTACAGATCTAATAACAGGAACCAAAAGACCTTGTGGGGCACCTAAAGCAATACCTATATCAATATGGTCATGATATATAATATCTGTACCATCTATTTCTGAACTTATAATTTTTATTTCTTTTAAAGCTAATACAACTGCATTGAAAAAAAAAGACATAAAGCCTAATTTGACTCCAAATTTTTTCTCAAAAATTTCCTTATTATTATTTCTTATATTAATAACCTTAGACATATCAACTTCATTAAATGTGGTTAACATCGCGGCATCTTTTTGAGCTTTTTTTAATCTCTCTGCCATAGTCCTTTGTATTCTAGTCATTGGAATACGTGTGGATTTTTTAGAACTTAGTTTTTCATTTTGTTCTATATTATTGTTTAATATCTTTACAGTTTTATTAGATTTGTTCCTTCTTTCACTGGGTGATAAATTTTCCCCTGTAATAAACTCCTCAATATCAGTTTTAGTGATTTTATTTCCTATACCAGACCTGTTTATATCTGAAGAAGAAATTAATTGTTTTTCTAATATATCTTCATGTTTAACATTATCATTTTTGCTATCTATATTAGTACCTTCAGGCTTGTTGCTCTCATCCTTCAATTCAGAATGAGTTATTTCTGGAACTTCAGATAAATCAGAAACTTCTCTCTCTAGAAACTCCGCTAATTCAGCGCCAATTTCAACATCTTGTCCTGCATTAATGTATATTTCAGACAATACTCCATTTGATTGGGCATAAACCTCTAAAGTTGCTTTATCTGTTTCTAGTTCTACTAAAACTTCATCTTTAGAAACATCATCACCTTTTTTCTTTAACCACTTAGCTACTGTTGCTTCGGAAACAGACTCACCCAAAGTAGGAACAAGGATTTTCATTTATACCGCCCTATATAAAATAAATTGCATTATATTATTAACTTTCTTTTTTAGTTTAACACTATTTTTCTTAATTACTTAGTCTTTTCAAACAAGGCTATATCTAATAATTTTTGCTGCTCTTGCTGATGTCTACTAAATAAACCAGAAGCTGTAGAAGCTTGTGCTTCCCTTCCTGCATAAAATAATCTATTTTGTTTAGAACCAACCTTAATCATTACGTCTTCTATTAATGTGCTTATATAAGTCCATGCCCCCATATTTTTAGGCTCTTCCTGACACCAAATTATTTTTGCTTTAGAAAAATTTTTTAACTCTCTGACTACAGCATCTTCAGGAAAAGGATAAAGTTGTTCAATTCTAATCAATCTAACATTTGTTAATTTTTTTTCTTCTCTCAATTTAACTAAATCATAGAAAACTTTTCCTGAGCATAAAACTACTCTCTTCACATTATCTTTTTTTAATGATTTTTTTGGATCTGGTAAAACTCTGTGAAACCATGAGCCTGATGTTATGTCAGAAATTTTTGAAACTGCATTTTTATTACGTAGTAAAGATTTTGGTGTAAATATTATTAATGGCTTTCTAAACGATCTATGCATTTGTCTCCTTAAAACATGGAAATAATTAGCAGGAGTGGTACAATTTACTACTTGTAAGTTGTCTTCTGCACATAATTGTAAGAACCTTTCCATTCTAGCAGAGGAATGTTCTGGTCCTTGTCCTTCATAACCATGCGGTAATAATAAAGTTAATCCTGACATTCTTAACCATTTTCTCTCTCCTGAAGCAATAAATTGATCAATAATTACTTGAGCTCCATTTGCAAAATCTCCAAATTGTGCTTCCCACATGACTAAAGCGTTAGGTTCTGCCAATGAATATCCATATTCAAAACCTAAAACTGACGCCTCAGATAAAGGACTGTCTACTATTTCAAATATAGCCTGATTTTTTTTTATATTATTTAGTAAAATTATTTTATTATCATTTTTTTGATCAACTAATACTGCATGCCTTTGAGAAAATGTTCCTCTACCTGAATCTTGTCCAGTTAGCCTAATTTTTACTCCCTCAACAAGTAAACTTCCTAAAGCTAATGATTCTGCTGAAGACCAATCTATAGGATTTTTTCCCTCAAAAGATAACTTTTTTTGATCAATTAATTTTTTTAACTTTTTATGTACATTGAAATTTTTTGGTAATTTAGTTAATCCCTGTCCTACTATTTTAAATTTATCTAGGCTTATACTAGTATCACCTCTTCTTTTTCCTTTTTCTCTAGCTATATCTAAACCTTCCCATACACCACTAAACCAATCTGCTTTATCTGGCTTATATGAATTTGCTTTTTTATATTCTTCCTCTAATCTGGCATACCAATCTAATAGATATTTTTCTGATTCTTCCTTAGAAATTAATTTTTCTTTTATGAGTTTTTTACTATATATCTCTCGTGTTGAAGGGTGATCTGATATTGCTTTATACATAGTAGGTTGAGTAAAAGCTGGTTCATCTCCTTCATTATGACCGTGGCGTCTGTAACAAAACATATCTACTACTATGTCCTTATTAAATTTTTGTCGGAATTCAATTGCTATTCTTGCTGCATGAACAACAGCTTCTGGGTCGTCTCCATTAACATGTAATATAGGAGCTTGTATCATTAAAGCTACATCTGAACAGTAAGGTCCTGAACGAGCATTTACAGGATTTGTAGTAAAACCGATTTGATTGTTTATTATAAAGTGAATTGTTCCACCAATTCTATAACCTTTTAGTTCTGATAAGTCTAAAGTCTCAGGAACTAATCCTTGGCCAGAAAAGGCTGCATCTCCATGTATCAAAAGAGCAGCAACCTTTCGTCTTCCTAAATCTTCTTTCTGATCTTGTTTAGCTCGTACTTTTCCAACCACCACTGGATTCACAGCCTCTAAATGTGATGGATTTGCTGTAAGCGATAAATGTACTTTTTTACCATCAAAAGTTCTATCAGAAGATGTCCCTAAATGATATTTAACATCTCCTGCACCTTGAACATTTTCTGGTTGTGAAGAGTTTCCTTGAAACTCCGAAAATATAGCTTCAAAGGGCTTGCCCATAAAATTAGCAAGCACATTGAGCCTTCCTCTATGTGCAGTGCCTATTACCACTTCTTCTAAGCCTAATTTCCCACCTCTTTTAAGAATTTGCTCTAATGCAGGTATCATTGCTTCCGAACCTTCTAATCCAAATCTTTTTGTACCAGTATATTTTCTATCTAAAAACTTCTCAAAAGTTTCTGCAGCAACCAATCTTTCATAAATTGCTTTTTTTCCCATATCAGTAAAATCAGGCTGATTTAAAACATTTTCTAGAGTCTTTTGCATCCAAGCCTTTTGTTCAGGATCTTGAATATGCATAAACTGAACGCCTATAGTTCCACAATAAGTAGCTTCTAAATTTAATAAAATTTCTCTTAGTGTTGCAGATTCTAGTCCTAGCACATTATCTATAAATATAGGTCTATCCATATCTTTTTCTTCAAAACCATAACTTTCTGGTTTAAGCTCCGGGTGATCAAGAGATTTTGTTAAATTTAAAGGATCTAAATTAGCTTTCAAGTGACCTCTTACTCTATAAGCTCTAATTAACATTAAGGCCCTTATAGAATCTAAAGTAGATGACCTGCTATCTTCATTTGATGATAAAGTTAACTCTTTTTGAGCTTGAAAATTAGCCTTATTACTAATATTCAAATTTGATAAAAATGAGCAAGCATCTGGAGTAAGATCATCAAAAAATTCTTGCCATTCTATATTTACTAAATTTCTGTCTTTTAGATAGGTAATATATAGTTGCTTCAACTCTTTTATACGATCTTGTTTATTTAAAGATTGCATTAACAAAACTTTTTAACCCTTAATTCTATCATATAATTTTTAACATCTCTTCCCCGATAGTTGCCGGAGAAGAAGCTATTGAAACTCCTGCTGATTTTAAAGCTTCAATCTTATCTTCCGCTCCTCCACTACCTCCAGATATAATTGCTCCTGCATGTCCCATTCTTTTTCCTTCAGGAGCACTTAAACCAGCAATAAAACCTACTGTAGGTTTTTTAATTTTTGAACTTTTAATATATTCTGCAGCTTCCTCTTCTGCAGAGCCTCCAATTTCACCTATCATAATAATTCCTTGAGTAGCCTCATCTGCAAGAAAAAGCTCTAAAGTATCAATAAAATTTGTACCAGGAATGGGATCACCTCCTATACCTACACATGTAGTTTGGCCCAATTTACAGGCTGTAGTTTGATCAACTGCCTCATAAGTTAAAGTTCCTGACCTTGAAACTATTCCAATATTACCATCCATACAAATATGTCCTGGCATGATACCTATTTTACATTGATTAGGAGTAATTATTCCTGGGCAATTTGGTCCGATTAACCTACTTTTAGAATTATTTAAAACGTTCTTTACTTTAACCATATCCAATATAGGAATACCTTCAGTTATGCACACAATTAACTCTATCTTTGCATCAATAGCTTCTAATATAGCATCTGCTGCAAAAGGTGGAGGCACATAAATTACACTTGCATTAGCGTCTGTATTATAGACTGCTTCATCAACCGAATTATATACAGGTAAATCTAAATGATGACTCCCTCCTTTTCCAGGTGAAACTCCTCCTACCATTTTTGTTCCATAAGCTATGGCCTGTTCAGAATGAAATGTTCCCTGCGCACCAGTAAAGCCTTGGCAGATGACTTTAGTTTCTGAATTTACAATTATAGACATTATAATTCCTTAATAGATTGAACTACTTTTTTTGCAGCATCACCTAAATTATCTGCACTAATTATATCTAAACCTGAACTATTTAAAATTTCTTTACCTTTTTCTACATTTGTTCCAGCCAAACGGACTATTAGTGGAACTCTAATATCAATATTTTTTGCAGCAGCTACAACTCCTTCAGCAATAATATCACAACGCATTATTCCTCCAAATATATTGACAAGTACTGCTTTAACTTTTTTATCAGAAAATATAATTTTAAATGCTTGCTCTACTCTTTCTTTACTTGCTCCTCCTCCAACATCTAAAAAATTAGCAGGATTGCCTCCTTCTAATTTAATAATATCCATTGTAGCCATAGCTAATCCTGCCCCATTTACCATACAGCCAATATTACCTTCAAGAGTAATATAATTTAAATCATATTTTGTCGCTTCAAGCTCTCTAGGATCTTCTTCGTCTTCATCTCTCAATTTTTCTATATCTTGTTGTCTATATAATGCATTATCATCAAAGTTCATTTTAGCATCTAGAGCAAGAACGTCATCTTCAGTTACTACTAAAGGGTTAATTTCAACTAGACTGGCATCTGTTTGTTCAACAGCTTTAGATAGAGCTAATATAAATTTTATAGCTTTGTTTGATATAGACTTTTCTAAACCTAATTTAAAAACTAGCTGTCTGGCTTGATATGGTTGCATTCCTAATAAAGAATCTATTTCAGCCTTAAATATTTTTTCTGGTGCTTTTTTTGCAACAACCTCTATTTCTGTACCACCTTCAGTAGAGGCCATCATTACATATTTTTCATTACTTCTATCTAGAACAACCCCAAGATAAAGTTCACTAATAATATTTATACCTTGTTCGATAAAGATTTTATTAACTTTTTTACCTTCAGGTCCAGTTTGATGGGTAACTAACTGCATGCCTAAGAGTGATTTACTTATTTCTTCAACTTCTTCTATACTATCGGCTATTTTAACTCCACCTGCTTTTCCTCTTCCACCAGCATGAATTTGAGCCTTTACTACCCACTTTTTTCCACCTATATCTTTTGCTACGGAAACAGCCTCATCTACACTATAAGCTTCTTTTCCCTTAGGAATACTTACACCATATTCAGCCAATATTTTTTTTGCTTGAAATTCGTGAATATTCATCAGTTATTACCAATAATTTTATTATAAATAATAATAAACTTTATCTATCATGATAAACAAAAAGTTTAAACTATAAATATTAAAGAAAAATAAATTAAGAAATTATAATTTAATCTTTCTAAAGTGAGAAGTTAAAGACTTATCTATATCTTTGCACGCTGAAACCAGCTCATTAACAGCTTTTAAAGATTTTTTAAACATAGCTTTTTCGGAACTATCTAAGCTAACTTCTACTACCTTTTCAATACCTTTTTTTCCAATTATTACAGGAACTCCTACATACATTCCTTTAATACCATATTCACCATTCAACATAGCAGCACATGGTAATACTTTTTTCTTATCTTTTAAATAACTTTCTGCCATCTGAATTGCTGATGTTGCTGGAGCATAAAATGCTGAACCTGTTTTAAGTAAAGAAACAATTTCCGCTCCTCCATCCCTCGTTCTTTGGACAATTTCATTTAGTTTACTTTTGCTAATCCAGCCCATTTTAATTAATTCAGATAAAGGTATACCTGCAACGGAAGAATACCTAATTAATGGAACCATCGTATCGCCATGGCCTCCCATAACAAATGCAGTAACATCTGATATAGAAACTTGAAGTTCTTCTGATAAAAAATACCTAAATCTTGAGCTGTCTAATACACCGGCCATACCAACAACTTTGTTTGCCGGTAAACCACTAAATGCTCTCAAAGCCCATACCATGGCATCAAGTGGATTGGTAATGCATATTACAAAAGCATTAGGACAATATTTTTTTATTCCTTCTCCTACAGTTTTCATAACACCTAAATTAATACCTAATAAATCGTCTCTACTCATTCCTGGTTTTCTAGGAATACCTGCAGTTACAATAACTACGTCTGAATTTCTTAATAGGCTATAATTACTTCCTCCTCGCATGCTTACATCAAAACCCTCAACAGGAGAAGATTGAGCAATATCTAAGCTTTTACCTTCCGGAATCCCCTTAGCTATATCTAAAAGGACTACATCTCCCAATTCTTTTAAGCCAACTAGATGAGCTAATGTTCCTCCAATAGCTCCAGAACCAACAAGTGCAATTTTAGATTTAGACATTTTATAATCCTTTTTATTAATTTAATAATATTTATATATACCTATAAATATCTTTTATTAAAGTGTTAATATTTCATTCCAAAAAATAATTTATATTCATGTCCATAATAGTTTATAGATATTTATTATTTCTTTATTATCAGGAACTCTAGGATTATTTCCAGGTGAACCTGAAGCTAAAGCTTGCTCAGCCATAATTTCTAAATTATTCATAAAATCTTTTTCATTTATGCCAAACTCTTTTGGGGTAGGCACATTTAGTTCTTTATTAATATCCTCAAGTTCAATTAAAAGCTTCTTATTAGCATCTTCATCACTATCTTCTTTTAAAGCTACCTCCATTGCTCGTGCGCAATCTGCATAACGTTTAGTTGCAGCAGGGATTGAAAATTCTGTTACAGAAGGTAGTAACATTGCATTTGATAACCCATGAGGAACATGATAAAATGCCCCTATAGGTCTACTCATCCCATGCACTAAAGCTACTGAAGCATTTGAGAAAGCGACTCCAGCTAATGTTGCTCCTAACATCATTTTTTCTCTGGCCTCTCTATTACTTCCATCATGGAAAACTTTTCTTAAATTAGGAGCTATTAAATTCATAGCTTGCAAAGCTTGTGCATCACTAAATTTATTTGCTTTTTTACTAACATACGCTTCCATTGCATGAGTTAGGGCATCTATCCCGGTATCAGCAGTGGATCTTTGCGGTAAACTAAGAGTTAGCTCATAATCAACAATAGCAACACAAGGCATAAACCCTTTCCCCACACATAACATTTTTTCATCTGTTGTCTCATCAGAGATTATTGTAAACTTTGTAACTTCTGACCCTGTTCCAGCTGTTGTAGGAATTGCTAAAACTGGAATTCCCAGTTCATCTACTATTCGGGGAAATTTATATTCCTTCATATTACCACCAAATTTTCCTAAAATACTTATTGCCTTTGCACTATCAATTGGACTACCACCTCCCAGAGCAATTAAAGAGTCATAATTTCCATCTTTAACTTTATTAACTCCATTTTGAATAGATTTAACTGTAGGTTCAGGGATTGTATCTTTAAAAATATCTGCAATAATATTTTTACTTTTCAAAATTTCTTCTAATCTAGATATATATCCTAATTCTATCATCATAGAATCAGTTATAATTAATGGATTTTTATAACCCATATTATTCATTATATTTCCTAATTCTTTGATTGCACCAGAACCTATTTGCATAATACTTGGAATAATAATTTGATTAGACACGTGACCTCCATATATATTTAAGAATTTAATTTGATATAACTATCATGAACTTAATAATTTTTTAAAATTTTTATTTTTTAATTTATTTAACCAATCCTTATTAGTCATTTCATATATTCTAGAAACAGTTCTTCTAAATTCCATATAACCATCTCCTGCTATATAAATATCTTCAGGCTTAATATTTGATGATAAAGCTAATCCTATTTTCTTATCATACAAAATATCTAAAAGAATTTGAAACCTTTTAGCCTTATTTCTATCTTTTTCAGCTAACTCTGGAATATTAACAATAATGATCCAATCACACACATTTACTATTTGGTAATAATCAATAGCCGATAAATTTTCTTCACATAATTTTTCAAAAGAAAAAATTGATACACGATTAGCAATTTTTTCAATCTTCATCTTCCTCTTATTGTATTCTATATCTATAGATTCTACCTTGTTATTATTTCTTAAAATATTGAATAATTTTTCATATAATTTTGTATTTGCAGGTAAATAATAAAAGTCCTGAAACTCATGAATTCCTATATGGTCATTAATTTTTATTCTATAATCCTTTCCATCTAAAACCTCTTGGACTGATAAATATTTTTCTATTAAATTTATATAAGGAATAAAACGCTCTCTCTGAAGACCATTTTTATATAAATTTGAAGGAGAGGTATTAGATGTAAGAACTACTTTTATATTTTTTTTAAACAGTATTTCATATATTTTTTCTAATATCATTGCATCGGCCACATCTAATACTTCAAATTCATCAACACATAATAAGCTAATACCCTTAGTTAATTTACCAATTGCATGGTTTAAAGGATTTCTATGATTTGATAATCTACTCTCTTTCATATAAGCATAAATACTCTTCATAAAATCGTGATGATGTAATCTCATACACCTTTTATCTTGAACTAATTTATAGAATATATCCATAAGATAGGATTTACCTCTTCCTACCCGACCGAAGATATATACTCCCATATCTTTTTTATTTGAGAATAAATTTTTAAAATAAATATTTGATGTAATTTGATTGTATAAATTATCTAAAGCGTTAATAGCATTTAATTGTCCATGGTCTTCAGTTACTGTACCTGCTTCTACTAATTTTTTATATAAAACAGATACAGCATTTGAATTACTCAAAAAATCATCCTTTATTATTATTTCATAATAGGCATTGTAAAGAGAGCTCCATCTTTAATTCCTGAAGGCCATCGAGCAGAAACTGTTTTAATTCTTGTATAAAATCTTACCCCATCCATTCCATGTGCATTATTGGAACCAAATAAAGAATCTTTCCAACCACCAAAACTATGATATGCGACTGGAACAGGAATTGGAATATTAATACCTACCATTCCAATATTTGCTTTAGATGCAAAGTCTCTAGCAGTATCTCCATCTCTAGTAAAAATAGAAACTCCATTTCCATAAGGATTAGACTTAACTAAATCTAATGCCTCTGAATAATTCTTTGCCCTTACTGTTGAAAGAACTGGACCAAAGATTTCTTGATCGTATATAGACATACCAGGTTTAACATTATCAAATAAAGTTCCTCCCATAAAATTACCTTTTTCATAACCTTGTAATGTAAGATTTCTGCCATCAACTATTATATCAGCTCCATCTTTCTCACCTTCGTTTATTAAATTAGTAATTTTATCAAATGATTGTCTTGTAACTATAGGGCCCATTTCAGCCTCTGGGTCATCCCAAGGTCCAATTTTTAAACCACTTACTTTTGGTGCCATTTTTTCGATTAATTTATCACCTATATCTCCTACAGCCACAGCTACACTTATTGCCATACAACGCTCACCTGCAGATCCATATGCTGCACCCATTAAGGCATCTACTGTTTGATCTAAATCTGCATCTGGCATTACTACCATGTGATTTTTAGCTCCTCCTAATGCCTGAACCCGTTTTCCAGCTAGAGAACCTCTAGAATAAACATGTTTTGCAACTGGCGTAGAACCAACAAATGAAACTGCACCTATATCAGGATGGTCTAATATTGCATCTACAGCTTCTTTATCACCATTTACAACATTTAAAACACCTGCTGGAGCACCAGCTTCTTCTAATAATTCCGCCAACTTCATAGGACACGAAGGATCTCGTTCACTAGGTTTTAAAATAAATGTATTCCCACATGCAATTGCAATAGGAAACATCCATAATGGAACCATTGCAGGAAAATTAAATGGCGTTATACCGGCGGCAATTCCTACTGGCTGCCTAATAGAAAAACTATCTACTCCAGTTCCTACTTGTTCTGTATATTCTCCCTTGAGAAGATGAGGTATACCACAAGCAAATTCGACTACCTCTAGTCCTCTTATAACTGAACCTTTTGCATCTACTAAAGTTTTTCCATGTTCTCTACCTACAAGGTCAGCTAATTCATCTATATTCTCTTCAATGAGTTGTTTATATTTAAACATTACTCTTGCTCTTTGAATTGGTGGCGTTTGACTCCAAGCTTCTAAAGCATCTTTCGCAGCTTTTACTGCACTATTAACTTGGTTAACGGAAGCGAGTGCTACCTGGCGCTCAACTTCTCCAGTAGCAGGATTATATACATCTCCTAATCTCGAGTTTTCTTCAACTTCTAATTTTCCATTAATTCTGTGACCAACAATTGTCATAATTTTTACTCCATATAAAAAAATAAATTAAATTTTTTAACCGTTTTTATAAATATACTAAAGAATTAATATTTACTAATACTAATTTAGAAAAATATAAAATATCCATATTAAATAAAAGATAACAAATATAATTCCATATAACCTATTAATATTGGCATTAAATTTATAAAAATAAACCAAGATAATAGTTGATAATAAAAACGGAATAATATCGTATATAGTTATAATATTATTTATATTTAAAAAGTCATTACCAGAAATTAATATAGTTACTCCACCAATTCCTAAAATATTAAATATATTTGAGCCAACTATATTACCTATAGCAATGTTATTCTCTTTCTTTATTGCTGCAATAATTGAAGTTGCTACTTCCGGTAAAGAAGTTCCAAATGCTAATACTCCTAGACCTATAACAGTTTCTCTAATTCCAAAATAGTGTGCTAAATCTATAGAGCCTTCAATTAATAAATTAGCTCCTAATGAAACACCTATTAAACCTGATAAAAATATAAATATAGATTTAGATAAAGATAAATTCTCTTCTATAATCTCCTCAGAATCTTTTCTAGTATCATATTTGATAAGATATATAATATATGTAATAAGGGATACTAATAATAGTAATCCCATCCACCACCTAATTAAAGATACATTATACAATATTAATATAAATATTATAGAGCTAAATAGTAATACCTTAATTTCTAAAGGAAACTTATTTTTAGGTGTTGAAATTGATAAAATTAATGCAGTCATTCCTAATGCTAAAAATACATTAGCAAAATTCGACCCTAATATATTCCCAATTGCGGCAGCTGGATGACCAGAATAACTAGCTATTCCTGAAACAAATAATTCTGGAGCGGATGTTCCAAAAGCTACAAATGTAGCTGCTATAATATAAGGAGATATTTTGAAAATATTTGCCAGAGCAACGGAGCCACGTACAAGAAAATCTCCAGAAGACACTAGTATAAGTAAACCTAAAATTATAAAAAACCACATCATTAATTAAAGAACTACTACAAAAGAAAGTTAATGTTAAGTTCTTTCAGAGATTGCTTTTTTTATTTTTGATATTGCTTTAGCTGGATTTAATCCCTTAGGACAAGTTTTGGTGCAATTCATAATAGTATGACACCTATATAGCTTAAAAGAATCTTCTAAATAGTCTAAACGTTCTTCTCTTGCTTCATCTCTTGAATCAGAGATCCAGCGATAAGCTTGGAGCAAAGTTGCAGGACCCAAATATTCATCACCATTCCACCAATATGATGGACAACTAGTTGAACAGCAAAAACATAATATACATTCATAAGCTCCATCTAATTCCTTACGCTCATCAGGAGATTGCCTTTTTTCCAGCCCATCTTCAGTTTCGGTCGTGCTTTTAAGCCAAGGTTCAATAGAAGCGTACTGTTTATAAGCATTCGATAAATCTGGAACTAGATCTTTTATAACTTTCATATGAGGTAGAGGATAAATTTTTAAATCTCCTCTAACATCATTAATATTTTTAGTACACGCTAAAGTATTTGTACCATCAATATTCATTGAACATGAACCACAAACTCCCTCACGACAGGATCTTCTAAATGTTAAACTCGGATCCAGTTCATTTTTTATATAAATCAATGCATCTAAAACCATAGGTCCACATTTCTTTAAGTCAATCTCATAAGTGTCTAATCTTGGATTTTCTTTTTTTTCTGGGTCATACCTATATATCTTAAATGTCTTCTTTCCTTTAGCATCTGTTTCCAAAGAAAATAAATTTCCCTTTAAAACTCTAGAATTCTTAGGAAGTGTTAATTGTACCATATTAATAAACTCTCGCTTTTGGAGGAAAACTTTGTACATCATTAGTTAAAGAATTTAGAGTAACTTTGCTACTACCCAGTTTAACTTCTCCATCTTTTTCCCAAGCTAAAGAATGAAATAACCAATTATCATCATCACGATCAGGAAAATCTTCTCTAGCATGTGCTCCTCTACTTTCTTTTCTATTTCTAGCAGAAGCCATAGTAACCATTGCTTGTTCTAGTAGATTTTTTAACTCTAAAGTTTCAAGTAAATCTGTATTCCAAATCATAGATTTATCAGTAAGAGAAATATCTTTAAACTCTTCCCATACATTATTTATTCTTTTCATTCCTTTATCTAGAATGTCACCTGTTCTAAAAACTGCACAGTTTTCTTGCATAGCCCTCTGCATTTCTAAACGAATGCTCGAAGTTTGAGAAGCTCCTTTAGAATATCTTATATTATTTAACCTATCTAATGCCTCATCTCCAAGATTTTTACTTACTGGTTTTTGTGTTGCACCAGGTTTTAAAGAATCTCCTAAATGAATACCTGCAGCTCTTCCAAAAACCACTAAATCAAGCAAAGAATTAGACCCTAATCGATTTGCTCCATGAACAGAAACACAAGCAGCTTCTCCGACTGCACATAATCCTGGCATAATTTCTTTATTGTCAGTTCCTTTTCCAGTAAGAACTTCTCCTGTATATTTTGCAGGAATTCCTCCCATATTATAATGACAAGTAGGCAGTACAGGAATTGGTTCACTGCTAACATCAACACCTGCAAAAATTTTAGCAGTTTCTTTTATACCTGGAAGTTTTTCATTGATAACCTCTGAATCTAAATGCTCTAGATGTAGATATATATGATCGGCATTTTTTCCTACACCTCTTCCTTCGTGAATTTCTACAGTCATAGCTCTTGCAACAACATCTCTTGAGGCAAGATCCTTAGCGTGTGGAGCATATCTCTCCATAAACCTCTCTCCAGAACTGTTAGTTAAATAACCTCCTTCTCCCCGTGTTCCTTCCGTAATCAAACAACCAGCTCCATAAATTCCAGTTGGATGAAACTGAACAAATTCCATATCTTGAAGAGGAAGGCCTGCTCTTAAAGCCATTGCATTCCCATCACCAGTACATGTATGAGCTGAGGTAGCAGAAAAATATACTCTACCATAACCACCTGTTGCTAAAACAACACTTTGTGCTAAAAACCTGTGAATAGTTCCATCTTCTAAACACCAAGCCATCACACCTCTACAGACTCCATCTTCCATAATTAAGTCTAAAGCAAAATATTCTATAAAAAACTCTGCATTATTTTTCAAAGCTTGTTGATATAACGTATGAAGTATAGCATGACCAGTCCTATCAGCTGCTGAACATGTTCTATGTGCCTGAGGTCCATCACCAAACTCTGTGGTCATTCCACCAAATGGCCTTTGATAAATCTTACCTTCCTCTGTTCTAGAAAAAGGTACACCATACTTCTCTAATTCTATTACAGCTGCGTTAGCCTCTTTACACATATATTCAATTGCATCTTGATCTCCAAGCCAGTCACTTCCCTTGACTGTATCATACATATGCCAACGCCAATCATCCTCCCCCATATTACCCAGGGCAGCACTAATACCTCCTTGTGCAGCAACAGTATGAGAACGAGTAGGAAAAACTTTGGTTAAACAGGCAGTCTTTAAGCCTTTCTCGGCTAGTCCTAGAGTGGCACGTAATCCTGCACCTCCAGCACCAACTACTATTACATCATATTTGTGATCTATAATATTATAGGCATTAGACATTTTTTACTCCTAATTAAAAATAACTATTTTTAAGACTGAAACAATTGATATTATTGTTAATATCCAGCTAAGGCTGTTTATACCTATAATCAATCTTTTTCTTAATAAAATTTTAGATACATAATCCTCAATTACAACTTGTAAACCTAATCTCATATGAAGAAAGCTTGTAATAAAGAAAAGAGAAATCAGAATAGAATTTATAGGATATTTTAACCATTTTATAGTTTCCTCATATGAATTACCTTGTATACACAAAAGTGAAACAGCAAGCCAAAGAGCTATAAATAAATTCATTATTGCTGAATATCTCTGAATTTTCCAGTGTTTAACAGCACTATTCATAATATCAATTCCAATAAAATAATTCCAAATATAATACTTATAATTACACTAGTAAAACAAACAATTAATCCTGTCCATTTAGAAACAGTTAAGGATAATCCTATGCCATAATCCCAAAATAAATGTCTAATGCCATTAAGCATATGAAAAGACAGGGCAAATACCCAACCAAATAAAATTACTTCACCTAAAAAAGAAGTTGAAAATAATATCCACAGAAAAAAACTATCTTTACCTATAGCTAGTAATAAAATAAAGAGAGACATGGTTATTAGCCCTAATGATAAAAATATTCCTGATATTCTATGGGATATTGATAATATTGAGGTTATTTGAGGTTTATAAACCTGTAAATGTGGAGATAATGGCCTGGAATCTAAAGTCTGTTTATCTTTCATTAGATAAACTTCCTATTAATTAATTCTTCTGCTATTTGAACTGAATTTAAAGCAGCTCCTTTTCTTAAATTATCTGCAACAACCCACATATTAATTCCATTAGGTAAAGTATGGTCAATTCTAAGACGTGAGACGAAGACAGAAAAATCTGATACACACTCAATAGGTGTAATATATGTATCTGTTTCAACATCATCAATTAGGGACACACCTGGTGCATCAGACAATATACTTCTTATTTCCTCAATGCTTATATTTGATTCAAATTCAATATTAACAGATTCAGCATGCCCAATAAAAACTGGAACTCTTACACATGTTGCGCTTACTTCAATAGAACTATCTAAAATTTTCTTAGTTTCATCTACCATTTTTTGCTCTTCTTTCGTAGCTCCA
>ERZ802830.2165-NODE-2165-length-18033-cov-5.42107_pt1 | contig 18033 bp, 19 predicted proteins | sample MGYA00345654_ERZ802830 | MGnify/ENA primary metagenome ERZ802830 (study PRJEB30503, sample SAMEA104212375) | marine metagenome | biome: Westerlies Biome; feature: [SRF] surface water layer (ENVO:00010504) within the epipelagic zone...; material: water...
AGATCTAATGACCAACGAAAACATTGAGGCATGGAATCAATTGATTTTTTTTGTTTTTTACCATCAACTAAAAACATTGGGTATATTAAGTCTTCTATTTTAAGATTTGTTTCTGCAACCATTTCTCTAATAGCAGATGATTTTCTGTTCCTTCTTGGTCTCTGGTGCATTTAATTTAGGTAGTTAAAAGTTTGACCATTTTTGAGAGACAATAATGATCTATAAATTAGTTCTATAACAGAATTCACATCATCTTTAGAGCACATTTCAACAGTTGTATGCATGTATCTGAGAGGAAGTGATATTAAAGCAGATGCTACTCCCATATTTGAATAAGCAAAAGCATCTGTATCAGTCCCTGTACTTCTTGAAGCTGCAAGTCTTTGAAAATCAATTTTATTTTTTTTAGCTTCATTTATAATAAACTTGAGTAGGTTATTTTGAACGGCAGGTCCATAACTTAAAACGGGACCTTTTCCAGATGATAAATCCCCTTCCACAATTTTTTTAATCATGGGTGTATTGGTATCATGACATACATCTGTAACAATAGCTACATCCGGTTTAATTCTTTCAGCTATCATTTGAGCACCTCTTAGTCCTATTTCTTCTTGAACAGCATTGGTTATATAGAGTCCAAATGGAAGTTTTATTTTACTTTTATGTAGGAGTCTTGCAACTTCTGCAATTATAAATCCACCCATTCTATTATCAAGTGCTCTTCCAACATAATTAGTTTTATTTAATATCATAAATTCATCTTCATAGGTGATGACACAACCTACATGAATTCCAAGAGCTTCTACTTGTTTTTTATTCTTACATCCGCAATCTAAAAAAATATTATCAGTTTTTGGAGATTCTTCCTTTACTCCTCCAAGCCTTGTATGAATAGCAGGCCAACCAAAAACTGCTTTTACAGTTCCATTATCTGTATGAATATTTACTCTTTTCGAAGGAGCAATTTGGTGGTCGCTTCCTCCATTTCTTCTCAAGTAAATAAATCCATTCTCGGTTATATAGTGAACAAACCATGAAATTTCATCAGCATGAGCCTCAATAACTACTTTATATTTTGCTTCAGGGTTAATAATTCCAACCACAGATCCATAAGTATCTACAATATGAGTATCTACATAAGGCTTAATATAATCTAACCATACTTTTTGTCCGGCACTTTCAAACCCTGTAGGAGATGCAGTATTAAGATATATCTCTAAAAATTTTTCAGAACTTTTAGAGATATGTTTAAATTTTTTAGTCATTTATTTAAAACAGTTTTTTCTTTTTCTTTTCGAACAACAAAAAATTTACTCCAAAGTCAAAATCCTGAGAGTAATTCTTAAAATCCCCTATTGCTGCACCAGTCAATAATTTTTGACCTTGTTCAATTAAAAAATCAAAACCAATTGATATTTTGTCAGTGAGATGATAATCGATTCCTAATCCATAGGTAAATCCCCAATCAATATTATCTAATCCTTCAATCAAAGTAGATTCCATTTCTTCTCCTTGATTATTAACTAGTTTTGATCGGTTTTTTAATAAGAATGATAGGTAAGGACCAAAATTTATATCAAATTTTAATTTTTTTCCAAATCCAAGATGAAAAAAAACAGGAACATCAAAGTAGTTTAAAAATTGTTTTCCGTTAAAGTTCTGTAAAGTGCTGTCTATATTAATGTTGGGTAAGTTGTTCCCAATAGAAAAATTAGAAACTTCAAATCCTTTACTTGCAATATCAAAATCTCCTTTAACACATAGAAATTTATTAAAATTATAGACCAATGTTCCACCATATAAATTACCCAATTTATTTGCATTGTCAAAAGTTACTCCATCAGTTGGGTTTAAATCTCTAAGATTAGCAATATTTAATCCACCATTCAATCCAATTTCTAACCTGTGAACTTTGTTCTTTTTTTTATCATCTTTTATAGTTGCTTTTAGCTCATTAATTATTTCATTATAGTCGTTGAAATTATCTTGACAGAATCCGATAACTGGCAGAAATAAAAATGCATATATAAATTTTTTCATAGCAATAGTTTTATGTGAATCTGATCACTTTTTTTTATAAAAATAATAAATATGAGAGCCAAAAGAAAGAAACTTTATTATTAGTCATTAATTATTTAATATTGGATATAAATTATTGCTAAACATTTTCCCAGTTAATTTGGTAATTTTAAATTTGCATATGCAGAAAATTGTAAAGCCCTACGATAGTTCAGATTTATCCAAAAAAAAGCAGATTGAAAAAATGTTTGATAACATTTCTGCAAAATATGACTTTTTGAATCATTTTTTAAGTTTTGGAATTGATCATGTGTGGAGGAGAAAAACCATTAATCTGATTGCTGAGAAAAATCCAGAATTCATTTTAGATGTTGCTACTGGAACGGGTGATTTAGCTTTTGCAGCAGAAAAAAAACTTAAGATTAAAAAAATTGTTGGCTTAGATATTTCTAATGGAATGTTAGAAGTGGGAAGAGAAAAAATTAAAAAAAAATCTTTACAAAGTAAGTTAGAGTTCATTCAAGGAGATTCTGAAAATATACCTTTTGAAAATGATTTTTTCGATGCGGTTATGGTAAGTTTTGGTGTAAGAAACTTTGAAAATTTGAACAAAGGCTTAAAAGAAATTATAAGAGTTTTAAAGCCAAGCGGTGGTATTTATGTTTTAGAATTTTCGAAACCAAAAAAATTTCCAATTAAACAACTTTTTTATTTGTATTCTAAATTCATTTTACCTTTTCTAGGTTCATTAATTTCAAAAGATAAATCCGCTTACCATTATTTACCTGCTTCCGTTGATGCTTTCCCTGAAGGAGAAGAATTTATTCATCAACTTAAAAAAGTAGGCTTTTCATCGTCTTCATTTAAGCCACTTAGTGGAGGAATTTCTACTTTATATTCTGCTTTTAAATAATCAATGTAAACTCTTTTATTATATTTGGACTAATAATGAGAAAATCACCTTTTTTATTCCTTATAGTTCTACTAAATTTAAGTACTATTTTTAGTCAGTCTGAAAACTTAGGTCAGTTTGATGATAAATTTTTTCACTTTGGTTTTGCGCTTAGTAATAACAATTCGGGTTTTAATTTAGAAAAAAGCAATAGCCATATTTATGGAGGAAATGATTCCCTTCAATCTGTTTTAGTTTTAGGAAAACCTGGATTTTCTCTTGGTGTAGTTACATCAATTAATGTCAATCCTAATTTTAAAATAAGATTTGTACTTCCTACTTTATCTTTTCTCGAAAGAGATATTGAATTTACTTACCTTGATCCCAGCTCCTTAACTGAAACTATTCATATCAAGACAATGAATTCTACCTATCTAGATTTTCCAATTTTATTTAAATTCAGAACTAATAGAATTCACAATTTTGCTATGTATGGAATTACTGGTTTTCGTTATGGAATTGATATGACCTCAAATATAGATGTCAATAATGGTGTTGACTTAGAAGATCAGGTAATTAAATTAACTAAAACAGATTTTGGTACAGAAGTTGGAGGAGGTGTAGATTTATTCTTAAATTACTTTAAATTGGGTATTGAGTTAAAGTTAGCTGTTGGAATGAAAAATTTACTTTACTTAACTCCTGAAAGATCCTTAGAATTAAATGAAACACCCACTAATTTTGACAATGCAATTGAATCACTAAGGTCAAAAGTCTGGACACTTTCATTCACTTTTGAAGGTTAATTTTTAACCATTTCGTGTAATATTATGCCTGTAGCTACTCCTGCATTTAAGGACTCAGCTTTTCCATTACCAGGTATTTTTATAGATTGATGTTTATTTTTTTTAATTTCTTCTGAAACTCCTTTAGATTCATTACCAATAACCATTATGGCTTTCTTGATAAATTGAATTTCTTTAATATTATCACCTTTTAAAGATGAAATGTATAAAGTATGGTTTGTAAACTTTTTTTTTAAATCTCGATAATCTATATAATGGGCTTGGATTCTAAAAATGGAACCCATACTGGCCATAATAGCTTTGTTATTGTATTGATCTACTGTATTATGTGAACAAAAAACATGTTTAAAACCAAACCAGTCTAATGAACGAATAATACTTCCTAAGTTTCCAGGATCATTGATGTTATCTAAATAAATTATTGGTTTTTCGTCATTTTCATAATTCAAATCTTTTGGAATTTTACTAACAGCAATCACATCGCTAGTATTTTTAAGATTACTTATTCTTTCGAGTTCTTTTTTAGAGCATTCTATTGCTCCAGGAAATAATGAGACAGCTTTTGGAGAAGCTAAAATTATTTCTACTTCAAAATTACTTTTTATCAACTCTTTACAATTTTTTTCACCTTCAACTATAAATAAACCGTGTTCATTTCTTTTGCTTTTTCTATTTAAAGAACTAATTTTTTTTAATTCGTTTTTGCTGATGGACATATTGTTACTTTTGTAAGGTGAAATCAATAATTACAAGATATATATTGTACAAATATAAATTTCTTCAAAATATTATTATTTCCATTTCTTTCTTTTCTTTTGTTTCATGTAATGTGACCAAATTTGTTCCAGAGAATCAAAAATTATTAAAGAAAGTCAATATTGAATTCATTGGACAAAATCAAGAAAGTAATTTTTCAGAGGAGGATTTCTATAATTTATTGGCACAAAAACCCAATAGAAAACTCTTCTCGAACTTTAGATTTTATTTGTTTTTATATAATTTTTCCAATCAAGATAGAATTGATAAAAAAGTTATTTTAAAGCAGACCAAGATTGATAAAGTAAATAAAAGAATCAATTTAAGAAACGAATCTTTGTTGGCCTTAGATAGTTCGGCAAAACTTAAAAACTTTAAGGAAAGGAAATTAGTTTTTGGTGAAAGACTTCAATTAAAAGGAGAAGCCCCTGTAATATTCAGCCCCTTCAAAGTAGTTCGTTCTAAAGATCAATTTTCTAAATTCCTGTTTAACAAAGGTTATTTTCAAAATAGTATTTTGGATTCCAGCCACATGTCTTCAAAAAATAGAGAAATTGAACTTACTTTTTTTATTGATATTGGAAAACCAACCTATTTAAATGATATTAAATATATATGCGAAGATGAAGCCATTTCTGAATATATAGACTCCTTACAAAACAATTCTACACTAAAAAAGGGAGATATTTTTGATACAGATTATTTATCTCATGAAAGGGATAGAATTAGTAAATATCTTAGAAATAGAGGTTTTTATTCTTTTAACAAAGAGTTTATTTATTTTGATTTAGATAGTAATAATAATTCAAAAAAAATAAATCTTACATTAGGAATTCAAAATTATAAAAAGACCAATGTAGATGGCTTTCAGATCTTAAACCATAAGAAATATTCAATAAATAAAATAAATGTTAGAATAAAACCTGACCTTTCTATAAATTCAAATGTCATTTTGGATAGTTCAAAAACTCCCTTTTTATCGATTTACAATTACCAATCAATTAAATTCAAAAAAAAGATTTTTAAAAAATCCATTCTATTAAAAAAAGATAATTTATACAGGCATGATTATGCAAAGCAAAGTTATAAAAGATTAATCTCATTAGGATTATTTAACTATGTAAATATTGGCTTTGACACAGTTGGAGACAATCATCTTGTTGGGAATATTGATTTAAACCCTGCCAAATCACAAAATATTTCTTTTTCGCTAGATGGAACCAATAACGAACGTTTATTTGGTTTTCAAGGAAGCTTCGATTACATCCATAATAATTTATTTCATGCAGGTGAAAGACTATTAATCTCTTTAAAAAGTAGTTTTGAAATCCAACTATTGTTAACTGATGCAGAGATGTCTGATATTTCAAGTTCCATTAATACCAAAGAAATTGGTCCTGAATTCCATTTTTATTTACCCAAATATTTTCTGATCAATAAGTTAGTAAATTTTAAAAATCATATCAACCCATTAACAGAATTTACTGGAGCTTTTAATATTCGTGATAGACCTGATTATAAAAGAGTTAATCAAGAATTTTCTTTTGGTTGGATCTTTCACGAGAAAAAAAATATTACTTGGCACATTAATCCCCTTTTAATAAGTGTTGTAGATGTTGATTTAAGCCCTGAATTTCAAGAGCAAATTGAAGATTTTAACGATAGTTATATTTCTGCTAGTTTTCAAGATCATGTTGTTGCTGGAGGTGTTTTTTCTTTTGAGTTTAACAATCAAAAATTAAATTATAATTCTAATGCTTTTTATTTTAAAACTACTTTTGAATCTGCAGGTGGAGCTTTATTTAGAATTCATGAATTAATTCAAAAAGAAAAAAATATTCTTACAAATAGCTATGATTTCCTCGGAATAAGATATGCTCATTTTCAAAAATCTACATTGGATCTTCGCTATTACCAGAATCTGTTAAAAGAATCTAAAATGGTTTATAGATTTTTTTCTGGAATTGGAATACCTAGAAATAATTTAAAGGAGGCTTTACCATTTGAAAAAAGTTTTTTTGCAGGTGGTTCTAATAGTTTAAGAGCTTGGAGAGCTAGATCTTTAGGTCCAGGAGGTTATTATGATTCTGCGGGAAAGTTTGATAAAATAGGAGACATAAAATTTGAAGGTAATTTAGAATACAGATTTCCACTTTCAAAATGGTTAGAAGGTGCAATGTTTATGGATTTTGGTAATATTTGGCTAATGGGATATGATTCTTTGAGACCAGAGGGACAATTTAAATGGAATAATGCAATAAATCAGGTAGCAATTGGTGGAGGGCTTGGTCTTAGACTAAATTTTGAATATTTTATATTAAGAATGGATTTTGCTATTCCAATAAGAAATCCTTACATGAAAGAGGATATTGGTAGATGGGTTTTTAATGAAAAAATTAATTCAATGGGAGAAGAATTTAAGCCACAGCTAAATATTGGAATTGGGTATCCTTTCTAATTGTATTATTATTTAAGATTAAATTTTGAAAGTCTTTGTTTATAATTCTTAAAATAATAGTTTTGGTAGCTAATTAATTTCTAAAATAAATAAGTATGATTAATCCAGGGGTTGCTACAGCTGACCAAGTACAAGAAATCTTCAAATTAGCTAAATCTAAATCTTTTGCTTTACCAGCAGTTAATGTTATTGGTTCAAGTAGTATTAATGGGGTCTTAGAAGCTGCTAAAGATTTAAATTCACCAGTTATAATTCAGTTTTCTAATGGAGGAGCTGTCTACAATGCGGGAAAAGGATTAGATAATTCCAATCAATCTGCAGCAATTGCTGGTGCAATAGCAGGAGCAAAGCATGTACACACTATGTCTAAAGCTTATGGAGTGCCTGTAATTCTTCATACGGATCATTGTGCAAAAAAATTACTTCCTTGGTTAGATGGTTTAATTAGTGCTAGCGAAGAATTCTACAATGAAAATGGATATTCCTTATTTAGCTCACACATGATAGATCTGTCTGAAGAACCAATCGAAGAAAATATAGCTATTTGTAAAAAATATTTAGAAAGAATGTCTAAAATAGGTATGACTTTAGAAATTGAATTGGGAATTACTGGCGGTGAAGAGGATGGAGTAGATAATACAGATGTTGACGATTCTAAATTATATACTCAACCTGAAGAAGTTGCTTATGCCTATGAAGAATTAATAAAAGTAAGTGATAAATTTACTGTTGCTGCTGCATTTGGAAATGTTCATGGAGTTTACAAGCCTGGTAATGTAAAACTTACTCCAAAAATTTTAAAAAATTCACAAACTTATGTTTCTAATAAATACGGTTTAGAGCACAACTATATTGATTTTGTTTTTCATGGAGGTTCTGGTTCATCTATTGAAGAAATAAGAGAAGCCATTGGATATGGTGTGGTTAAAATGAATATTGATACAGATTTGCAATATGCGTATATGTCAGGAATCAGAGATTTTTTTTCAAGTAATGCGGAATATTTAAAATCACAAATAGGGAATCCTGAAGGTGAAGACGTTCCTAATAAAAAATATTATGATCCAAGAAGATGGGTAAGAGAGGGGGAAAAATCATTTATAAATCGTTTAAAGCAGGCATTTGAAGATCTTAACAATATCAATACTTTATAAATACTTATGAGTCAAGATGCGCAAAATCCTTGGTTTAAAAGAAAACTAAAAGGGATTATTACACCCAGTACTGAAAAAAAAGAAACTCCTGATGGTTTCTGGTACAAAACACCCTCTGGGGATGTAATTGAAAAAACTCTGCTAAAAGAAAATTTTTATGTTACTCCTAAAGAAGGGTATCATGTAAGAATTGGTTCAGAAGAATATTTCGAAATGATTTTTGATGACAATAAGTTTACTTTAATTGCCAATAAATTAAAGCCAAAAGATAAATTAAAATTTAAAGATAAAAAGAGGTATATCGACAGAATCAAGGATACTCAAAAGAAAACAGGACTTAATGATGCAATAAGATCAGCTTTTGGTAAATCATCTGGTCATTCTATTGTGGTAGCTTGTATGGACTTTTCTTTTATAGGAGGTTCTATGGGTAATGTAATGGGTGAAGTTATTGCCCGCTCTGTTGAAGAGGCGATTAAAAATAAATGTCCATTTCTTTTAATTTCTAAGTCTGGAGGCGCAAGAATGATGGAAGCTGGAATTTCTTTAATGCAAATGGCAAAAGTTACCGCTAAATTAACTCAGCTTTCGATGGCTAAGCTTCCCTATATTTCTTTTTTAACAGACCCTACTACAGGAGGAGTAACTGCATCTTTTGCAATGCTTGGTGATATTAATATTGCCGAACCAGGGGCCTTAATAGGTTTTGCTGGTCCTCGAGTAATTAAAGAAACTATTGGTAAAAATTTACCAGAAGGTTTTCAAACCAGCGAATTCTTATTGGAAAAAGGATTTTTAGATTTTATTGTTGATAGAAGAACTCTAAAACAAAAACTAAATCAAGTTTTAGGTATTTTTAAGAATTAAGAATTTACTTTTCTAAATTCAAATACAATTCATTAATTTCTTATTAAAATTTATTCTTTAAATGGCTTATCATAAAAATGAACCACTCATTTTCTAAAAAATAAAATTTATTAACTTTGAAATTCAAAGTGGTAAATTTATTTTATGGAAAATTCAAAACCTGAAAAGGATATAGGTCTTATTAAAGATCTAATGGAAAAGTCTAGTAAGTTTTCAAACTTATCTGGAATTGCTGTTATAGCTACAGGCTTTTTAGCAATTGTAGGAGCTTCGCTTATATATTTTGATATTGGTATTTCAATTAGCGAAATTCACATTTCATATGCAGAGTTAATTAATCAGACTGCTAATCCAGATAGTCTATTAATTAAATTAAAATTACTGGTAAGTATTGCTTCCTTAATTCTTTCATCATCTTTAATTTTATTATATGTAACAGCTAAGATTAAATCTGGAAAACAGGGAATCAAATTATTTAATTCTACTTTTTCTAGAACTTTAAAATCCCTTTTTGTTCCCATATTTTCCGGAGGAATATTTTGCTTGTTCTTATTGTACCATCAAATGTACGGCTTAGTGGCGCCTGCAACTTTAATCTTTTATGGTCTTGGCTTGGTAAGCGCTAGCAAGTACAGTTATTATGAGTTGGAATTTTTGGGTTTTTTTGAGCTTGTTTTGGGAATATTATCCTCTTACTACATGGGTTCAGGATTGTTATTTTGGATTATAGGTTTTGGATTAGGACATATCATTTTTGGATTGTTTATTCACTTTAAGTATGATCAGCAATAAATGGAAGGGTTCAGTCTATTAAATAAAGCCTTTGATTCTAGAGTTAGACTTGGACTAATGTCAATACTTTCTGTAAATGATTGGATAAGTTATAAAGAAGTTAAAAATTTACTCGATTTAACAGATGGAAACTTGGCAAGTCATGTTCAGGCTCTAGAGAAAATAAATTTTTTAGAAATCAAGAAACAATTCATTGGGAAAAAACCATTAACCACCTACAGGATAACTCCAATTGGTAAAAATGCATTCAAAGATCATATTTCTGGCCTAGAAAAATTAATAAATAAGTGAATTAGATAAATAATTATTTTGTACCTTAAAACAAATTCATTTTATTAGCATAAAAATTATCACATGAAAAATTTATACAACAAATTATTTACATTAATAATGGCTTTAATTTTAGCATCTTGTTCTTCAAATACTGAGGAGGCAGTAGTCGATGAGGAAGTTTTAGAAATAACTCAAGAAGAGTCAATTGAAGAAACAGCTGCTGATAATTTATTTTATCAAGTTCCAACACCAAACGAATTATTTGCAGTTTTAAAAAACTCCAACGTTGAATACAATAGAGAAAACTTAAGTGACGTATCAAATGCGTCTAATTATTTAACAAAAGCATCAAAGGCATTGAATTTTGGAGTATATACCGCAGATTTAGCTTATGTTACCAGTCTTGGTCAAATGGACGATGCCTCTAAGATTTTTGAAACTGTAAGAAGTTTATCTAAAGATTTAGAAATAGAAAATGCAGTAGATGAAGTTATTATGAAAAGGCTTCAGTCTAATCTAGAAAATTCTAATGCAGACTCTTTATTTTATTTATCCAATGAAACTTATTACAATGCTTATTCTTATTTAGAAGAGAATGATAGGAGAGACGTACTTGGAATGATTGTTGTCGGTGGTTGGATTGAAGGACTCAACATTATATTAAATCTTGAGCCTTATAATGAAGGCTCTGAAGTTTGCCAAAGAATTGCAGATCAAAAGTTAACTCTTGAAAATTTACTAATTTTTACTTCCACTATTGAAAATGACCAATTAGCTGAGATTATCGGAGAATTATCTAGCATAGAAGAAGTTTTTAATTACGCTGATGATGATGTTGATGATTCAGAAAGTTCAGAATCATCAGAGTTTACTTCTAGCGAATCTGCTGATGGTGTGATGATATTTGGGGGTGGAGAATCTAATTCAATTACTGAAGATCAATTTAACGAACTTAAAAGTATAGTATTAGATTTGAGAACTTCAATAATTGAAGGAAGTTAATATTTAATTTATTTAAAATGAAAAAATTTAATTTTTTACCTGTAGTTGCTATTTTGTTGTTAGCACCGGTTATTGACTATGCTCAAAGCCAAAAAGAATGTTATAATACGGTTTCATTTTGCCCTCCACAAAAGAAGTTGGGATTTACAAGAAATATGCAAAGCCTCAGTGGTGCTTTTGAACAAGGTGATACTTCAGTTGTACAAATTATTGTATATAAAAATATGGAATATAGAATATCTATATGCTCCCCCTCCAATCCAGAACTAACTGGTCAGTTTCAGTTTAAAATTGCTGAAGATGTAACTAAAGGAGTTTGGAAGGAGTCAACTAAGACTTTTTTAGATGAAGATGGAGTTGAACAAACTAAAACAACCAGAAAAAGAGTTTATGAGAAAACAGAAGTAGTAAGATATGATAATTCTGATGATGAAATGAGACAAGATTTTATTTTCCAATCTAACCAAACCAGAAAATTAAAAGTTAAAGTTTACGTTCCTGAATCTGATGGAGGTGAAATGTCATCTGGATTATCTGGTAGTAGTTATGCATGTGTGGGACTTTTAGTCGAACATCAACCAGGTGTTATTTCTGGTTTTAATAGATAAAACTTCATATAAAGTAATGTTATAATGGTTTTATGTTAGACTTAATTAAAACCAAAAAACATGCACTTATACTCTCTCACCAAGGTCCTGATGGAGACTCTGTAGGTTCTTCAGTTTCACTTAGCCTATATTTAGATAAAATAGGTGTCAGAAATAAAATAATTTTTCCAGATCATTATCCAAATTTTCTTTCTTGGATGTCAGGATTAGAAAACTCACTGGTTGCAGCAGAAAATCTTCAATTAGTAATTGATTTATATGAAAAATCAGATCTTATATTTTGTTTGGATTTTAATCATCGTTCAAGATTAGGAAATGATTTAAATAAAATAATATCAAAAAGTGATGATAAATTCATATTTGTTTTGGATCATCACACCAATCCTGAAAATTATGGAGATTATGAAATAATTAATGATAAAGAGTCTTCTAATTGTGAATTGGTTTTTAATTTTATTAAATCAAATGATCATTTAAAACTAATTGATATTCCAATATCAGAGGCAATTTACACTGGACTAATAACTGATACAGGATCTTTTAAATACGGTTCTGTTTCATCCTCTACCCACTTAATAGCTTCAAAATTAAAAGATGTAGGATTAAATCATGTGGAGATTCACAACAAAATATTTGATCAGAATTCTGTTTCTAAAATTAATTTATTGGGATATGCACTTCAAAAAATAAAAATTGACTCAGAATCATCTTTAGCATATCTTATATTATCTGAAAAAGAGTTAAATAAATTCCATTATAAAAAAGGGGACTCAGAAGGATTTGTAAATTATTGTCTTTCAATAGAAGGAATTGAAAACGCAGTTTTTTTAAGAGAAGATAAGGAATTGATTAAAATGTCATTTAGATCAAAAGGAAAAGTTAAAGTAAATGAATTCTCAAGAAAATACTATGGAGGAGGAGGACATGTTAATGCTGCTGGTGGAGCTATAAAGAAGACTGATATTAATATGGTTGTCAATGAATTAATTCAAAACTTCAGATCATTTTGTTCCGTTTAATATATTTTCTATTTCTCTTTATTTATTTTACTTCATGTGTTGAATCAAATAATGCGAATATTAAAAATAATAATTTGGTTCTTGAGAAGTTAGATCAACAAAAATCCATAGAAACAAACAGACTGTGGTTAAAAGATGAAATATTTAAAATTGATCAGTTTTGTTTTCGACAAGGTTGGGAAATGCTTATTTCAAATTCTGGAATGAGATATCAAATAATTAGCTCAAAAAATACAGATATTAAACCTGTAGTTGGAAGTGAAGTAATTATTTCCTATGATATACGTTTAATGGATTCTAAACAAACCCGTTGCTATCATTCTGATTCTAGTGGTTTAGCAAAGTTTAAAGTTGAACAATCCTTAATTGAAACAGGAATTAATGAAGTAGTTTGTTGCTTACAAAAAGGAGACAGCGCAATGGTAATTTTACCTCACCATATTGCTCACGGATTAACTGGAGATTCCAAAAAAATCCCTCCTTTATCAACAGTTTTATATTTTATTAAGCTTATTGATGTCAAATAAGAATATATATGTTTTTTTGATTTTTTTGATGACTTTTTTTTCTTGTCAAAATAAAAAAACTGCTATTATTACGACTGAAAATGGGTATGAATTAATATTTCACGAGTTATCAGACTCCAAAATAAGTCATAAAATTGGTAGTATAATAAATCTTAGAATTTTAGCTGAAGATATAGACGGTAAAATAGTTTTTTCTTCTTTAAACAATGGACTTAGTGGTATTTCATCATTTTATTATGATTCTATTTCAAATTCTCCTTTTGAACAAATTTTAAAAAATTTATATGTTGGAGATAGCATTTCTTTTGAAATGACTTCTAGTATATTTTATACAAGTCTTTTTGGAGAAAAAATAAAATCATATTCTATTTCAGAAGATAAAAATCTAAAAATATTTTTAAAAGTTTTGAATTATAACTCTATTGAAGATCAGATACCATTTATAAATAACCTTAAAAAAAATGCAATTGAAGAAGAAAAAAATATTTTGAAAAAAGAAAAAGAAAAATGGTCTAATAATTATCTTAAAATTTTTAAAAATAACGGAATTTATGCCATTAAAATTGCTTCTATCGAATCCTATTCTGACATAGTAGATACTATTGATAATAGTGTAGGCTTGAACTACTCTATAAGAGATTTAAAAGGAAGATATTTATATAAAAGTCCTAATTCTAAGCCAGAATATTATGAAACCCAAGTTGATGGTCAACTATTAGATGGATTTAAAATTCTAGTTAATAATTTTCGAAGAGGTGATTCTGTTTTAGCCATAATTCCTTCAAATTTAATGTTTGGTGAAAGAGGTTCTTTTGTCAACCAAATTCCCCCTTTTTGTCCCCTCATGATTAATTTAAGAATTCATTAATTATCTTACTATTCAAAAATAAATATTGTTGGATATTTTTTTAGAATTATATTGGATTGTTTTAGTTCTGATATTTTTTTTGTAAAAATACTTTCATTTATGCCTGTTAAGTCTGTTGCTATACACAACTTTCTTATATCAGGTTTTAAATTTTGTATAAGATCATCATAAACTTTCTGATTTCTGTAAGGCGTTTCAATAAATATATGAGAACCTGTCTTTGGATGTAATTTTTTAATTGCTTTTATTCTTTTTTCTTTTTCTATGGGCAAATAACCATGAAATGTAAATTTTTGACCATTTAAACCACTTGACATTAATGCTAATAATATGGATGAAGGACCAATTAAAGGTTTTATTAAAATATTTTTATGATGAGCTAGACTACAAAGTTTTTGCCCTGGATCAGCAATTCCAGGACAACCAGATTCACTCATTACACCAACATCATTCCCATTAATCAAGCAGTTAATGATATTGCTATATTCAGCTTCTTCTGTTCTTTTGTCAATTAAGTGAAAAGTTGTGTTATTGATGTTGAACTTTGGGTTAATTTTCCTTAAAAACCTTCTGCTAGTCCTAATATTTTCAACTGCAAATACATTTAGTTTATTAATTTCTTCAGTCAAATATGGAGGTATAAATTTTGAATTAAATTCCTCTTCGTTGTGAATTGGAACAGGAATCAAGTACAATTTTCCTTTATTCATTTGGTTAAATCAACTACTATTTTTTCGCAAGCAGAATGTAGTAATTTATATATATTTTCAAATCCATCTTTTCCTCCGTAATATGGATCTGGTACTGACAATCTTTGTTCCTTGTTTGTGGTGCTTAAAATAAGTGCTACTTTATTACACTCTTCTTCGTTGGAGCACAATCTCATTAGGTCTCTATAATTTTGAGTGTCCATAGCATAAATTTTATGAAACTTTTTAAAATCTTCTGTACTAAATTGTCTTGCTTTTTGTTGACTTATATCAATACCATATTTCTTGGCTACTTCAATACTTCTTTTATCAGGTGCAGACCCACTATGCCAATTTCCTGTTCCGGCAGAATCTACATGAATAGTAAAGTTATTTTTTTTTGAAATGGTCTCTAAAATTCCTTGGGCTAGGGGAGATCTACAGATATTCCCTAAGCAAACCATAAGAACTTTATACATAAAAAGTTAAATTACTGTACGCTTAGTTTTTTTTCTAAATCAACTAAATATGTTCTGAAATGTTTATCAGTTTCAGCTAAATTATTGACGGTTCTACAAGCATGTAAAACTGTTGCATGGTCTTTTCCTCCACAATGCATTCCAATATTTGCTAAAGATGATTTTGTCATTTTTTTGGAGAAATACATAGCTATTTGTCTGGCCTGAACTACTTCTCTTTTTCTGGTTTTAGATTTCATTAATTCTATAGGTAAATCAAAATAATCGCAAACTACTTTTTGAATGTATTCAATAGAAACTTCTCTTGCAGTATTTTTAACAAATTTATCTATCATTTGTTTCGCAAGATCAAGAGTAATAGACTTTTTATTTAGAGAAGATTGAGCAATTAAAGATATTAAAGCACCTTCTAATTCTCTAATGTTATTGGAAATGCTATATGCTAGATATTCAACTACTTCGGATGGAAGTTCAATCCCGTCTGCGTACATTTTTTTGTTCAAAATAGCAATTCTTGTTTCTAAATCAGCCATTTGTAAATCTGCAGAAAGTCCCCATTTGAATCTAGATAATAATCTTTGCTCCATACCTTGCATTTCAACTGGTGCTTTATCTGAAGTTAATACCAATTGTTTTCCGGTCTGATGCAAGTGGTTGAAAATATGAAAAAATACATCTTGTGTTTTCTCTTTTCCAGCAAAAAACTGAACATCATCAATAATCAAAACATCTATCATTTGGTAAAAATGAATAAAATCGTTGGTAGAATTATTTTTGACTGAGTCTATAAATTGGTGAGTGAATTTTTCAGAAGATACGTAAAGTACAGTTTTATTTGGAAATTGGTCCTTTATGGAGATTCCAATAGCATGACCTAAATGAGTTTTTCCAAGCCCAACTCCTCCATATATTAGGAGAGGATTAAAAGCTGTTCCACCAGGTTTCTCAGCAACTGCAAAGCCAGCTGATCTTGCTAATCTATTACAATCACCTTCAATGAAGTTTTCAAAGGAATAATTAGGGTTTAGATTAGAATCCACATTAACTTTTCTCAAACCAGGGATAACAAATGGATTTCTAATAGTATTGTTACTAATGTCTAAAGGCATACTAACTTGTGGATTTTTTAGGACATTGTTATCGGTTGTAGGAATCTTAATAGTGTATGGATTTTTATTCCCACTATTATTCTCCATTACTATGCTATATTCAAGCTTTGCTTCAGAACCAATTTCTTTTCTAATAATTTTTTTTAGTAAGTCGACATAATGTTCTTCCAACCATTCATAAAAGAACTGAGATGGAACTTGTATGGTCAATACATTACTTTTTAACTTAACAGGTTTTATAGGTTCGAACCAAGTTTTAAATGCCTGAATAGATACATTATCTTTAATTACTTTTAGGCAATTATTCCACGTTGATTCGAAAGATTTTGTCATTTAATTTTGTTTTAATTGTTAAAATATTTTGGTTTAAAATTAAACTATTGAGGAAGCAATAAAATTTCAACTCGATTACCAAAATACCTAACGAATATTTAATAAAAAAACAAAAAAAAAAAATTATTTGCTATTGTTTTTTAAAAATATTTTACTTAACTATTAAATTAAATTTTAGCATAGTTTTTTTTGAGAATTTCATTTGCAGAAAGTTCATCAATTCTTTTATTTTTATTTGAAAATTTTAAATCAATTCTTCCCAAAGCTAAAGCCCCCCAGCCAGCTTGATTCACAATAACATCTTTATTTTCTTTTTTTTTTATAAATTTTGCTTTATTTAAAAAGGTATGAGTATGACTCCCAATAATTAAGTCTATATATCTGGATTGTATTGCAAGTGAAATATCTGATATTTTCCCATCTTTATAATAATGTCCAAGATGACTAATGCAAATTACCAAATCACATTTCTTTTTAATTTTTAATTCTTCAGCCCAGAATTCAGATGTTTTAATAGGATCTAAATATTTGGTATTTCCATAACTCTTTTTGTTTACCAGTCCTTCTAATTTTATTCCTAATCCAAAAAAACCAATTTTTATTCCATCAATTTCTTTAATTAAAAACTGTACTGTCTTATTTTTTAAGGGGGTTTTACTAAAATCATAATTGGAACATATGAATGGAAAATTAGCATGGTGTAAAACATTATTGAATCCATTTATTCCATTGTCAAAGTCATGGTTTCCCATTGTTGAAGCCAAATATCCCATTTGACTCATGATTTTAAGTTCTAAGCTTCCTTTATACTTATTAAAGTAGGGTGTGCCTTGAAAAATATCGCCAGCATCAATTAAAATTACATTTTGTTCCTTTGATCTAATTTTATTAATCATGCTGGCAATTCTTCTCATTCCTCCACGTTCAGCGTATTTTGAATGATTTTTTGGAAATGAGTCAATGTGACTATGAATATCATTTGTATGAATTATGGTGATTTTTATTATTTTATTCCTCTTTTTAATGAAAGAGAAGCTGTTTAAAAATGTAATTGAAAGCGAACCAAAAACAATTTTTTTAATGAAATTTCTTCTATTGAAGAATTTGAATTCTTCCATCTAATTGAGCATTTAGTTTGATATTATTTTTTCCAATCTCTTCAATGTAATTAATAATAACATCTCTAAGAAGTAATTCAGTATTATAAATTAATTTACAATCTTTAAAAAAATCCATCTGATCTCCTCCACTAGCAAGGTAATTAGTAGTCAATACTTTATATTTTTTAGCAGAATCAAAGACTTTAGTATTTATAAAACATCTATTAATCTTTTCGCTACTAATCTTCATCATTATCCCGCTAACAGGAACACCAGATTTTC
>ERZ802830.2166-NODE-2166-length-18028-cov-6.52223_pt1 | contig 18028 bp, 10 predicted proteins | sample MGYA00345654_ERZ802830 | MGnify/ENA primary metagenome ERZ802830 (study PRJEB30503, sample SAMEA104212375) | marine metagenome | biome: Westerlies Biome; feature: [SRF] surface water layer (ENVO:00010504) within the epipelagic zone...; material: water...
TATTTCCCATAGATATAGCTAAAGGGTATTATCGACTCAAAAAATGAATCGAACAAAGCTGTCATGCTTTTGTGATCTTTGGCCTCGATGATTTCAGTGAGGAGAGATTTATATCGTTCCACATTTGCGACTATGTCTTCCATCAACATCAGCTGCTCATCGCGATTCCACTGTGCATAGTAGCGCATGTATTCTTCGTAGCCAAAGGCGATTGTTGTTACAATTTTTTGGGCTTTATCAAGTGCCCCAGCGCGATAGTATGCTGCTGCAATTGGAATGACTAGGCTGTAATAACCAAAGGTTTCTATCGGCATTTTTTCCATCGCCAAATCGAGGACTGTTATGGCTTTTTCTTTATGCCCTTCGTCGATTAGGGTTTCTGCCAATCGGGTGATGTTTGATCGGAATGAAATGCTGTTTTTTCTTGTTTCCGGGTCGTGATAAATGTCTTGACTATCTGAGTTGCCCCAATCCCACTTCATGACGACGTCATACATGATATCAGTGTCAATCCGACCCATTTGGTAAGGGTTGTTTGGGTCGATTGGGGTTTTGATGGGGACGAGTTTATACACCAATCCATCGAGTTGCAGGTAGTCTTTCATCCAGAAATACTCACTATCATCATAGCTACCACCTGTAAAGTAAATTGGTCGTTCCCAATCGTTGTTGTGCAGGATATCAAGCATCATCAATCGGTTTTTATAGAGCCCTGAGGTTGGAAGATCAATGTCGATATAGTCCACAATCAAATCAGCATCTTCGGGCTTGACCACACCACTTTTCAATACATTTTCCTTGTTGACAGGTACCCGAATTTTGTTGGTGGGATAATAAATCATCTGTTGGGTTGACTTGGGAATGTTGGTGGTTGAAACCTCGTATTGTCCGAGTAAAAACTTATAGCGTGTACGCGCTTGATCGCTGCTGACCCAACGCATAAAATCATCGAGAGACCAGCGTACAGAGTCGAGCAATGCTTCATGCTTAATATAATCTCTTATCCCATAGGCATACTGACTGTGTATGAGTTGTGAGGGGATCGGAGAGCTGGTGTAGGTACGTCGTTTGAGTTGATCTATATACCAGTCTGTTGCGAGCAGTTGAGTGTTGATGCTACGTACATCGGTGCGGTATCCCTCAATTTCTTGTGCATACCAAATGGCAAAAGTGTCATTATCGCCAATGGTAAAAATCATTGCATCCACATCTTCTTCCACCGAGTCTAGATAGGCTTTAGCAGTCGATTGTGCAGTATATCGACCCGAGCGATCGTGATCGTCCCAATTTTGAGATGCCAGCAGCACAGGCACACACAATAGACTAAATAAACCAACTATTGGAACAGCCAATCGAGGACGTATATACGTTTTTAGTCGTTCGACAATCGAAATAACGCCCAGGCCAATAAAGATGCTAAAGGCGTAGAACGAACCGACAAGCGCATAATCACGTTCTCGAGGCTCAAAAACTCTTTCATTGAGATAGACTTTCAGTGCCAATCCTGTAAATAAAAAAAGTAACAACATCACCCAAAATCGTTTGGGGTCTTTGCGATATAAAAAGGCAAATCCCAAAACACCAAACAAGAGTGGTAACATATAGTATTTGTTTTTTCCTTTGTTGTTTGCCAATTCGCTTGGCAAGTTGTCCTGTGGTCCCAATCGCCAGTTGTCGATAAATGAGAACCCACTGATCCAATTTCCATTGACGGGGTCTAATTTGCCTTGCAAATCATTTTGGCGACCCGAAAAATTCCACATAAAATAACGCCAATACATATAGCCCATTTGGAAGTCAAACAGGTATTGGAGGTTGTCAAAAAATGTTGGTTTTTCCACGTCGAGATAGGCGGCGTATGTGGTTAAAAATTGGTGATAATCCTCGACATCTACTCGTCCATCGTTCCATTCTGCGATAAAAGAATTGATGGTTTCGATAAGTTTTTGTTCGCCTCGGTATTCGGGTTTGACGTCAAAGTCAACTGTACCATAATAGGTCATATAATTGACAGCATTCCCACTGCTCCACATCCTCGGAAGGATTCCTTCGTGCTTGCTATTGCTATTGATGCGTGCTCTTTCCCACTCATTGACGATGACGTAGCGTCCTGTTTTAGGATTTTTTTCATATTTGGGTTTAGCATCAACATAAGGGGTTTTTTCGTCTTGCCCAGCATACATATCGGTAAACATTGGGCCATAGAACAAATGCGTTTCTGGATATTGTTCAAGGTTGTAGTAGGCCAACAAAGCACGTGCATCTGCAGGGGCATTTTCGTTGATGACTGTATTGGCATTGGCACGAATAGGCAGCATGAGCCAAGAGGAAAATCCAATCAAAATAAAAAGAACACACAACAGCGCAGTATTGATTTGTACCCAATTTTTTCGGTGCGTCAACCGAAGTGTATACACAAAAAATAAAACCAAAGACAGCCCTGCTGCAATGGTGCCAGAGTGGAATGGCAAACCAATTTCATTGACAAAAAATACCTCGGCATATCCAAAATAAGCCAGGTTACTTGGGAGTAATAGTTTAAAGATAAATAGCAGTACAGCCACAGAACACACATTGGCGATGATAAAGCCCTTGGGGGTAACCGTTTCTGCAGTTTTAAAGTAGTACAGCATTCCGATGGCTGGAATGGTCAAGAGTCCCATAAAGTGAACACCAAAGGATAAGCCAACGACAAAAGCAATCAGTACCAACCAGCGATCACCACGCGGCTTGTCCATCTCAGATTCCCAACGAAGACCCAACCAAAATAATATCGATAGGATACAAGTTGCCATGGCATATACTTCTGCCTCAACAGCGTTGTACCAAAAACTATCAGTATAGGCAAAACCAAGTGCTCCGACTAAGCCAGCAACCAAAACAAGGATTTGCGTATGGGCATCATCTTTTTCAAAATCCACCAAACGACGAGCAATGCCAGTAATGGTCCAAAACAAAAACAGTACAGTAAAGCTACTGGCAATCACAGACATCATATTGACTGACAAGGCAATGTATTCTGGATTGGGCGCTAGGATGGCAAATACTGCACCAACCATTTGGAAAAAAGGCGCCCCTGGCGGATGACCAACTTGCAACTTGGCAGCAGTGGCAATATATTCGCCACAATCCCAATAGCTTGCAGTAGGTTCAACAGTCAGCAAATAGGATATGAGTGAAACAGTGAAAGCGAACCACCCCAATCTCAGATTCCAGATGCGAAAATTCATTTTTGTTTTTTGGAAGTACGAATGTACAACTTTCTCATTGGGTTGAGAAATCAAAACAGAAGTATTGGCGTTCTCAAACTTTGTTTTATTTTTGCGTCGCAATTGGCCTATGTTGTAACTGGCAACACGTCTAACAAAAATGTTTGACACGCCTGCCTGTCGACAGGCGGTCTGATTCAAAATCAGATGATATCCGACAGCAGTTTGTTTCAACTGAACAAAGAAACTTGTCATATTGGCCTATGGTGTAACTGGCAACACGTCTGATTTTGGTTCAGAAGAGTCTAGGTTCGATCCCTAGTAGGCCAACGAAATTCCCGTCTTCAGGCGGGATTTTTTGTTTTTAGGAAGGGGTGGTGTACTGTGTCACGCATCAAGGCAATTAAAGCAAAGCCTGAAAGAAAGAGATAATTCATCCATGGCAAGTAGATGATGGACAATGACGATGGAATCATCAGCTGAAGAACAATTCCTGCAGCGATGATACGAAACCACTCAAAACCGATACTCCAACGATGACGATCCATTACACTCGTATATCCAAAGATGGAAACGAACAAGGTGATTCCCAAGATCAGGGCTTGATTGCTTTTTAAAGAGCCAAAGGAGTAGAGAAACAACAATAATAATGACAAAGTGGAAATAAAATGAAACATCGCCCACCACTGCGAGAGTCGACTGTGTGATGGGGCATATTTCGTTTGTTGAGACACATCTGTAATTACTTCTCTGGGGATTGACATTTTGACATCTGCTGGACGCCAACCTGTGGGCATCAACCACAACCGCAGCTTATCACGCCATTTTTTGGTGTGCCATGCATCAATAGCCAACCCCCATAGATGTTGGAAATTGATCCACAAAGGATTCCATGACTGTACTGGTTTGAGTACCCCATATACAGGTGGTTCGTCATCGAGTTCCTCTTGAAAGGTGCCAAACATCCGATCCCAAATACAAAAAATGGCACTTAGATTTTTGTCAATATAAATGGGGTTGATGGCGTGATGTACCCTGTGTTGGGAAGGAGTAACGATGATATACTCCAACCAACCGAGTTTACCAATGTGTTGGGTATGATACCAAAACTGACCAAATAGGTGAAGAGGTGCTAAGACAGCAATGACTTGTTGTGGGATGCCCATAACAGCTGCCGGGATCAAAAACAAGGCACCATAACCAAGAATATTTGAAACGCTTTGGCGCAATGCACATGCCATATTAAACTCCTCACTACTGTGATGAATGATGTGTTGATTCCAGAAAAAATTAATTTTATGATTGAGGCGATGCGACCAATAGGAAGCAAAATCGATGCAGATAAAGGCCACCACATAAAGCCAAACACCAGCCTCGATTTGGGTGATGGCAAGTTGCTGACTCAACCAAGGATAGGAGATTAAAATCACCACAAGCCCAAGGGTATCTTTTAGGATATTTGTCAGTCCAGAACTCAAGCTCGAAATGGTGTCCATAAACACATAGGTTTGTTTGCCAGTCGTATAGCCATAAGCCATTTCAACAAGCAGCAATACCATAAAGCATGGAATGGCGATCAATAAAGCATTGGCGTATGCTTCCATAGCTGCGAATGTATGAATTTCAATGAGTTAGAAAAAGTTTGCTCTGTTAGTGAACTGTAATAACTTTAGAAATGATTTGGGGGACAAAGGCAAAATACCTATATTTGCGCCAACATTCTGATCAACAATTGGGAGACTCTAAAGGTCCCCTTTTTTTTTAAATGGAATTTAAAGAACACATACATCAACTGGTCGAGGAGGCATTGTCTCTCCAGCCCGATTTGTTTTTGATTGATTTGCACATTGACGATCACTCGAGAATTCAGGTCGTTTTGGACGGAGACAATGGGGTGAGCCTACAACAGTGCATCAAAATCAGTCGTCACATCGAAAACGAACTCGATCGTGAAGTGCATGACTTTTCGTTAGAAGTGACTTCTGCAGGTGCTACTCATCCACTACAAATGGCACGTCAATACAAAAAGAACATTGGACGAAAATTGGCAGTGCATACCATTGATAACAACAGTATAAAAGCGACACTAACAGAGGCAGATGATGAGCAAATCACCCTCGAATGGAAAGCTCGCGAACCCAAACCCATAGGTAAGGGCAAACACACCGTGGTCAAGCATTTGCAAGTACCCTATAATCAAATAGAAAAAGCAACAGTACAAATCCAATTTAAGTAATACAAAATGGAAAATCTCGCATTAATTGAATCATTCTCCGAGTTTAAAGACGACAAACTAATCGATCGTGTGACCCTTATGGCCATACTAGAAGAAGTATTTCGCAATACACTCAAGCGTAAGTTTGGAACAGATGACAACTTTGATATCATTATCAATCCAGACAAGGGAGACTTGGAAATCTGGCGCAATCGTATCGTTGTGAAAGATGGAGAAGTGGAAGACGAAAATGAAGAAATTGAATTGACTGAAGCTCGAAAAATCGAGCCAGATTTCGAAGTTGGTGAGGACGTGTCTGAAGAAGTAAAACTCTCAGATTTGGGTCGTCGTTCGATCCTTTCTCTTCGGCAAAACCTCATTGCTCGAATCCATGAGCATGACAACACCATCATCTACAAACAATTTATTGAATTGGTTGGAGAAATCTACACAGCCGAGGTTCATCACGTTCGCAATCGTGTTGTGATTTTGATCGATGATGATGGCAATGAAATCATATTGCCGAAAGATCGTCAAATCCCCTCTGACTTTTTCCGCAAGGGCGACAGTGTTCGAGGAGTGATTGAAAGCGTTGAACTCAAAGGCGCAAAGCCAAGTATTGTATTATCTCGTACCGATCCAAAATTTTTGGAGAAGCTCTTTGAGCAAGAAATTCCAGAGGTATTCGATGGCCTTATTACTGTTAAAAAAGTGGTTCGTGTGCCTGGCGAAAAAGCAAAAGTTGCAGTAGATTCTTACGATGATCGTATCGATCCGGTGGGAGCTTGTGTTGGAATGAAAGGATCTCGAATTCATGGTATTGTACGTGAGCTTGGCAATGAAAACATTGACGTCATCAACTTTACCAACAACAACCAATTGATGATTACACGTGCTTTGAGTCCTGCAAAAATTACAAACATGACAATCGATGAGGAAAAAAAGACGGTCGAAGTATTTATGGACCCATCAGAAGTTTCCAAGGCGATTGGCCGAGGTGGATTCAACATCCGATTGGCGGGTCAACTCACTGGCTACGAAATCGATGTGTACCGTGAGGGAGCAGAGGAAGACGTCGAGTTGACTGAATTTTCTGATGAAATCGAAAGCTGGGTTATCGAGGAATTCCGCAAGGTTGGACTGGACACAGCAAAGAGTGTTTTGGAACAGGAGGTGAGTGACTTGGTTAAGCGAACCGACTTGGAAGAAGAAACAATTGTAGAAGTGCGTAACATATTAAGTGCAGAATTTTCGAGTTAACGGATTGAAATCCCTATTTTTGAACATCAAATACAAATATGTCTGAAGTAAAAACCATACGAATCAACAAGGTTCTCCGCGAGTTGAATATATCATTAGATCGAGCGGTAGAGCAACTAGCAGCGCATGGTTTTGAAATAGATGCTCGTCCGACTTCCAAGATTTCAGAGCAGGAATATCAACTATTGCTTGATGCCTTTCAAACCGATCGAACCAAGCGAGAAGCTTCAGAGGAAGTTAGCGAAGAAAAGCGCAAGGAAAAAGAGGCCATCCGACAACGAATCGAGGAAGAAAAAGAGACCATGACACAAGTCTTTCAGGCACGTACTGAACTCAAAGGACTTCGAAAAGTTGGGAAAATTGATTTGGAACCAAAGTCTGAAGACAAACCTGAGCCAAAAACGGAGACTGAGCCACAGCCAGTTGAAGAGAAAGTGCCAGAGGAAATAGTAGAGGAGCCCACCAAAAGCACACCAGCAGAGGAAGCTAAACCAGAAGTCAAAACTGAAGTAACCCCCCCGGAAAAGAAAGAAGAAGCTGGGACAGATAAGGTTACTACCAAATACAAAAAATTAACAGGTTTAAAAATTGCAGGGGATAAGATTGATCTCAAAAAATTTGAGAAAAAACCATCAACCTCAAGTACAGACCAAAGCGATCGCAGACGACGTCGAAAACGAATCACAAAAAATACTGGTACACCAGCTCAAGGGAAATCAAATAAACCCAAGCCAAAACAGCAAAAACAGCCTGCTCACGAAGAGCCAAGTGATGAAGAAATCCAAAAGCAAATTCGTGAAACCCTAGAAAAATTGCAGGGAAAAACGACCAAATCCAAAGGAGCGAAGTACCGTCGTGAAAAAAGAGACTCGCATCGTCAGAAAACAGAGGATGATGCAGCACAACAGGAAGCAGAAAGTAAAGTACTGAAAGTGACAGAGTTTGTTACTGTTGGAGAAATTGCCACGATGATGGAAATCAGCTCCACCGAAATTATTTCTGCCTGTATGACCTTGGGCATCATGGTAACAATGAATCAGCGACTCGATGCAGAAACCCTTTCGATTGTCGCAGAGGAATTTGGTTATCAAGTTGAATTTGTTACTGCCGATATTGAAGAAACAATTGAAAATCCCGAAGATAATCCTGAAGACCTATTGCCACGTGCTCCTATTGTAACAGTGATGGGTCATGTTGATCATGGAAAAACTTCATTGCTTGATTATATCAGAAAAGCAAACGTCACTGCCGACGAATCGGGGGGAATCACCCAGCACATCGGCGCATATAATGTGTCATTAGAAAGTGGACAGAAGATTACTTTTTTAGACACGCCAGGTCACGAGGCATTTACTGCTATGCGTGCACGTGGGGCGCAAGTAACCGACTTGGTCATTATTGTTATCGCTGCTGATGACGACATCATGCCACAGACCAAAGAGGCAATTAGTCACGCACAAGCGGCGTCTGTACCCATTGTCTTTGCAATCAACAAAATTGATAGCCCCAACGCAAATCCAGATAAAATCAAAGAGAGTTTGGCAGGAATGAATTTGCTTGTAGAGGACTGGGGTGGTAAAATCCAATCTCATGACGTTTCTGCAAAAGTGGGTACAGGAATCACCGAACTCCTAGAAAAAGTAATGCTTGAAGCCGAATTATTAGAGCTCAAAGCCAATCCATCAAAAGCGGCACAAGGTACTGTGGTGGAGGCCTTCTTGGATAAGGGTCGTGGCTATGTTTCGACCATACTCGTGCAAGCAGGTACACTGCGCATTGGAGACTATATTTTGGCAGGTCAGCACAGTGGTAAGGTACGTGCTATGCAAGATGAGCGCGGGAATGAATTGGCTGAAGCAGGGCCATCTACGCCAGTGTCTTTATTAGGACTCGATGGTGCCCCTACAGCAGGTGACCGATTCAATGTGTTTGAGGAAGAAAAAGAAGCAAAACAAATTGCAGCAAAACGCACCCAACTGGTTCGTGAGCAGTCGGTTCGAACTCAACGACATATCACTTTAGATGAAATTGGAAGGCGAATTGCCCTTGGAGATTTTAAAGAACTCAACATCATATTGAAAGGAGATGTAGATGGATCGGTAGAAGCATTGACAGATTCGTTCCAAAAACTATCGACAGAAGAAATACAAGTCAACATCATCCACAAAGGTGTCGGTGCAATCACAGAATCTGATGTGTTATTGGCATCTGCTTCTGATGCGATTATCGTCGGATTTAATGTTCGCCCTGTGGGCACAGCCAGACAACTGGCAGACAAAGAGGAAATCGATGTGCGAAGTTATTCTATTATCTACGACGCTATCAACGACTTGAAAGAAGCGATGGAAGGCTTGTTGTCGCCTGACGTGAAAGAAGAGGTGCAAGGAAATGTTGAAATTCGTGAAACCTATAAAATATCACGCGTTGGAACCATTGCTGGTTGTATGGTAATGGATGGAAAAATCACACGCAATTCTTTGGTGCGTGTCATTCGCGAAGGTGTGGTTGTGTACACAGGTACCCTAGCATCTCTAAAGCGATTTAAAGACGATGCTAAAGAAGTTACAAAAGGCTATGACTGTGGCTTGCAAATCAAGGATTTCAACGATATCAAAACGGGCGATACAATAGAGGCCTATATCGAGGTTGCAGTGAAGAAAAAACTCAAGTGATTGACCTAGGGCTTGAGCAAGAAAGCATCTGGAAATTTTATTCGTATTTTATCCAGCGTTTGAACTCCTTCAAGACGACTACCAAACATGCCTGTTCGGATTTTGTAGTTTGGGGTTTCAAAAGTGAGTTTTGCATTTTTTTCAGGGAATGACTTGGAAAAAGAGTCTAAAAACACTTGTGCCATCTCATAGTTCCCTGAAAAAATTTGAATTGTAAATTGATTGTTTTTCAATCGTTTTTTATCGAGCGACAATTTGCGTTCGAGCACATCATCTAGGTTTTGAGGTGTCTTTACAATCAAAGCGTTGTCTTGGGCATAGATACCACTAGCTAGCAACATCAAAACAAAAAAACAAAAGGACTTCAAATTCACCATATTTTGCAAATAAAAGATTGCTGGTAAATTCTCGCAATTTTTTGGTCAAATTTGTTTAATAATGTCAAAACAGAAAAAGTTTAAATAACTGATTTTAAGATGATTAAACATCTAATTTAGAATAATTATAAATTTATAATTCATGTGGTTTTAATGTTTTTAAAATGGGGTTTGTGATGTAATTTTGTAAACAGAAAGAAAGGTATTTTCCTTTGACCAACAACAACCAAAACATGACTAGGGTTTTTTACCTAAATGTTCCTCAAATTCGCACTCTACTCACCATCGTGTTGGCTGTAGCTTTCACCCTTCCAACTTTCGCGCAAGAACCTGACATTGACAAAGGGAAGTCTTTGTTCAATATGAATTGTGCAGCTTGTCATAAACTCAATAAGCGTGCTGTTGGACCTGCTTTGGCAGGTGTTTCTCAAAAATATGAGAAGGATTGGCTGTATGCATGGATCAAGAATTCTATGGCGATGGTCAAATCGGGAGATCCCCAAGCTGTTGCAATTTATGAGGAGTATAACAAGTCTGTGATGACTGCTTTTCCGCAACTGAGTAATGAAGATATTGATAATATTCTTGCCTACACAGACTACACACCACCTGCTCCTGCAACACCAGCTGCTGTAGCCACCACAGTTGCCTCAGGAACAGATGACACGACCTCAACATTGCTGTTGGGTGTCTTGGTTCTTGTGCTGGTTGTGCTTGTCGTGATGCTGTTTTTGGTGACACAAACACTGCGTAAAATAGCGATTGCAAATGGTATTGAAGTTGAAACCAGCAAGCCAAAGCGCAAACCTCTTTGGGAGGTGTATATCAACAACTCCTTCTTGGTGTTTAGCACAGTGATTTTCTTGTTGTTTTCAAGTGCCTTTTTCGCCTATGGTTACTTGATGCAAGTGGGAATCGATCAAGGGTATATGCCTGTACAGCCAATTCATTATTCACACAAAATTCACTCTGGCGCCAATGAAATTGAGTGTAAGTACTGTCACTCATCTGCTCGGGTATCCAAGCATTCAGGGATCCCTTCTCTTAATGTATGTATGAACTGTCACATGAACATCGCAGAGTATAATGGCGAGGAAGATTTGGAAAAAGGTTATACAAAAGAATTTTATACAAACGAAATCAAAAAACTGTACAAAGCAGTTGGCTGGGATGAGGAGAATCAACGTTACACTGGCGAGACACAGCCAGTCAAATGGGTGCGTATTCACAACCTCCCAGAGTTTGTATACTTTAACCACGCGCAGCACGTTGACGTTGCTGGCATCGATTGTCAAAAATGTCATGGCCCAGTGGAAGAAATGGAAATCATGTACCAACACTCGCCCCTCACAATGGGCTGGTGTATCGACTGTCATAGAGAGTCAAATGTCGATTTGGAAAACAATGAGTATTATGAGAAAGTTCATGCAGAACTCTCAAAAAAATATGGTGTAGAAAAACTCACAGTTGCTCAAATGGGTGGCTTGGAGTGTGGGAAGTGTCACTATTAATCAAAAAAAAAAGATGGCCAACCATAAAAAATATTGGAAAAGCACAGCTGAGTTAGACAGCAACAATGCATTTGTCGAAGATCTCAAGGGGCGTGAGTTTGTTGAAAAGCTTCCTGAAGATGCCTTTTTGGGCAATGAGCAAGCGATGAATGACTCTAAAACCAATCGAAGAGATTTCCTAAAGTATGTTGGTTTTAGCACTGCAGCAGCATCATTGGCTGCATGTGAGGGGCCTGTTCATAAATCAATTCCGTATGTTGTGCAACCAGAAGAAATTCGCCCTGGGATTTCAAACTATTATGCGACTACTGTTGCTGATGGGTTTGACCTCGCGAGTATCCTTGTAAAAACACGAGAGGGAAGACCGATTAAGGTTGAAAACAATACTGACGTTTCTGCGAGCTATGCTGCAAACGCACGTGTGCAAGCTTCTGTATTGTCGTTGTATGACAACCTTCGTTTGCAGGGGCCTACACAGTCTGGAAGTCCTGTTGGTTGGGCAACACTACTTGAACTCAGTGGTCAACAGCTCGATAATATGCAAAGTCAAGGTGAGCAATTGGCCTTGTTGACACGCTCTTTTGCCAGTCCTTCGACCCAGCATTTGATCGATCAACTCACAGCCAAGTATGACAACATCAAACATATTACCTATGATGCAGTGTCATCATCTCATGCATTAGATGCCTTTGCAAAAGCATATGGACAGCGAGCACTTCCTACCTATGATTTTTCGAAAGCAGAGACAATTGTTTCTTTTGATGCAGATTTTCTGGGTGATTGGCAAGGAGGAGGGCATGCACCTGGGTATGTAAAAACACGAGTACCTGTCAAGGAAAATGGCAAGGCAAAGATGTCAACACACTTCCAGTTTGAAGCCAATATGACCCTTTCAGGAGCAGCTGCCGACAAGCGAATGCCCATGACTGCTGCCCAACAACAACAAGTTCTTGCAGCAGTGTATGTCGAGTTGACAAATGGCCAAGCCACTGCAGATCAAGCCATAGTGGAGATGGCCAAAGTCGTTGCAAAACACTTGCGAAAAGCTGGAAAAAAAGGAATCGTTGTTACAGACTTGCCAAGTACTGAAGCACACCGAGTCGCCCTAGCCATCAATGAAAAAATTGGGTCTGTTGTCATCGATACCAAACATACAACTACCACTCGTCAAGGCAATGCACGTGAGGTCTCACAGCTTGTTGAGGATTTGAATAGTGGAGCAGTGCAAGGGATTATTATGGTAGATGTAAACCCTGTTTATACCTTAGCAGAAGGAGAGCAGTTTGCTGCTGGATTAGCGAAAGCAAAATTCTCTTTGTCGTTTAGTATGAAAAACGACGAAACTGCATCGAAAGCACAATGGGTAGCAGCGACTCCTCACTATCTCGAGTCGTGGGGTGATGTGGAATTCAAAACAAATCACTTTGGTCTTACGCAACCAACAATTCGACCCTTGTTCGACACCAAACAATTTCAAGATGTGTTACTCACTTGGTTGGGGAAAGACATGAGCTATAGAGATCAATTGCGATCCTATTGGGAGAAAAATATTTTAAGTGGAACGTCATGGAATAAAACTTTACATGATGGGTTTTATATCAGTGATTCTTCTACTGACGGAAAGCGTTACAACGATTCCGTTGCCGATGCGATTGGCATCCTTTCTACTGCAAAACAAGAGGGTTACTCCCTGCATTTGTACACCAAAACAGGATTAGGGGATGGGCAACAAGCAAATAACCCTTGGCTGCAAGAGCTTCCAGACCCAATCACTCGTGTGACTTGGGACAACTACCTAACGATTTCAAAGTCGGATGCAGCAGCACTCGGCCTGTGGAATGAAACCCAGTCGGATGGGTCATTAAACGGCGGATATGCCAACATAACTGTAGGGTCCTCAACACTCAAAGTACCTGTGCTGATCCAACCAGGTCAGGCCAAAGGTACTGTTGGTTTGGCATTAGGATATGGCAAACAAGCTGGGATGAAGTCTGAAATGCAAGTGGGTGTCAATGCCTATACATTATATAATGACTTCTCCAACGTTCAGTCAGTGTCAATTGAAGCAGCTGAGGGCACACATGAGTTTGCTTGTACACAGTTGCAAAATACCTTGATGGGTCGTGAAGACATCGTAAAGGAAACAACACTCGAAATTTTTAATACCAAAAACAGGGACTACTACAACGCAGTTCCAGTAGTGAGTAAAAACCATATCGAAACCAAAGTCACTTCTCCAGAGGTTGATATTTGGGATCAGTTTGATCGTTCTGTTGGGCATCACTTCAACTTGTCAATCGACCTGAATGCATGCACAGGTTGTGGGGCATGTGTAGTGGCTTGTCATGCAGAAAACAATGTGCCTGTTGTTGGCAAGCGAGAAATTCGCAAATCACGTGATATGCATTGGTTGCGAATCGATCGATACTACTCTTCCGAAGAAACCTTTGAGGGAGATAATACAACAGTGAATGAAATCAGTGGACTGGGTGAGTCGCTCACGACTTTCAGCTCTTTGGAAGAGCCATCTACCAATCCTCAAGTAACCTTTCAGCCGATTATGTGCCAGCACTGTAACCATGCACCTTGTGAAACGGTTTGCCCAGTGGCTGCCACCTCACATGGACGTCAAGGTCAAAATCACATGGCATACAATCGCTGTGTTGGAACACGATACTGCGCCAACAACTGTCCGTATAAAGTCAGACGATTCAACTGGTTCTTGTATAATAATAATGACGAATTTGATTTCTATATGAACAATGATTTGGGTCGTATGGTACTGAACCCAGATGTAGTTGTTCGCTCTCGTGGAGTGATGGAAAAATGTTCGTTGTGTATTCAGAAAACACAAAAGACAATTTTGGATGCCAAGCTCGTTGGGCGTGACATTGCTGATGGGGAATTCCAAACAGCTTGTTCAAGTGCTTGTTCGAATGGCGCAATAACATTTGGCGACATCAATGACAAGTCGAGCCGTGTGGCCAAGTCCTTGAAAAGTGATCGAATGTATCACCTGTTGGAAAGCGTAGGTACAAAACCAAACGTGCAGTATCAAGTAAAAGTTAGAAATACAGAGACATCATAAACCAATAACTATGGCCTCGCATTACGAAGCACCAATACGAAAACCACTCGTCACCGGGAATAAATCATACCACGATGTGACTGTTGATATCGTTGCTCCTGTTGAGGGCAAAGCCAACAAGCAATGGTGGATTGTTTTTAGCATTGCATTGGTTGCTTTTTTATGGGGGATTGGTTGTATTATTTACACTATATCAACTGGTATCGGTGTTTGGGGGCTGAATAAAACTGTTGGATGGGCATGGGACATCACCAATTTTGTATGGTGGGTTGGAATTGGACACGCAGGAACCTTAATTTCTGCTGTACTACTATTGTTCCGACAAAAATGGCGTATGGCCATCAACCGATCTGCTGAAGCGATGACCATATTCTCTGTTATCCAAGCAGGATTGTTCCCCATCATTCACATGGGTCGTCCATGGTTGGCGTACTGGGTTTTACCCATTCCAAACCAATTTGGGTCACTATGGGTCAACTTCAATTCTCCTCTACTTTGGGATGTATTTGCGATTTCGACCTATCTGTCTGTATCACTTGTATTCTGGTGGACAGGTTTACTGCCTGACTTTGCCATGATTCGCGATCGTGCAGTCAAGCCATTTCAAAAGAAAATTTATGGCCTATTGAGCTTTGGTTGGAGTGGTCGTGCAAAAGACTGGCAACGCTTTGAAGAGGTTTCTTTAGTACTGGCAGGATTGGCAACTCCACTGGTTCTATCCGTACATACCATCGTATCATTTGACTTTGCTACTTCAGTGATTCCTGGTTGGCACACAACCATTTTCCCACCCTATTTTGTGGCTGGTGCAATCTTCTCAGGTTTTGCTATGGTGCAAACGCTGTTGATTATTATGCGTAAAGTCATCAACCTTGAAAATTATATTACCATCCAGCATATCGAACTGATGAACATCGTAATCATGATTACTGGTTCAATTGTTGGGGTGGCGTATATCACAGAGCTGTTTATTGCCTGGTACTCGGGGGTTGAATATGAACAATATGCATTCCTCAATCGTGCAACTGGACCTTATTGGTGGGCCTATTGGGCGATGATGACCTGTAATGTATTCTCTCCACAGTTTATGTGGTTTAAAAAATTAAGAACAAGTATTATGTTCTCCTTTATTATATCCATAGTCGTAAACATCGGCATGTGGTTCGAGCGCTTTGTGATCATTGTAACCTCACTGCACAGAGACTATCTTCCATCTTCTTGGACAATGTTCTCGCCAACCTTTGTTGACATTGGAATTTTTATAGGAACAATAGGCTTCTTCTTTGTCTTGTTTTTGCTCTACGCACGCACTTTCCCAGTCATTGCGCAAGCAGAAGTCAAATCGATTTTGAAGTCCTCGGGTGATAAATACAAAAATACAACAAGCGATGAGTAGTAAAGTAATTCACGCCATTTATGATGACGATGATGTGTTGTTGCACGCTGTCAAAGACGTCAAAGCAGCAAATCATCACATAGAGGAAGTCTTTACGCCATTTCCTGTCCACGGGCTTGACAAGGCGATGGGTCTTGCACCCACGCGCATTGCGATTGCTTCTTTTATGTTTGGTTGCTTGGGCTTGTCGGTTGCCATTTGGCTCACAAACTATATTATGATTGAAGACTGGCCACAAAACATCGGTGGTAAACCCAGCTTCTCATATCTCGAAAATGTCCCAGCCTTTGTTCCTGTTTTATTTGAGATGACGATCTTCTTTGCAGCTCACTTGATGGTGATCACTTTCTATTTGCGCAGTCGATTATGGCCTTTCAAAAAAGCAGAAAACCCAATGCCTTCTACAACTGACGATAAGTTTTTGATGGAGGTTGCTATTGGCGACAACGAAAAGAAACTCGTTTCCTTGTTGAAAAAGTCAGGAGCGATCGAAGTAAAAGTACACGAAAAAAAGGGGGAATCATGAAAAGAAATCTAGGCCTTATGATCTGTGGATTGGCACTGTTGAGTGTCGTATCATGCTTTGATCCATCCCAACCCAACTATCAGTATTTCCCTGATATGTATGAGTCAGTTGGCTATGACACCTATGCCGAAGCGCCCTTTTTTAATGGCACTGCAGCACAGTTGCCTGTAGATGGATCGATCCCAAGAGGTTGGCAACCCTATGACTATCCAAACACAAATGAGGGTTATGAGTTGGCAAAAGCCGAACTCACCTCACCCCTCGAAAAAACAGATGAACATCGTGCCGAAGGAAAAGAACTCTATGCGATTTATTGCGCAGTATGTCATGGTTCCAAAGGCGATGGACAAGGGATTTTGATGAAGCGTGAAAAGTTTTTAGGAATCCCAAGCTATGCTGATCGTGAGATCACAGAAGGCAGTGTGTATCATGTGTTGATGCATGGCAAAAATGCGATGGGATCACACGCGAGTTTAATCGATGCAGAAGAACGTTGGCAGATTACCCAACACGTCATGCATCTAAGAGCGCAATTAACAAAGTAAGAATGATGTATAGCTTTTCTAAAAATCTAAAAATTTTCTCTCTCAGCCTGATGGTTGTGGGTGCAGTGGCTTTGGGAATCGGATTTCTCTCTGCCCCAACCACCGTAGAGGAAGCCAAAGCAATGGTAGCAGATGCCCACGGACATGGTGGACATGGCGGACATGGTGATCACGACACCCATGCCGATGATCATGCTGGGACGCACAAAGACGAAGCTCATCACTCGGATCATCACGACGACCATGCCGATGACCATCACGACAAGAACAAAGAGGCTTATGCTCATAGCGATAGCCACGATGCTCATGGTGGAGGACATGGCGATAGCCACGACAAACATCTCTTGCATCAGCTGCAGAATCGCCCATGGGCTGCCACCTATGTAGCTGCGCTATTTTTTATGATGATTGCTCTTGGCGCACTAGCGTTTTATGCGATTCAACGAGCAGCGCAAGCAGGTTGGTCGATCCTTCTGTTTCGCGTCATGGAAGGGATTACTGCATATCTTCTCCCAGGCTCAATCATCGTATTTGTACTTCTTGTTCTTTCAGGTCTTCACCTCAACCACCTATTTGTCTGGATGGATGCTGAGGTTGTTGCACATGACGAAATTATTCAAAACAAACAAAGCTATCTCAATGTGCCTTTTTTCCTCGCACGTGCCTTGTTCTACATTGTCGGGTGGAACCTTTATCGTTTCTATTCTAGAAAATTTTCACTGGCGCAAGACAATGACAATGGGATTGGCTATCACAAAAAGAATTTTAGACTTGCGGCAGGCTTCTTGGTATTTTACATCGTCACAGAGTCAATGATGTCGTGGGATTGGATCATGTCTGTCGATCCGCACTGGTTTAGTACCTTGTTTGGATGGTATGTATTTGCGAGCATGATCGTAACTGCAGTAACTGTTATCGCTATGGTTACAATTTATCTCAAATCCAAAGGTTTATTAGAAGAAGTCAATGACAGTCATATTCACGATCTTGGAAAATTTATGTTTGGATTTAGTGTGTTTTGGACCTACCTGTGGTTTTCACAATTCATGTTGATTTGGTATTCGAATATCCCTGAAGAAGTGACTTATTTTATCACTCGAATCGAGGATTACAACCTCTTGTTTTTTGGAATGGTGGTGATGAATTTTGTTCTCCCACTTCTGATTTTAATGAACAGCGATTACAAACGAAACAATTGGTTTATTATCATGGCTGGAATCATCATTGTA
>ERZ802830.2168-NODE-2168-length-18024-cov-7.22044_pt1 | contig 18024 bp, 15 predicted proteins | sample MGYA00345654_ERZ802830 | MGnify/ENA primary metagenome ERZ802830 (study PRJEB30503, sample SAMEA104212375) | marine metagenome | biome: Westerlies Biome; feature: [SRF] surface water layer (ENVO:00010504) within the epipelagic zone...; material: water...
AATCTTTGTTAAAAGGGTTAGATTTGAAAAAAACAGCTGCTTCGATACGAGAAGCACTACCATTTGCAAAACGTTTATCCCGAGATAAATTAATTAGACAACTTCGAATTATTGATCAGTTTTTAGCTTCTAATTTTGATCCAGCTTGGATGGTGCTCGATATTTTACCTGTTTTACCGCCTGATTTAAGACCTATGGTTCAACTGGATGGGGGCCGTTTTGCAACTTCGGATCTAAATGACTTATACCGCCGTGTAATTACAAGAAATAACCGTTTAGCTAGATTACAAGAAATTATTGCACCAGAATTAATCATACGTAATGAAAAACGGATGCTTCAAGAAGCGGTTGATGCACTTATCGATAATGGAAAACGCGGACGTGCAGTTGTCGGTTTAAACAACCGCCCATTAAAATCTCTTTCCGATATAATTGAGGGAAAACAAGGACGTTTTCGCCAAAATTTGTTAGGGAAGCGGGTTGATTATTCGGGACGGTCCGTTATTATTGTTGGCCCTGAATTAAAACTTACACAATGCGGGTTGCCGCGTGATATGGCGATAGAGCTATTTCAGCCATTTGTTATTCACCAATTAATCGACGAAGGTTTAGTTAATAATATAAAGGCAGCCAAAAATCTTATTCATAAAAACGAACCCATCGCTTGGGAAATATTAGCAAATGTAATGAAAGGGCACCCGATACTTTTAAATCGAGCTCCAACTTTACACCGCTTAGGTATCCAAGCTTTTGAGCCGGTTTTAGTTAGTGGGCGGGCTATCCGTTTACACCCTTTAGTGTGCCCTGCCTTTAATGCTGATTTTGATGGTGATCAAATGGCTGTCCATATTCCGCTTTCCTTAGAAGCTCAAACTGAAGCTCGCATGCTAATGCTTGCACCAAATAATTTTCTTTCACCGGCAACTGGTGAAGCGATTTTAACTCCAAGCCAGGATATGATTCTTGGATGTTTTTATTTAACCGCAAATAACCCAGCTAACCAATTATCAAACAGTCATTATTTTTCCAATTTTGAGGATGCCCTTTTAGCACATCAACAGCATCAAATTGGTTTGCATACTTTTATTTGGGTTCGCTGTGATCCAAACCAGCTAAATACCCAAATTCATAAACCAATGAACGGCAAGGACTATTTGCAACCCGAATTAAAGGTTAAATATGATACTGACGGCCAAGCATTAGTGCAGTATATTAAAACAACGCCTGGACGAATTCTTTTAAATCAAGCTTTTGAATAACAATTATGTCTCAAAAATTTATCGGATTACATAAGTTTACAAATGCTTTAATCAACAAACGCAATTTAAAAAACTTAATGTATGAAGCTTTTTTAAATTACGGGATTGTTAAATCCTCAATGATTGCAGATCGTGTAAAAAATTTAACATTTCACTATGCCACAAAGTCTGGCATCTCACTAAGTGTTGAAGATCTACGTATACCACCTGAAAAACGTAATTTATTAGGTACTACTATTAATGAGGTTGAAGTTGCAAAAACCCGTTTTCAAGCTGGTGATTTAACAACTGTTGAACGTTACCAAAAGACAGTTGATATTTGGAATAATGCAAATAATTTTTTAAAAGAAGAAGTTATTACGTATTTCCGAGAAAGTGACCCATTGAACCCACTGTATATTATGGCTTTTTCAGGCGCACGGGGAAATATTTCCCAGGTGCGGCAATTAGTCGGGATGCGCGGTTTAATGGCTGATCCACAAGGACAAATTATTGATCTTCCAATTAAAAGCAACTTCCGTGAAGGTTTAAGCATTACCGAATATATTATTTCTTCTTATGGTGCAAGAAAAGGGCTAGTTGATACGGCTCTAAGAACCGCAGATTCTGGTTACTTAACCCGTCGTTTAGTGGATGTCGCTCAAGATATAATTGTTCGTGAAGAAGATTGTGGAACATCTGAAGGCTTGTCGGAAACGGAATTAAACCTTTTTCAAAGCAGTAAATTAGAGCATTTATTAGGCCGGCTTTTAGCTTCACCCCTTTTATCTACCAGTGGTGCCTTGCTAGCGCCAAAAAATACTGAAATTACTTTAGAATTTATAAACCAAATTTCCGGTATTGAATATAAAAACTTAAAAGTCCGGTCGCCCCTTACATGTAACTCGACCCGTTCAATTTGTCGGAATTGCTACGGCTGGCATCTCTCATATTCAAAATTGGTTGATTTAGGGGAGGCTATTGGTATTATTGCGGCCCAATCAATTGGGGAACCCGGCACGCAATTAACAATGCGGACATTTCACACAGGGGGTGTTTTTTCAGGAGATTTAAACCAACATATCCGTTCCCCATTCCCCGGCCAAATTTCCTATGATCCTAAAGGACAAGCAAAATTGGTGCGGACAATGTACGGGGAAACAGGATTTCAACTTAAAGAAAAATTAGTATTAATAGTTGAAAATCAAAAGGGAACAAAAATATCTTTTTCCCTACCTGCAGGTAGTTTATTATTTGCTAATAAGGGCCAAAAAGTCTATACAAATGAAATTTTGGCAGCAATTCAAAAAGAAACAAACCTCATTTCGGAAGAAAACCAAGAAGAAATCTTTTCTGGTAGTAGTGGTGAGGTCTTTTTCCCTAGTGTTAAAATTGAGAAGCGTTTTGATAAACAAAATAACTTCTATAAAGTTGCTAATTCAGCCGGCTTAATTTGGATTTTGCAAGGCCAAACTCATAAATTTTCAAATGTTAATAAACTTAATAATGTTCAACCTGGTTTACAAATTTCACCGCACGGCTTTTTTAACCGCACGCCAATTATAAGTAAATCAGGTGGGAAGTTACAATCTTCAAATGCCCCAAATCCAATTAATATTACACAATTTTCGGTTACGTTAAAAAACGGGGTAAGTCAACTTTTGGACGATGGAAGCCGAACTTTAAAGTTTTTAGACTCACGAAGTACTAATAAATTTTCTATCGACGTTAGTCCACAACAAATTTTGAAGAATGGTGATGTAATAGCAACACTTATTGATAACCAATATAAAGTTGAAACAGGAGGATTTGTAACCTATAGTTTAGACTCGCCTAAAATTGCAAAAAAGAAAAAAAGCGTTAAAACTTTGTTTAGTGGTTACTGTTACTTTATTCCCGAAGAAACTTATTACACAAAAAACACTTTAGTTTTTAATACTTTAAATCTTAAAACCGGAGATATTGTCGAAGCGGGAAGTGAGCTTTTCCAGAATGTTTTTTCAAAAACAAAAGGGTACGTATTTATTAACGAAGCGGGTGGCGAAATTTGTATAAAATCAGGGGAACTATTTGATATTACAGGCTTAACTCTTCAACCAAATGAACGCATCGACCGTTTTGTTCAACCAGGGGAGTTTTTATTACCAAATAAGATTCTTGCTCAAAAGCTTGTTTATGTAGAATATCTAGAGTTATTTGGTTCAAATTATATATTCATTCGACCAGTTACAACCTATGAAATACCACGTGAGAAAACATTTTTTCTTAAGCAATCATTTTTTCCGAAGCAATCAAAATTTCATTTGCAATTAAAAATTATTAAGCGTGTACGTTATAAAAATTGGCATAAAATATTGCCAAATGATAACTTACACCTTATTACTACAAATCTCGTACTTGAATTAAAGAATCCAACGAACACTCTTCAACCGAAATTAGAATTTCAGCCAATTATTGGCACAACAAACCAATATTCATTTAGAATTTCTTTAAATGAAACAGTTGGGATTTCAGAACATGAAAAAACAAACCACGATGGCCTTGTTTCAAAAACTAAGCAAACGGTAAATGACAAACAATACCTTTATAAACGAACACTTTTAGCGCGTATTCAAACATCCGTTTGTCAACTTTCAGTTGTACGGCAAATTAATCAAACAATTGCTAACGAAAAAGCGTACGAACTTTTAGTTTTAAACCAATCGCATTTACGCTCTATTGAAATTAACGGGCCCGGCACTCGACTTTTTGTTAAGCTTGGTGATTTAGTAAAAGTCGGGACATTATTGAGTAAAGGGCTAAAATCACCTTATTCGGGACAAATTTACCAAATTACTGCTGATAAAATTTTACTTCGGCTAGGTCAACCGATTTTAATTTCAAAAGGGACAATTTTACACGTTGAAAATGGGACATTAATAAAAAGGGGGGATCGGTTAGCAACTTTAATTTATGAAAAATTAAAGACAACTGATATTGTTCAAGGTTTACCAAAAGTAGAAGAAATTTTAGAAGCCCGTAAAATTATAAATACCGCACTTTTGGCACCTTGCCCGGGTTATGCTTATGTATATTCTGATGAGTCTTCGGAAAAGTCTGTACAAATTATTAGTAAAAATCTAGAAATTGCTAGATTTAACCTACCGGATACTCGAAAAGTAAAATTTACAAATGGGAGCTTTGTCGATCTGGGGGAACCATTAACAGATGGGATTATTAGCCCACATGCGAAATTGGAAATTTTATTTGCCTTCTATCGAAAGCATTATAACAATTATGATGCCTGTAAATTAAGTTTTAAGTATTTGCAGTTGTTTTTAGTTCAAGAAATTCAAGCAACTTACCGTAGTCAAGGTGTTGATATTGATAATAAACACATTGAAATTATAGTTAAACAAATGACACGGAAAATTTCTATCGAAACAAGCGGTACAACAACATTATTACCGGGCGAAGTTTTAAATTTCCAACAAATTGAAGGGCTGGTAAAAGCCGCTGAGTTAAATGGTGGAACAGCGCCTTCTTATACCCCAATTTTATTAGGGTTAACGAAAGCTTCTTTAAATAGCGACAGTTTTATTTCAGCAGCAAGTTTTCAAGAAACAACAAGGGTTTTAACAGAAGCGGCTATTGAGGGGCGTAAAGATTGGTTAAATGGATTAAAAGAAAATGTTATAATTGGTCGTTTAATACCAGCTGGTACAGGTTTTGATTATACTGAAAATCAAGAGGTTTTAAAACGAGAAAAATTAGAAATTAGTTCGAAGGTTAACCATGACTTTAATACAATCAAAGAAAATGTTGTAAGTCTACGGTCCGATATATTTACTGAATAAATTTAACTTCCGTTTTTTAACAAACTATAGTACTTTTTATACAGATAAATAAAGCTTATTAAAATTAAAAAAAAGGAATTTTTTTATGTCTCGTTATAGAGGAGCAAAATTACGCATAACAAGAAGGTTAGGCGAACTTCCTGGTTTGACAAGTAAATTAACAAAACGAACGTCACGACCAGGCCAACATGGTGGAACACCCAAAAAAGGAACGCAATATGCGGTTCGCCTTGAAGAAAAGCAGAAGCTTCGCTTTAATTACGGAGTTAGCGAAAAGCAGTTAATGAATTATATGAAACGCGCAAAAACGGCTAAAGGTTCAACAGGTACAACTCTTTTGCAACTTTTAGAAATGCGTTTAGACAATTTAGTTTTTAGACTAGGTTTGGCGCCAACAATTGCAGCAGCACGCCAATTAGTAACACATAAGCACATTGCGGTTAATAGTGCTTGTGTTTCTATTCCAAGTTATCAATGTCAACCAGGAGATGTTTTAAGTGTTAAAGATTCAACAAAATCAAAATCCATTGTTTCGAAAGCACTTGAATCACCAGCTTTAGCCCAACTTCCGCAGCATTTGGACTTTAATAAAAAAGAGTTAACAGCAAAAGTGTTAAGCGTTGTTGACCGAGAATGGGTTGCCTTAAAGCTAAACGAGCTCTTTGTTATTGAATATTATTCACGAAAAATATAACAGAATTTTTATATTTTTAAGTTATTTAGATCCAAATTTGGTTAACCAATTATTAATATTAAGATGACAATTGTTACGTTAGGAGAATTATTAGACGCAGGTGTCCATTTTGGACACCAGGCCAGCCGCTGGAATCCAAAAATGTTTCCATATATTTATGCAGAGCGTAATGGAGTCCATGTTATTGATTTAATTCAAACAACAAGGCTTTTAACACATGCGTATGAGTATTTACAAAGGGCTAGTAAAGAAAAGAAAACGGTCCTGTTTGTTGGGACGAAGCGTCAAGCAACTCTAGCTATAAAAGAAGAAGCTGAACGCTGTGGTTCCGCATATATTAATCATCGATGGTTAGGCGGGATTTTAACAAATTGGGAAACGGTTCAAAAGAGAGTTGAATATTTAAAAGAGATTGAAAAAAAAGAGCAAAGCGGTATTATTGATTCGTTGCCAAAAAAGGAAGCTGCAATGATTAGACGCGAATACGATAAGCTTAATCAAAATTTAGGTGGTCTAAAAGAAATGGCCGGAATTCCAGATCTAGTTATTTTAGTTGACCCGAAGCGAGAAACGACAGCTTTATTAGAATGTCGTAAATTAGGTATTCCAATTATTTCAATCTTGGATACAAACTGTGATCCAACTTTAGTCGATATTCCAATTCCAGCTAATGATGATGCTGTACGATCAATTAAGCTTATTCTTTCAACGTTATCAGAAGCGATTATTGAAGGGAAAAAATATTCGGGAGCTTAATTCAAATCCTCTAACCTTAGGGTTAGGGGATTTTTTGCTAATTTTAAGTTATTTTAGCCAAATTGCAACGTAACTAGGTATATTCTGATTTAGGCAAGAAAAAAATTGCATTATTCACTTCGGATTGGTACTTGGTTATGTTTTTTTCATTAGCTGCTGTCGAAGTTGGTACGCATCTATATTGGGAGTTGGGGGGTTTAGTAATTCACGGGCAAGTTTTAATTATAACATGGCTTGTAATTGCGATCATTTTAACTTTAACAGTTTTAGGTACGTTAAAGCTTGAGCAAATTCCAAAAGGAATACAAAATTTTCTCGAATCAGTTTACGAGTATGTTTCGGGCATTGCAAAAGATCAAATTGGCGAGTACCATTATCGCCCATGGGTACCATTTATTGGAACCCTGTTCTTATTTATCTTTGTTGCAAATTGGTTAGGGGCGTTAGTTCCTTGGAAGTTGATAAAACTTTCAGAGGGGGAGTTAGCAGCTCCAACAAATGATATTAACACAACAGTTGCATTATCATTACTAACCTCAATTAGTTATTTTTACGCTGGATTTAAAGAAAAGGGGCTTGGTTTTTTCGCACGTTATATTTCACCAACGCCAATTTTCCTACCTATTAACATTCTAGAAGATTTTACAAAGCCTCTTTCGCTTAGTTTCCGTTTATTTGGAAACATCCTGGCGGACGAGATCGTTGTATCTGTTTTATGTTTATTAGTGCCGCTTCTTATTCCTTTACCTGTAATGGTATTAGGGTTATTTGCGAGTTCAGTACAAGCGTTAGTATTTTCAACGTTATCGGCAGCTTACATTGCCGAATCAATAGAATAATTATTTGCTTTGATCTCTTTTTAGACAAATACGTCTCGAAAATTTATTTACTTTAAAATAAAAATTATTTATTATGAACCCTATTATTTCAGGTGCGTCAGTAATTGCAGCAGGATTAGCGATTGGTTTAGCAGCTATCGGTCCAGGAATTGGTCAAGGTACAGCAGCAGCTCAAGCCGTTGAAGGTTTAGCTCGTCAACCAGAAGCTGAAGGTAAGATTCGTGGTACTCTTCTCCTATCTCTAGCATTCATGGAGTCACTTACAATCTATGGTCTAGTAGTTGCACTTTGTTTATTATTCGCAAACCCTTTTGTTGGTTAATAAATAATAATAATGAGCGCTTAGTTTCATCCAAACTAAGCGCTATTTTTAAACGGACTTATTCAAATTTTAAAAAATGGATAACTTTTCAATGCTTTTTGTTCAAATCCTTAAAGCAGGTCCCGGAGCTGGTGGTCTTTTTGACTTTAATGCGACATTACCCCTAATGGCATTACATTTTATTTCTCTTACGCTTGTTTTAACTTTTTTATTTTATAAGCCAATTGGGACGCTATTAGAGGAACGTGAAGCAATGATTACAAAAAATCTATCAGGAGCTTCGGACAAATTGCTTAAAGCAGATGAGCTATGCAACCAGTATGAGCAACAGTTAAAAGATGCTAAATTAGACGCCCAAGCTGTTATTGCTAAAGCCGAAAATGAAGCAAAAACTATTGTTGCCGATGAAATTACTCAAGCACGCTCTGATGCATCAAGTTTAATTGAACAAACAAATAAGGAACTTGAAGCACAAAAACAACTTGCTTTACAAAAACTCGATACTCAAATTGATGAGTTAAGCCAATTAATTAAAGAAAAATTAATAGGCAAAGAAGTGGTTGTTTAAGTTTTGTTAATGGAATATTGTTAAAATAAAATGCAGTTATTTAATCAAACACTAAATGGTGTTTCAGAACTAATTGCTGATTTTTCAGTTGGGCTTAATTTAGATATTTTTGAAACAAATATTGTAAACCTAACTTTGCTTGTTGGAGGAATTTTCTATCTTGGCAGTAACGCCTTATCAGAAAGTTTAATTGAAAGACAACAAAAAATTCTTGGAGCCATTCAAGAATCTGAAGAGCGTCTAGAGCAAGCAGTTGTAAAATTAGCCGAAAGTGAAACAAACTTAAAACAAGCGCAACTTGTTATTGCTTCAATCAAAGAAGAGGCAGAAGCCACAGCCAAAAACGTTAAAAGTGGAATTTTAACTGATGGTAAAACTGAGATTGAGCGCTTAACAGCAACCGCAAAGTCTCAAATAGGTACAATCGAATTAAAAATTCGAAACCAAATTTCTGAGTACGTCGTTAGTTTAGCGCTAGAGCGTGTAACTATACAATTAGAAGGAAAATTAGGTGAAAGTGTACAACAACAACTTATTGATAAAAATATTTCTAAATTATAAAGCGAAATTATGGTTGTTAAAATTGCTCAACCCTATGCTGAAGCACTATTAACATTAGCCAATTCGAATGATTCCTTAAAAGCGACGATTAACGATATGAGTATCGTTGCTCAATTCTTAGCGAATTCAAGCGATTTAAAAAAATTTTTAGCTAACCCACTCGTTGCACGCAAAACAAAAAAAAGTGTACTTAAAGATGTTCTTGGGGAGCAAATTCAACCAAAAACACTTACCTTTTTAATGCTTTTGGTTGATCGTGGCCGCATCGCTTTTCTTGGTGATATAGCTCAAAAATTTCTTGAATTATCTTATAAAGAAGAATCAATCGAAATTGCAAAAGTTATATCAGCTGTTTCTTTATCATTAGAACAGCAAAAAGGCTTAGCGGAAAAGCTAAAAGAAATAACAGGTGCAAAGCAAATTAAACTTGCACTAAAAGTAGATCCGCATTTAATTGGTGGGTTTACAGTAGAAATTGGATCAAAACTTATTGATACTAGTATTCGTGGGCAACTTAAAAAGATAAGTACTCTGTTAGGGGCTTAACTATTAAGTTTGACGTTAATATGAATTTAATGGGTTGGTATTTTTAAAAATTTTATTTAGTCAAAGAGTAAACTCGGCGAAACTATGATTAATATTAGACCTGACGAAATTAGTAACATTATTCGTCAACAAATTGAAAGTTACGACCAAGAAGTTAAAGTTGATAACATCGGTACAGTTTTACAGATTGGTGACGGTATCGCACGTGTGTACGGCTTAGAGCAAGTAATGGCCGGCGAACTTTTAGAGTTCGAAGACTCAACAGTTGGTATCGCCTTAAACCTAGAAAATGACAATGTTGGGGTCGTTTTAATGGGAACAGGTATGAACATTCTAGAAGGGAGTTCAGTACGTTCAACAGGTAAGATTGCTCAAATTCCTGTAGGAGACGCTTTTCTTGGCCGAGTTGTAGATGCCTTAGCAAAACCTCTTGATGGTAAAGGCGATATTCCTTCATCAGATAGCCGTCTAGTAGAAGCAAGTGCACCAGGAATTATTACACGTAAATCAGTATGTGAGCCAGTTCAAACTGGTATTACAGCGATCGATGCTATGATTCCAATTGGGCGAGGTCAACGTGAATTAATCATTGGTGACCGCCAAACTGGTAAATCATCTGTTGCGATTGATACGATTATCAACCAAAAATCAGAAGATGTTATTTGTGTATACGTGGCTATTGGGCAAAAAGCATCATCTGTTGCATCTTTAGTCAATACTTTAGAAGAAAAGGGTGCTTTACCATACACAATTATCGTTGCAGCAAACGCTGATGAACCGGCAACGCTTCAATATATCGCTCCATACACGGGTGCAGCATTAGCTGAGTATTTTATGTACAAAGGGAAAGCAACACTTGTAATTTATGATGACTTATCAAAGCAAGCATCAGCTTACCGCCAAATGTCGCTTTTATTACGTCGTCCACCAGGGCGTGAGGCGTACCCAGGTGATGTTTTCTACCTACACTCGCGTTTATTAGAACGTGCTGCTAAACTGAGCGATAGCTTAGGTGGGGGAAGTATGACTGCTTTACCGATTATTGAAACACAAGCAGGTGATGTTTCGGCGTACATTCCAACAAATGTAATTTCAATTACAGATGGTCAAATCTTCTTATCAGGAGATTTATTTAACGCCGGTATCCGCCCAGCTATTAACGTGGGTATTTCAGTTTCGAGAGTCGGTTCTGCAGCTCAAATTAAAGCAATGAAGCAAGTAGCTGGTAAGCTTAAGCTTGAGTTAGCGCAGTTCGCAGAATTAGAAGCATTTTCACAGTTCGCATCAGACCTAGATGCTGCAACACAAGCAGAGCTTGCACGTGGTGCACGCCTTCGTGAAATGTTAAAACAGAAGCAAAACTCCCCGATTCCTGTAGAAGAACAAGTAGCTATTATCTATGCAGGTATTAATGGTTACTTAGACGATGTTCCAGTTACAGACGTTAAAGAGTTTGTTGAAAAATTACGAGGGTATCTTCGTAACAACGTTCCTGAATTTATCTCAGGCATTAAATCAGAGAAAAAACTATCGCCTGAAAATGAAGAAGTTTTAAAGAAAGCAATTGCAGATGTTAAAGCTTAATTAATTTTTAATCGAACATTAATTTCCAAACTTGCGGAAGTAACATTTGGAAATGATGTTCGATTTTATTATATAAAACGCAGGGGAAACTGAGTTATATAAAGCTTGACAATTTAAGAATCGCAATTTACGATAAGTTTTGTTTAACAAATCTTATTTATGGGGCGTCGCCAAGTGGTAAGGCATCGGACTTTGACTCCGCCATTCGTAGGTTCGATCCCTACCGCCCCAGATTTTTTAATTGACTTTTTGACAGCGGGGGGATATAGTTTAAACAGTTACCTAAGGGCTTGTAGCTCAGTGGACTAGAGCACGTGGCTACGAACCACGGTGTCAGGGGTTCGAATCCCTTCTTGCCCGAATTTTTAAACCTACGTAACTTCCAATTAAAGAATTGGCTAGAAAATAATTAAAAAATTAGCCGCTCATAAATAACAGAAAAAACTAGCGAGAGACGCGATTCGAACGCGCGGCATCAACCTTGGCAAGGTTGCGCTCTACCCCTGAGCTACACTCGCAATAATATTTGGTTACGCTACCTATAATATCAAATAAGATATTTTTTGTAAAATTATTAGTTAATTAAGTTTTAGGTTTTATTAACTTTATTGTATAATGTTATCTAATTGTAATTCTTAATGTTTGAACATTAAACAATTTTTTATTGTAAGAAAGTTAAAAATTTTCTAAAGGAGGAAAAAAAATATGGCTTTACCTTGGTATCGTGTCCATACAGTCGTTCTAAATGATCCAGGACGTTTAATTGCTGTGCACTTAATGCACACATCTTTAGTTGCAGGTTGGGCTGGCTCAATGGCTTTATACGAACTTGCGGTTTTTGATCCATCAGACCCTGTTTTAAACCCAATGTGGCGACAAGGAATGTTCGTAATGCCGTTTATGGCCCGCTTAGGGGTAACAGATTCATGGGCTGGATGGAGTATTACAGGAGAAAGTGTTTCGAACCCAGGTATTTGGAGTTTTGAAGGTGTTGCACTAACTCATATAGTTCTATCAGGATTATGCTTCTTAGCTGCGATTTGGCATTGGGTATATTGGGATTTAGAATTATTTAGAGATCCACGTACCGGCGAACCGGCATTAGATCTTCCAAAGATTTTTGGAATCCACTTATTCTTATCTGCACTTTTATGCTTCGGTTTTGGTGCGTTTCATGTAACTGGTGCTTTTGGACCAGGAATTTGGGTATCCGATGCATACGGTGTAACAGGTCGCGTACAAGCAGTTGCTCCAGCTTGGGGTGCAGAAGGGTTTAACCCATTTAATCCGGGTGGAATTGCTTCACACCATATTGCAGCTGGTATTTTAGGAATCCTTGCTGGTGTTTTCCATTTAACAATTCGCCCACCTCAACGACTTTATCGAGCTCTTCGAATGGGTAATATTGAAACAGTTCTATCAAGTAGTATAGCTGCGGTTTTCTTTGCAGCGTTTATTACTTCAGGTACAATGTGGTATGGTGCAGCAACAACTCCAATTGAGCTATTTGGGCCAACTCGTTACCAATGGGATAGTGGTTATTTCCAACAAGAGATTGAACGAAGAGTAGAGACATCTCTTAACGAAGGGCTTTCATTAAGCCAAGCGTGGTCGCGAATTCCTGATAAACTTGCTTTTTACGATTATATTGGGAATAACCCAGCAAAAGGTGGTTTATTCCGTGCCGGCCCTATGAATAAAGGAGACGGTATTGCAGAAGCGTGGCTAGGCCACCCAGTTTTCCAGGATAAAGAAGGTCGTGAATTAACAGTTCGTCGTATGCCAGCTTTCTTCGAGACATTCCCAGTTATCCTAGTTGATAAAGACGGAATCGTTCGTGCGGACATTCCATTCCGACGAGCTGAATCGAAGTACAGTATTGAGCAAGTTGGAGTTAGTTGTAACTTCTACGGTGGAAAACTAAATGGTCAAGTTTTTACTGATGCGCCAACAGTTAAGAAGTATGCTCGAAAGTCGCAATTAGGTGAAGTTTTTGAATTTGATAGAACAACACTTGAGTCTGATGGTGTATTCCGTAGTAGTCCACGTGGTTGGTACACATTCGGTCATGCAAACTTTGCCCTTTTATTTTTCTTAGGGCATCTATGGCATGGTGGTCGTACATTATTCAGAGACGTGTTTGCTGGAATTGGTGCGGAAGTTTTAGAGCAGGTAGAATTTGGAGCATTCCAGAAACTTGGTGACAAGTCTACGAAGAAGCAAGGAATTGTATAAGTTTTTCAAATTCAAAAAACCAGCTTTAATATTATTTAACTAAACTAATTTCACTTTAAAAATGGAAGCATTAGTATACACGTTCCTGTTAATTGGAACCCTAGTCGTTATCTTTTTTGCGATTTTCTTTAGAGATCCACCTAGACTTGTTAAAAAATAGCTAGGGGAGCAGAGTATAAAAAAACTAAACATGCGGGAGCTTTTTTAAGCACCCGCATGTTTAGTTTTTTTTGACTCTCTATTACCATATCACATACCAACGGAACATAATAAAATGCCTAGTCTTCATGCTCCTCAAATGGGTCGCGAAGTTTTTGAGCAACTGGTCCAAAAGCCGTGTAAACGGAATAACCGGTGATTCCAAAAAGAAGGCCTAAAATAAAGATGCTTAGAATTGTTGCGCTTTCCATACTAGACTAAAAATAGTTATTTAATAAAATTGAATAAAAAGGAAAAGTTTGTTTATAATGTATATTATGTGGTTATATGCAATTCTATAACTAAGTATTTTACTTTAACTTATTGCTAATTAAATTATGGCCTTAAGAACAAGACTAGGGGAGATTTTAAGACCGTTAAATGCTGAATATGGAAAAGTTGCTCCAGGATGGGGTACAACTCCAGTCATGGGAGTTTTTATGGCTTTATTTTTAGTATTTTTAGTTATTATTTTACAAATCTATAACTCATCAATCATTCTTGAAAATGTAGATGTTGATTGGGTAACAGTAAACTAATTCAAATGTTGTGTAAGTTATTTGTCTCCGAAAAAAAACTTACACAACATTTTTTTAAAAAAATTTGCCAAATGGACTAAACTTTGTTAGTATTAGTTTCATAAGCCGCGGACGTGGCGAAATTGGTAGACGCACTAGATTTAGGTTCTAGCGAGCAACCCTCATGAGAGTTCGAGTCTCTCCGTCCGCATTTTAGTAAATAATGTTTACACTAACTGAATCAATAATAGATTCTCACCCGTTTATTTAAATCAGCGCCCCCTACACTTTTACTCCGTAAAGAGGAAAGCATTATTTGCTCATGTTGTAATTTTCGGACTATGTAGGATTGCGGAAGTAGATTTACTTTACGCTTATGCAAAAGTGTTATCTCATTTATTACTAGTTTAACCTCCTCTGTTGGATTTAAAAAAGCCGAACCAAGGTACTGTAGTCTAATAGTTCGATTTTTTAGTTTTGTAACATCCTTGTTTTTGTAAACAATTTGTTTTAGCGCTTTGGCTAACTGTAGTAAGTTATTATTAAGTACGCTCGAAACACTAATATTTCGTACCGTCGAAATTTGTCTTAATTTTTTGTTATTTTTTATTAAATTTCCAAGCGCTAGGATGGCATCCGCGTATTGAATTTCTCGCGTGAGTATAATGGGTAAATTAAGAATTTTTATTAATGACAGTAAATCTTGGCTATTAATACCATAGGCATATAAAAAAATAAAACGGTTTGCTACTGTTTTTGTTCTGGTAGCTCTTTTGAATTTAATATACTCGTACTGGGTAAAGCGGGAGATTAAAGCATTATTTTTTTGTTTTTTGTCCGTAACTAAAAGTCCAGTTGAAGCTTCTAATTGCTCTAATTCAGGTTGGGAAGATATAATTTTACACTGAATAAAATTTTTGTTGACTTTCCCAATCTCACGTTTTTGTAAGGCCAAAGCTTGCCCTTTCAATAATAAATCAATTGAAACGCCAATGTTTTCATGAATGACCCAACTCTTTGGATTATGAATTTCAACACCAATATCAAACGTTGGGGCTGCCTGACGTTCAATAATACTTTTAGATGATCCACGGCGCTTTGCTTCTTCATCCCCCAGTGTCACATATTGAATCCCGCCGATTAAATCAGCTAAGACCGGGTTTTTTATTAGGTTATCCAAAGTCCGACCATGAGCCGTCCCAACTAATTGCACGCCGCGCTCCGCAATTGTTCGAGCTGCAGCAGCTTCAAGTTCTGTTCCAATTTCGTCAATTATAATAATCTCAGGCATATGATTTTCAACCGCTTCAATCATTATTTGGTGTTGACTCTGGGGATTGCCAACTTGCATCCGTCTCGCTTTACCGATTGACGGATGGGGTAAATCACCATCACCGCCGATCTCATTTGATGTATCAATAATAATTACCCGCTTTTTTAATTCGTCAGATAAAAAACGTGCTATTTCGCGAATTGCTGTTGTTTTCCCAACCCCTGGCCGCCCTAATAATAAAATTGATTTTTTCTTTTCAAGTAAATCACAAACTATGCTAACAGTGCCAAAAATTGCGCGGCCAATTCTGCATGTTAGACCAATGATTCCTCCCTTGCGGTTTCTTAAAGCACTAACACGATGTAATGTTTTTTCAATCCCGGCCCGATTATCACCACTAAATTTACCCAGGCGTTTTAAGATATATTCTAAATCTTTCCATACAACGGTTCTATAAGATAGGTATTGTGCACCATTTGCAAACCGGGCTTCAGGCCGTCGCCCAATATCCAAAACAATTTCTATTAGCTCTTCTTTAAACGGATGGTTTTTAAGTGGTGTGCTAACAAACTCAGGCAATATTTCTAAAAGTTGAGGTAAGTTATCTGCAAGAAGCATGCATTTGCTAAAATTTTAATTTTCTAAAAGGGGAACATCAATAAAAGTAAATAATGGTATTAAAATTCTCCAATCCTGTAAATTCAAGTTATAATAAATTATAACCCACAATTCTGGATATACTCTGTTTCCTTCAACTAGGCTCAGCGTATAGTTAATAAGAAGAATAAGTTATTAATCAAAGCGAAACACACATTTCCGATACCACCTTTCGCAAACTAAATCTAAAAATCGATTGGTATCTTAATAAAGAGATTACGTCATACTATGTCGCACTTTACAACGATTAAAACAAAACTTTATGACCATACAATCCTGAAAGAAACTCTTTCAAGCTTAAATTTACCATGGTCTTCTGGTACTCAAGAAATTAAAGGGTACAAGGGACAAGTTCATCCAGCCGAAATTTTAATTAAGCAAAGCAATAATTATGATGTTGGTTTTAAATGGGACGGTAAACGTTACAACATGGTTGCGGATTTAATGTTTTGGGATCAAGCGGTTTCATATGAAAAGTTTTTAAACCAAATTAATCAACGTTACGCCTACCATTCAATTACACAAATTCTTAACAAAAGCAATTACGAATTTGTTCAAAGTACACATAGTGAAAACGGCTCAATTCGAGTAACACTTAGAAAATATGTGTAATGCAAGGTTAAATAAGAGCGTGGGGGTTTTTTATAGTTTAGCGTTAAAACTTTTATTATTGAGGAGCTCTTTTGGCAATTAATCTTGAGAAAATATTAGGCTTTTTTAAAAGCCTAATATTTTCTTTTTTCTAAACCTATCATTCTAAAATCAAGCAATAAAATACTTTAAAACGGGACTGACGGGACTCGAACCCGCAACTTCCGCCGTGACAGGGCGGTGCTCTAACCAATTGAACTACAGTCCCTTTTCTTCTACGATAGAATTATCGCATAAAAAACAAGAATACGTCAACTTTTTAGAACTTTAGCTAAAAAGCAGGAATAATATAATAGGTTGAAACCATCCTTACAAAAATGAAATACCATCATTTTGTTGTTGGTAGTTGGCTTCCTTTAACTTCTTTAAAATTTTAGAGAAATATTCTTGTAAGTATTGTTCTAATGGTAAAAGACTTTCTGTTGAATACTGTTCAATGCCTGCTAATTCAGATGCCGAGGCTTGTTTAAGATCAGAAAATTGTAAACGATCGGCAATATTCCAGGTAAATTCAAAAGACCGAAAAATAGTTTGAAGTAAACTAAAGATGAGTCTTGGGACGTAAGAAATTTTTGCTTTTTCACCGGCTAACCTTTCACAAAGTTGAATAATTTCCTCAGGTTCCCATGCTTTTACTCCGCTTAGATTATAAGATTTTTGATTTGGTTCAGTTTTTGCTAAAGTACTAACAACAATTCTAGAAACATCTTGAGTATCGATATAAGCAGTTGAAACACTATTTTTAAAAACCCAAATCGTTTGTTTTTCTAAAATTGGTACAGCATATTGATCAATTAAGCCCTGAAAGAACCCACCACAATAAAAAATTGTATGATTTAATCCAGACGCTTTTAAGGCTTTTTCAAATTTTAACTTTAAATCTAAAAGTGGGATGGATGCATTTTTTGCATCTCCTAAGAATGAAAAGGAAATAAAGCGTTTTATTTCAGCAACTTTTGCAGCTTCGATCAATGCCATTTTCCCTTGCCCGTCAATTTTTTCAGCTGTATAATCATCAGTTGCGCGAATTGTCGAGGCGTCTATTATGATATTAACTCCCTTTAAAGTTGCGGGTAATGTTGCAGGTAGAGCTAAATCTCCATAAACAAGCTCAGCGCCCCAATTTTTTAAAAATGAACCCCGCCGAAAATTTCGAACCAAACATTTTACTTGGTAACCGTCATCTAAGGCTGTTTTAACAATTTGTCGCCCTAATGTACCAGTTCCGCCTATAACTAACACGCTCATTGAATAAAGTAGATTTAAGGTAAATAAATTTTTGTAGATTAATTTCTTTTCATATTATGAAAACAATGTAACCTTTATGGTTAAAGATTCTGCTTAACATTCAGTTAATGTCAAGTCTCAATTAACATAATATGGAACATGATAAACCTTAAATCTTAATTTAATTTTTTATCTCTTGACACATTAACTTTCTATCTGTTATGATTCTTCCAGATTAAAAATTTAATATACAAATACAATTTTAATACCATGGAGAGTTTGATCCTGGCTCAGGATGAACGCTGGCGGTATGCTTAACAC
>ERZ802830.2170-NODE-2170-length-18005-cov-16.3854_pt1 | contig 18005 bp, 12 predicted proteins | sample MGYA00345654_ERZ802830 | MGnify/ENA primary metagenome ERZ802830 (study PRJEB30503, sample SAMEA104212375) | marine metagenome | biome: Westerlies Biome; feature: [SRF] surface water layer (ENVO:00010504) within the epipelagic zone...; material: water...
AGAGCTGCTAGAGAAGGAAGAAACCCACAAACAGGTGCTTCAATGCATATTGCAGCTTCAAAAGTTCCAGGCTTTAAAGCTGGTAAAGGATTAAAAGATAAAGTAAAAAACTCTTAATTAACTTTAGATTTAAAAGTCTTTAAAAATAGGGTGCATAAGCACCCTTTTTTTATGTATCATGATTAGCTTTTAAAAGGATATATTTCTCATGCTAGAGTCAGTCAGAAACTTTTTATCGGGCAAAAGGGTCATAGTTATAGCTATTCTGCTTGCTATCCCATTTGTTTTTTTTGGCTCGACTTCATTTGGAACAACCTTCATAAGTTTTGGAACGGTAAATGGCGAGACCGTATCTCAAATGGATGTAAACATTGCTACCAGCCAAGTAAGTCAACGTCTTCAATCTATGTATGGTGAGGATTTTTCTTTGGACGATTTAGATGAAGAGGTTTCAATGGGCTTAATTAAGAATGAGGTCATTAACAATAAAACACTTTTATCTCATGCAAGAAAACTTGGACTTATAGTTTCTGAAAAAAAAGCTAAGCAGGAAATTATTAACATAGATGGTTTTCAAGGCGAGAATGGTTTTGATCAAACCATCTTTGAGTCTACCATCAGATCAAATGGGTGGACTCCAGAGGAGTACATAAATCTCGTAAGAGAAACTATTTCTTTGGATAGTCTTGTATCAGCAATGGGCGTGACAGCTTTTCCAATAAAAAGTGATATGGAAGCTATTGCAATATTGCTGGAGACCTCTAGAGACATTGATTTTATTAAAGTTGACAAAAATCTGTTGATTGAACAACAGAAAGCTTCTCTTGAAGAGGGCCAAGAATTTTTTAATAACAATCCATTTTTATTTCTCTCAAAAGAACTTAGAGATTTTTCATATCTTGTTCTCAACTATGAAGCCTATAAAGAACAGGTTGAAGTGCCAGATAATTTTATAGATGAAGCATATGCAGATTATTTAAATAATTCACAAGGCCAATTACAAAACAGAATTTCCCATTTGATGATAGAAAAAGTAAATTACGAGAGCTCTACTCAAGCATATGAAAAGATTGACTCAATTTATGAAAAAATTTCATCAAAAGAAATCACTTTTGAAGATGCGGTATCAGCATCAAGCGATGATCTTGCATCGAAGGATTCTGGTGGGGATTTAGGCTTGTCATCTGGTAATGCCTTTCCAGATGAGTTTGAGAATGCAATTTTATCAATGAAACTTAATGCTATTAGCCCTGTCATAGAGCTTGAAGATTCTTTTCATATACTCAAATTAACAGAAGTTATTAAGCCAACAATTAAAACTAAGTCAGATGTCTCAAAAGAATTACTTGATGAGTTAATTGACGCAGAGGCACTAGCCTTGATGCAGGATGATTTTTTAAAATTAGAGTCATTGGTATTAGAGGGATTAACTTTAGTCAACTTGGCTGATTCAATAAATGCTCCGATTCAAGTTACTGGCTTAAAGGATATTGAGGGAATTCAGTTAGACGGGTTCACTGAAATTAATTCATCAGAATTATTCGATTCTTCAGTTTTACCTAACAAAATTGAAATTTTCGAAGGTGACGAAAGTTACGCGTTTGTAATGATGACTCAATCAATACAACCAGCTGTTCAAAATTTTGTCGATGTTGCTGAGTTAGCAATTGCCGAAGTGCGAATTAAAAAAGCTAACACAGCTATCAATGATTTTTCTAAAAATGCAGAGAGTTCTTTAAGTGGAGAAAAAATGATCCCAAACATCGAAGGCTTTTCGCAAGAAAGTTTTAAAGATGTAAAAAGGTTCTCTTCATTGCTGCCCTCAGAGATAATTACCTCTATATTTGAGTCGTCTATTGGAACCTTGGTTTCCACAGAAGCTTTTAATGGAGATCGTTATTGGGCAAAGTCATTAAAGGAAACTACTCCAAGCATTGATGAGGTAGGCGACTCTATAGAGCAATATCAAGCCTTTTATGAGGATGGCTTAAATCAGCAATTTTCAGGTTTTATTGATGCAGCATTTAAAAAAGATCAAAGCGTTCGTCTAGAAAATTTTAATTCTAATTAATCTGTATATTCCTCTATGGACATTGCAGCTGTATTGAAGCCACCATCTACATAGGTTATCTCACCCGTTATACCACTGGCCAAATCAGAGCATAAAAACGCGGCAACATTTCCAACTTCCAAAGTAGTTACAGCTCTTCTGAGGGGAGCTCTATTAGCATAGTTTGTTAACATTTTTCTAAAATTCTTTACACCCATTGCAGCAAGCGTTTTGATTGGGCCAGCTGATATAGCATTTACCCTTATGCCATCTGGTCCCATAGCAGCAGCTAGAAATCTTGTATTGGCTTCTAAGCTTGCCTTTGCCAGACCCATAACGTTGTAGTTAGGCAAAGACTGCATAGACCCTAAATAAGTAAGAGTTAATAAAGCTGCATTTTCGTTTAACATTGGTCTAGCTCCCTTTGCCATGGCTGTAAAGCTATAGGAGCTAATATCATGTGCTATTTGAAAACCCTCTCTTGTTGCTGAGTCTAAAAAATTTCCTTCAAGCTCGTTTGCAGGAGCAAACCCAATTGAATGAACAAAACCATCAAATGATTTCCAATCCTTTGAAAGTTCCTTATACATTTTTTTGATGCTTTCATCAGATGCAACGTCACATTCATATAAAAGATTTGAGCCTAGCTCATTAGCAATTTTTTCTACATTTCCTTTTAACCTCTCACTTTGAAAAGTGAAGGCCAATTCTGCTCCTTGATTTTTCATGGCTTGAGCAATTCCTGCAGCAATGGAGTGCTTATTTGCAAGCCCTGCAATGAGAATTTTTTTGTTTTCTAGCATTTTGATTTTTTTAACATCATTATATCTCATCTTACAAAAGCTTTTTATTAATTGATCGATTCAAACCAAAACAATAAATGAGTATAAATTTAAAACATATATCATTATTATCTATAAATTATAATTATAAATATAAATAATTTGCATATTATCCAATTTACAATCATTATAGTTAAATACGATTTTTAAAATATTGGGGAAAAACATGAAAAATTTAAAATTTAATTCGTTGATGACTTTGCTGATAATTCCACTTGGAGTGTCTTCAGTATTTGCTCAGGATAACGAAGCAGCAGATTTAGAAGAGGTAGTTGTAACAGGAAGTAGGATTCAGAATCCAAATATAGTTAGCTCATCTCAAGTTCAGGTTGTTGATGCAGCCGATATTGAAAATAGAGGAGCTATTAGAATTGAAGAAGTGCTTAACGATCTCCCTCAGCTTGCTCCTGGTCAAGTGGCTCAAACAGCAAATGGCTCCAACGGAACAGCAACTGCAAATTTAAGAAATCTAGGATGCTCCAGAACCCTTGTTTTAATAAACGGAAAACGAATGGCGCCGGGAACAGCTACAGGAGCAAGTTGCGCTGATATTTCACAAGTACCAGCCCTTTTGATTAAACGAGTTGAAGTTCTTACTGGTGGAGCTTCATCTGTATATGGCTCTGATGCAATAGCTGGTGTCGTTAATTTTATATTAGATGATGAATTTGAAGGATTCAAAGCTAGCGTTACAAACTCCTTTTATACTCATGAAAATGATAATAATAAATTAAGAGCTCTCCATGATACCTATGGTTATAAGAAAGCTCCATCAAGTGTTACTGAGGGCGATTCAGTTAAGATGTCTATTGCTTTCGGGGGCTCAATAAATGACGGTCAGGGACACATAACTGGATTTTTAGAACATGTAAATACGGATCCAATACTTCAGGGTGCATATGATGGTGGTGCATGTGCTTTAAGTGGTGGCGATGCCAGATGTGGTGGTTCTTCCACAATTCCCCCTGGACGTTGGTATGATTTTGGTTACAAAAATGCTGGATATACACCAATCAACACTTCGGTGTCAGATTATGGATTTGATTATAAACTTCTTGGAGATGAGTTTGTAGACAGAGCTGGACAACTATATAACTACAACCCAACAAATCATTATCAAAGACCTCAAGATAAAATAAATGCTGGATTCTTTTCAAAATACTCTATCACTGATAATGACGAAGTGTATGCGGACGTAAGATATACAAAAAATAAATCTCCATCTCAAATTGCTTACTCTGGAACCTTTGGTGACTTGAGATCTGTTCCTTGTTATAACGCTAACTTTTCCCAACAAATTTATAATGCTGTATGCGGAAACTGGACTGGCATGGGTGGAAGTTATGCGCCAAACTTTGCAACCGGTGCTGAAGCCCTTGCATATATATCATCTTTAGATGGCCAAGTTGCAGATGGATCAATTCTTGGTTATAGCGCTCCAATTAGAAGTCTAAAAAGAAATGTAGAAGGCGGTCCTAGAAAATATACTCAATCATATACAAATATTACTGCTTCTGTTGGAATGAGAGGCGATATAAATGATGACTGGAGATATGATATTTCATATCAAACCTCTCAAGTTGATTATTCACAAGAGATACAAAATGATCTTTCTGTTACAAAGCTTCTTAGGGCTACAAATGTAATAAATGTTGCTGGTGTGCCAACTTGTGTCTCTAAACTTAATGGGACTGATGATAATTGTATTCCCTATAATCTATTTTCTGGAGGACTTCCAAGAGATGGAGGCATTCAAGCAATCTGGGATGCTAATCCTGCAATTCAAACATATATGGCGATACCCAACTTTATTCTTGGAGATTCTAGTGAAACCATTTTCCAAGCATTTATTGAAGGAACAACCTCTTTTTCTATACCTGGGGCGCCAAGTCCAGTAAGTATGGTAGTTGGATATGAATCAAGAGAGCTTGAATCGGATTACAGACCAGATGCTTCTTCTCAAGCGGCCGATAGAACTGGTGCAGGTGGACCAATTGTGGCTTTGGCTGGAAAATATGATGTAAAAGAATACTTTTTTGAATTTGGTATACCTGTTACAGAGTCTTTAAATTTAGAAGCAGGTATGAGATTTGCTGATTACTCTACTGATAACGATACAGATGCATTTAAAATAGGTGCTTTTTATCAACTTAATGATGAGCTTTCTTTCAGAGGCACATTACAAACTGCCACTAGGCACGGTTCTATTACAGAGCTTTATAGGGGACAAGGCGCAAGTTTAACTGATTTAGATCCAGATCCTTGTGGAACAAATCCTGAGTCTGGCGCAGCACCTTCAGCTACTCAAGCTCAGTGTGCCAACACAGGGCTTGCTGCTTCTATGTATGGTTCAGATTTAAAATCTCCGGCTGATCAGTACAATATTTTAACTGGTGGAAATCCTAACTTAAGGCCTGAAGAATCAGAATCAACAACTATTGGGGTAGTTTGGACGCCATCAAGCATGGATGGATTAACTGTTACTTTGGATTATTTTGATATCCTGGTTGAAGATAGGATAGGTACTATTCCGGCTCAAACTTCTTTAGATAAGTGTCTTGCAACTGGCAACACAACATTCTGCAGTTTGATCGAACGTGATCCAGTTATGGGAAGTTTGTGGGTATCACCTGGAAGGATTATAACAACAAATACAAATGTTGCTGAGACTTCCACTTCAGGCTTTGACATAATTTTTGATTATGTTCTAGATACTGGCATTGGCCCAATTGGGCTGAAGGGAATTTCAACAATTGTTGATTCAGATACTCTTATAGTTCTTCCTGGAGAGCCTGAATTAGAGTGTGCAGGCAAATATGGCTCATCATGTGGTAAAAATCCTGTACCTGAATTTTCAGGAAATTATTCTGCAGAGCTTTCAAAAGGAAATTTTGATTACACGTTAGGACTCAGATATTTAGGCGAAACTGATACATTGAATAGCGACAATATAGACTTTGATGCAAAAACCTATGTTGATGCAACTGTAAAATATTCCATGAATGAGAATATTTCATTCAGCCTAGGCGCAAGCAATTTATTTGATGAAGATCCTGTGTATACATCAAGTGCGGGTACTGCTCCAGGCAATGGAAATACATTCCCGGGCTATTTCGATGCACTTGGTACTTATGTATTTTTGAATATTTCAGTGCAATACTAGTAAAAAGATATATTTTTATTCAAAGGGGTGCTTTCACCCCTTTTTTTTTACAATGTAAATAGACATAAAAATAAATTGACTTTTTGCAACAAAAAAGTGACAATTTCGCCAACTAACAAACTTTTAGGGAGTTTATATGTCACATTTGTTTAAATTTTCGTTGATCGCAGTCCTATCACTGGGATTAATGCCGAATCACACTTTTGCTCAAGATGAAGATGCTGACGAAGTTGAAGAAGTTATTATTACTGGCTCAAGGATTAAAAGATCTAACCTCGACAGCTCAAAACCTTTAGAAATTATTTCTGAAGAAGCTATTGAGAGAACTGGTCTTAATAACATCGGAGATGTTCTTCAAAACATCACATCGTCTGATGGATCAGGTATCCGACCTGTCAGTACCTCAACAAATGCAGGTGTTGGAGCCAATGAAATATCATTAAGAAATCTCGGTGCAGGGAGAACTTTGGTCCTTGTTGATGGAAGAAGGTGGGCAACTGATGCTTTTGGTGCAGTTGATATGAACACTATTCCCGTTTCAATTATCAGTAGAGTTGAAATTCTTAAAGATGGAGCTTCTTCTATATATGGTTCTGATGCTGTTGCAGGTGTTATTAACGTCATCACGAAAAAAGAATATGATGGTTTTTCTGTAAGTGCTTCTCAAGGTGAGTATGACGCTGGATACGGTGGCAACAATCAAATAGATCTTCTATTTGGCGCTTCAAGTGAAAAGGCAAGTTCCCTATTTAACTTCTCTTTTTCAAGTCAAGAAGGCATATTTGGAGGAGAAATACCTAGAGCTGCCATCCCATGGCAAGGTTGTACTAACCCTCCAGGATCTGGAACTGGACCAGAGAACAGTCCCACAAATTTAGGTCCAAACAATGCACAAAATGCTGGCTTTGGTAACTTTACTCCAGATACAAGCATCGGTGTTTGTGGTTCGTCTAGATCAGCATATGGTAGATTTTTTACATCTCTAGGACAGAAATCATTGATTCCAGGCCAAGCTGGTACTGATCTTTCTCACTTTAGACCTTTTACTGCAGCTGCTATGTATAACTACGCTCCAATTAACCATGTTCAACTTCCTGTTGAAAGATGGGGTGCCTATAACTACTCATCATTTGATATTTCAGACAACGTGACAGCTTCTGTTCAATTTACTTATACGCAAGTAAAAGCTACAAATATGATAGCCCAGGTTCCCATGACTGTTGAGCCTAGCTCAGGACCTCAATGGCAGATTCCTTATAGTGCTGATAGTGTATTTAATGTCTTTAACGAAGAGATTTCACACTGGAGATACAGATCTGTTCCTTTTGGACCAAGAAAAAATCAATATGATAATGATATTTTTGGTGTCAGGTTCTCTTTAGATGGAAACTTTGACATGAATGATAATACTTATTTTTGGTCAGTAGGGTATCAACAAAATGATGCATCTTACGATCAAACTGGTTACAACTACATTAATTTAGCCAATTTAAGAAATGCTGTTGGACCATCATTCAAACGTACAGATGGAACTTTTGGATGTGGAACTCCTTCAGATACAATTACCGGATGTGTACCATTCAACGCTTTTGGTGGACCAGACATGGGTCTATCAGCAGGTGTTATTACGCAAAATGTATATGATCAAATTGTTAAATATGTTGGATATACGCTGCAAGGCCAATCTGGATTTGATAGTGAAGATTTTTGGGCTGAGATATCAGGTCCTATGTTCGAAATGCCTTATGGTGTTGCTTACTTCGCTGCTGGATATGAAGTAAGAAACCAAGGTTATTATGAAAGACCAGATCCATTAGTTGCTGGTGGTTTATCATCAACAAATTTCCAAGAAGCAACCCGAGGTAAAACAGGCAGTGAGGAATTTTTTATTGAAATGAACTTCCCACTATTAAATGGCGTTGTTGGAGCCCAAGAACTTGAAATGACTCTTTCTGCTAGAAGTTCTGAATTTACATCTGGTGGTATTGTTGGTTCTGGATCAGTTGCAAATAGCCCTGGGGAGCCATCAACAACTGAAATTGGAATTAGATGGAGACCCATTGACGATGTACTGGTCAGATTTACTTCTGGTGAGACTTTCAGAGCTCCATCAGTTGGAACTCTCTATGCAGGTGCTAGTGAAAGCTTTCCATCTCTTGCTGATCCTTGTAATACTGTTAATTTTCCTCTTGCATCATCTGCAACACAAGCCAATTGTGTAGCTCAAGGTGTGCCTGCAGGTGGAGCACCCCAATTAGACTCTCAGTTAAGAGAGCTTAGAGGCGGTAACCCTAATTTACTTCCTGAAGAGGGAGAGAATATGACACTAGGCATCGTATATACACCAAGTCAGGTTGAGGGCTTAAGTATTGTATTGGACGCATGGCAAATAGAACTTGAAAACATTGTTTCTGTTATTTCTGCTTCTCAAACAATCAGCAGATGTTATGTCGAAAGTTCTGTTCAAGATGACGCATTTTGTTCATATGTTGTAAGAACTCCTTCAGGTTCTGTTCAAGAAATAAGACGTTCATCCATAAACGCAGCTGTACAAAATGTATCAGGTTATGATTTAGGATTGAGATACGAGTTTGATGTTGATAATTATGGTAGCTTTGTTACTGCTTTTGATATGACTTATTACACCAAAGATGAATTTGCACAAAGTGCTACTTCAACTCCTTCAGAGCGTTTTGGTTATTACGAAGGTGCTATGGATTGGAGGTGGAGAGCTAATGCTGGAATCCTTTGGTCGTATAACGATTTTACTACTTCTGTAGATTTTAGAATCCTTGATGATAACTGGGAAGACTGTTGGTTGAATTACTATTGGGGACTTGATGCTCAGTGTTCACATCCCGATAGCGGTAGTTACGGCTATGATGAAATTAAACGAACTGTATACACAGATATTCAAGTTAATTATGCTTATTCTGACACAGTAAACCTTTTCATTGGAGCTAGAAATGCTACTGGAGAAGAGCCTCCTTATGTTCAGGATTCATTTTCACATTCATTTGATATGGCCTATGATCTTCCTGGAGGAGCATTCTTCTACGGTGGATTTAAAATAGAACTATAAAGAGTTATCTTATTTAAAAGGGCCGGCTTACCGGCCCTTTTTTTATATATAATATTGCCATGAAAATAAATAATCTTGGTTTATTATTAGCACTTATATTGGTTGCTTGTAGTAAATCAATTTCTCCAGTTGATTCTTCAGTTGAAACTGGAGTGTTTCATTTTGGTAATGGATCAGAGCCTCAAGGAATAGATCCTCATATTGTTACAGGAGTGCCTGAACATCATATTTTAATTTCTTTATGTGAAGGCCTAACTATTCCTAATCCTAATAGTGGTGGAAATCTTCCCGGGGCTGCTAAGTCATGGACATTGAGTGATGATGGTAAAGAGTATATATTTTATCTAAATAAGGCTGCAAAGTGGTCTAATGGTGACCCAGTAACTGCTAGTGACTTTGTGTGGTCTTGGATGAGAATATTAACAGCTAGCCTAGGTTCTCAATATCCAGATATGCTTTATTACTTAGAAGGCGCTGAAGATTACCATACAGGGGTAACGAGTGATTTTGATGAGGTCGGTGTAAAAGCAATTGATAAATATACTTTAAAAGTTAATTTAAAAAATCCAACTCCATTTTTTATAGGCATGTTAAGTCACTACAGTACATGGCCTGTCCACAAAGACTCTGTTTTAAAGCATGGCGCAATAGATGATAGAAATGGTCAATGGACAAGACCTGGTAATTTTGTTTGTAATGGTCCATTTCAATTAAAATCTTGGGAGTTAAATAACAAAATTGTTGTAGAAAAGAATCCTTTTTATTGGGATGCTGAAAAAGTTAGTTTGAATGAAATGCATTTTTATCCTGTTTCTAATGTAATGACCGAAGATAGAATGTTTAGAGCAGGACAGTTGCATGTAACCTCAACATTACCTTCGCAGAAATGCCCAATCTACATTGAAGAAAATAATCCTGACTTAAGAATAGATCCATACATGGGTCAATATTTTTATAGATTGAATATCGATAATCCATCTTTAAAAGATGTAAGAGTTAGAAAAGCTTTAGCATTTTCAATTGATAGGAAACTTTTGGTAGAAAAAGTTACAAAATGTGGCCAAATTCCAGCATATTCTTTTACCCCTCCTGGTTCAAATGGATATCAACCAGATACTAAAATTCCATTCGATCCAAAATTAGCTAAAGAGCTTTTGAATGATGCAGGTTACTCTGAAGCTAACCCTTTTCCAAAACTTGAAATCTTGTTTAATACCAATGAAGATCATAGAAAATTAGCTTTAGCGATACAGCAAATGTGGCAACAGAATCTAGGTATCGAAGTTGAGCTTGTTAACCAAGATTGGAAAGTATACTTGAGTAGAGAGATGGTAGGAGATTTTCAAGTCTCACGTGCAGGTTGGATAGGAGATTATGAAGATCCTAATACTTTCCTTGATCTCATGAGGCCTAATAGAGGAAACAATAAGACGGGTTGGGAAGATGCTAACTATGATTCAATTGTAGAAAGAGCAAACTCAACTAATAATCAAACTCAAAGATATGAACTTCTGAAAGAAGCTGAGAGAATTCTTATTGATAATATGCCGATCATCCCTCTTTATACATATGTTCGATCTTATCAATTATCACCTGATGTAAAAGGTTACAATCCCCACATCTTAGATCATCATCATCCCAAGTTTATATATCTAGAAAGAGATTGATTCTTCATGATAGCAATTTTCCTTAAAAGAATCTTACTTGCTATACCGGTATTATTTGCAGTCGCTAGCATCACCTTTTTTTTAATAAAAATTGCACCTGGCGGACCCTTTGATGCTGATAAGGCAGTATCTCCTCAAGTATTAAAGAACCTTAACGAAGCATATAACTTAGATGCGTCTAATTGGGAGCAATACGTTGGTTATATGACTGGATTGATTCAGGGAAATTTAGGACCCTCATTTAGATTTCCAGGTAGATCTGTTACAGAAATGATTGCTACTGGGTTACCAGTTACTTTTGAATTAGCTTTTTATGCAATTTTAATTGCGTTGGTTATGGGCGTATTTTTAGGCGTGCTTGCAGCATTAAAAAGAAATACATTTTTAGATTTTATTCCAATGGCAATTGCAATGATTGGCATATGTGTTCCAACATTCCTAATGGGCCCTTTGTTGGTTTTAATTTTCGGAATCAATCTTGAATTGCTTCCTGTATCTGGTTGGGGCCAATTACCTGGAGACAAAATTTTACCATCTCTCACATTGGGATTTGCATATGCTGCATACATTGCCAGATTGAGTAGAGGTGGAATGTTAGAGGTGTTAAATCAGGACTTTATCAGAACAGCTAGGGCCAAGGGCCTTACTGAAAGAATGGTAGTAATAAAACATGCTATGCAAGGTGGCCTCATTCCAGTTGTATCATTTTTAGGACCTGCTATTGCTGGTTTGCTTGCAGGCTCATTTGTTGTTGAAACTATTTTTCAAATTCCAGGATTAGGAAGATTTTATGTTGAAGCAGCATTTAATCGAGACTACACAATGATCTTGGGAACCACAATATTTTTCTCGGCAATGATAGTTTTCTTTAACTTATTATCTGACCTTGCTGCTCTGTGGCTAAATCCAAGATCAAGAGATGCCTAATGAAAAATAATTCTTTGTGGTCCGATGCTTTATATAGATTAAGGAGGAATAGGGCTGCTATGTTGGGCGGCTTTGTTTTAATAATACTTGTAATTTGCGCCTTACTGGCTCCATGGATAGCTCCATACTCTTATTCATTTCAAGATTTAAATTTGGGTGCAAGCCCGCCATCATCAGACCATCTTTTAGGAACTGATATTTTAGGAAGAGATTTGTTAAGTAGAATTTTGTATGGTGCACGTATTTCATTATTAGTAGGATTTGTTGCAACTGGCGTTGCTCTTGTGATTGGAGTTTCCTGGGGAATAGTTGCTGGATATATGGGAGGAAGAGTTGACTCAATTATGATGAGAATAGTTGATGTTATGTATGGACTCCCATTTATTATTTTTATAATTCTTTTAATGGTTATTTTTGGTAGGAACCTTTGGCTCCTATTCGGTGCAATTGGAGCCGTTGAGTGGCTCACCATGGCAAGGATAGTAAGAGGCCAAGTAATTGGTTTAAAAAATCAAGAATTTGTTTTAGCAGCCCAAGCTATGGGGGTTTCAAATCTATCAATGTTTAGGAGACATTTATTACCTAATATTTTAGGACCAATTGCTGTATACGCAACTTTAACAATTCCCCAAGTAATGCTTTTAGAAGGATTTCTAAGTTTTCTTGGACTGGGTATTCAACCTCCAATGAGCAGTTGGGGAACCCTAATTAAAGATGGTGTTGAATCAATGGAGGAATATAGTTGGTTACTAATTTATCCAGGTATCACATTCACAATTACCTTGTTCGCATTAAACTTTTTTGGAGACGGGTTAAGAGATGCTCTAGATCCAAAAACTTCTGATAATTAAAAAGCTTTGATAATAATTTTCAATACCTGTCCAGGCTTGATTTCATTACTCGATAATTCATTAATTTTTCTGATATCTGTGATTTCAATGTTAAATATATCTGCGATGCGGTAGAGACTATCGCCTTGCTTAACGCTATATAAAATAGTTCTTTTTTTTGAATTAATTGTTCGAAAGATATTTTTATTTCCTATATTTAACTCTTTTCCAATTCTTAGAGGAGAATTCATTCTTAAGCCATTATTCTTTGCTATTTCCGCTGGCGAAATTTTGTATTGAATACCAAGGTTCCATAGGGTATCTCCTTCGCTAATAATATGAGCCTGATAGGGGATAAATGTTTGATTTTGATCATTACTTAAAGGAATTAATAACTCTTGATTTAAGCTCAAGGTATCTGAATATAGATAATTAACTTTCTTTAGGACATTAACCTCTGTATCAAATTCTTCTGCTATTTTCCAAAGACTGTCTCCCTTAGAAACTTTATGAGTTACCCAATTAATTTGATTTGTTTGAATAAACATATCTTTTTTAAGATTTAATGTTTCTTCCAATTCAATAGGTATATTGAATGTAGTCTTATTACCAGGAGGAGAAGCCCATTTTGTGTACCCAGCATTTAACTTATATACAAATTCAGGCTTCAAACCTGCAAACTCACTAAAAGCTAGTATCTCAACTTGTCCATCAAGTTCTATATTACTCAATACTTTTTTATTTGGAAAATTTGGCAGAATAATCCCATATTTTTCGGCGTTCACAACTAACTCAAGTATGGCTTTGAATTTAGGTACATATTCCTGAGTTTGTTTCGGCAGCTTGAGGTTTTCATAATTTGTAGGTTTATTTGCTTTTTTGTTGAGCTTTATTCTTTTTTCAAGAAGAGTCGGCCCACCATTATATGCAGCTAGGGTATAGGTGATTTCTTTATTAAATCTATTATGTAGATAAGCTAAATATCTCACAGCAGCTTTTGAAGATACCAAGGGGTCATGTCTTTGCTCATACCACCAGGTATCTTTCAGGCCATATATTCTTGCTGTTGCAGGCATAAACTGCCATATTCCCATTGCTCCTGAGGCAGAGATTGAGAATGGGTCATAATTGCTTTCAATGTATGGAAGAAGTGCTAATTCTGGAGGCAGTCTGTATCTATCTAACTCTTCAAGAACAAAAAAAATAAAATACCTTCCTTTTTCAAATAACTTATTTAGTTGATCAGGACTTGCAAGGTAAGCGTTAATATATCCAAGTGTTTTTTCATCAAGTTTATCTTGCTCACTTTGGGCATCGTCCGTGATTCGATCCCAAACAGTTTCATAAAGCGGGATAGCATCAGTTGTCTTAACTGGGACAGGCTCAATATATTTATCTGCTTGAATAATAGTTGGCAGTTGACAACTTGAAGTTGTAAACAACAATAAAATTACCAAGTAAGGTTTCATTAGTTTAAAAATTATATTTTTTGGATTTGGTATGAGTCTTTTAAGGTAAACAAAAAATTATCTTCTTTAGTTATAATTAACCAAATATAATTAATAGTATAAGCTTTTATAAATTGAATAGTCATAAGCATTAATAAATCATATTTTAACCCATGAAAAAGGTAATTATTTATACAGATGGTGCCTGCAGAGGTAATCCAGGACCAGGTGGATGGGGGGCTTTCATCAAATTTGATGGCATTGAAAAAGAAATGTTTGGTGGCCAAGTAGATACAACCAATAATCAAATGGAGCTTTCAGCTGCAATTGAAGGCTTATTAGCCTTGAAAGAACCATGCGAAGTAGATCTTTTTACTGACTCAAAATATGTTATGGATGGGATGAATCAATGGATTCAAAACTGGAAAAAAAATAATTGGAGGACTGCTGCCAAAAAAAATGTAAAAAATAAAGAATTATGGCAACAATTAGATAAGCTTACTTCATATCATCAAGTACAATGGCATTGGGTAAAAGGGCACTCTGGAGATATTGGAAATGAAACCGCAGACTGTTTAGCTAATAAAGGAATTGATTCTATCTCATGACAAAGAAATTAATTGTTCTAGATACTGAAACTACTGGACTTGAAGTTGATCAAGGTCACAGAATTGTTGAGGTTGGTGCCGTAACATTAGAGGATAGACGAAGAACAGATCTTCACTTTCATTCATACCTTAATCCACAAAGATCTATTGATGAGGAAGCTGAAAAGGTCCATGGTTTATCAATGGAGCGACTTTCAAAAGAGCCAGAGTTTTCTGAGATTGCTGAAAGTTTTTTAGAGTTTGTGGAGGGGAGCACACTCGTGATTCATAATGCTCCCTTCGATTTGGGTTTTCTAAATGCTGAGTTAAAAAGGGCTTCATCAAATTATCCAGCTCTTGAAGAAATATGTGATGTTGAGGATACCTTGATGATGGCAAGAAATAAGTATCCTGGTCAACGTAATTCTTTGGATGCATTGGCAAATAGATTTGAGGTTAGCGGCTACGATAGAAGTTTTCATGGAGCATTGCTTGATGCTAATATTCTTGCCGATGTGTATATTCATTTAACCGGCGGGCAAAGCAAATTTGAATTTATGTCCCTAGAGAATAACTCAAATCTTGATAATCAAGACAATAAATCTAGCCTTGATCTAAAAAAATTCCCTATCCCAAAAATTTTAGTGTCTCATGAGGATGCATTGGCACATGATGAGAGGATTGCAACAATTAATTCTAAAAGGATTCCGTCATGACAACAGTCACAAGATTCGCTCCGAGTCCAACAGGAACACTTCATATTGGTGGTGTCAGAACCGCATTGTTTAATTATGTCTATGCAAAGCAAAATAAAGGTAAATTTTTAATTAGAATCGAGGATACCGATGCTGAGAGATCATCCCGTGAGCATGAAGAAAATATATTAAAGGGGTTAGCCGATATTGGAATTAATCCTGATGAGCCTCCCGTTCGTCAATCTGAAAGATCTGACCTGTATAAGCTGGCTGCAGAAAAAATAATAGAATCTGGTAATGCTTATTGGTGTGATTGCTCAAAAGAAACTTTAGATGAAATGCGGGCAGAGCAGGAAGCAGCGGGTAAAAAACCTATGTATGATGGGAGAAGCAGAAACCTTGGACTTAAACGATCTAATGCCACAGTCTTAAGGCTGAAAACTCCTAAAGATGGCGAGCTAGTTTTTCATGACTTGGTAAGAGGCGAAGTTATTTTTCAAAATTCTGAGTTAGATGATTTAATACTTTTAAGAAGCGATGGATCTCCAACATATCATTTATGCAATGTTGTCGACGACTTCAGTCAAGGGATTACAAGTGTTGTCAGGGGAGAAGATCATTTAAGCAACACCCCAAGACAAATTCATATTCAACAAGCACTGGGATATCCACCTCTTGAATATGCTCATTTGCCTATGGTGTTAGGCCCAGATAAAAAAAGATTATCTAAAAGGAATGCTGTAACAAGCTTGCAAGACTATTTTGATGAAGGTTATCTTGAGTCATCGATGATTAATATGCTTGCCCGATTAGGGTGGTCAAAAGGTGAGAAAGAAATTTTTTACTTAGATGATCTAATTATGGATTTTAGAATGCAAGAGGTTCAAAAAGCTGGCGCTATATTTGACCAAGCAAAACTTGATTGGATCAATAATCATCACTTAGCAGCATTACCTTTCGAGGATTTTAAAAATAGATTGATTCCATTTTTAGCTAAGAATGAAATTGATTACAGTAAAAATAATAATCACAATAATATTATAGAAGCCTTAAGGAGCTCTAAACCTACTTTGCAAGGCGTATCCGATGATCTGGTACCTTATTTTTCTAAAGTAGGGCCTTACAATGAAAAAGCTGCAGATAAATTTTTAAAAGGTTCAAAGCCTGTATTAGAGTATATTCGAAGAAAATTAAACGGTCTTGAGGTTTGGGATGAGGGCTCCATTGATGCTGCTTTAAAGGAAGCTCAAACGGCTTTAAGCTTACCCACGCCCAAACTTAATCAACCCATTAGAATTGCGATGACAGGATCAACCCATTCTCCATCTCTAGGCTTAACCTTATCGCTATTCAATCTAGATGAGGTCAATTCTAGAATTGATGCAGCTTTAGACTATTTGTCAAAAGCTAACTAATGGAAGAAGCAAACAGTACTTTAGTTTGCTCTTGTGCAATTGCCTCTATAGCACTCAAAGATATTTCATTTGACACTCCATACTCTGCAATTCCTATAATTTCATCAGGCGCCATGACAAGATTTTCAGAAATTTTTTCTAGTCCTGGATAATTATCTAAAGCATTTAATTCATGTATTTTTTTTGCAGGATAAAAAATCTTTTGTTCGTACATATTGTTAATTGCATCCTCAGACTCTGTAAGAATAAAAAAATTTTTTGGCACATCCATAAACTTTAATTCATCCTCTCTAAGAATATCTCCTTTGCTTGATTCCATCTGTTCTCCAATCACATCAAGCGATCTCATTGATTGATATTTAAAAATACTAATTGACCCAAGGGATTTGTATGACTGATTGAACTTGGAATTTATAAAATTTCTTTCATAACCTTCAAAAGTTAACAGTGAGGATGCCAAAGGAGCATGAGAATTTTCATAGTAAGTCCTAAAATCAATATCTGATAATCCAGTTTTTTTATGAATAAATGCTAAAGCCTTAATCAATTTGAATTGCTACTCCCGCATTCGGTCGCCTAAGATCAGAAAAGCCTTCATTGCCCTTAGATGATATGTATATACTTTGTGTTGAACCCATAGTTTTTGAATCTTCTAGCTCATGACCATAGGATTTAAGAATTTCAAGAGTATCAATGCTGAAATTTTTTTCAATTCTTAACGTTTCATAGGGCCAATCTTTGTGGAGTCGTGGCAGCATTGTTGCCTCACCAATATTCAAATCAAAGTCTATCAAACCAGTTATCACTCTTAATACTGCAGCTGGAATCAATGCCCCCCCTGGCGAGCCTGAGATGAGCTTTAGAGTATTATTTTCATCAAACATCATAATTGGAGTCATAGTGCTCATAGGTCGCTTACCGGGCTCAAATTTATTGCCAATGCTAGCCGTTCGATCAATCACATCTGGATTTCCATACTCATATGCAAAATTATTCATTTGATTATCTAAAAGAATACCCGTTCCAGGAATGGTGACACCTGATCCAAAGGAGTAGCCCAATGTATAGGTATTGGAGATGGCATTTCCATGCTTATCAATAATTGAATAATGGGTTGTATTTTCTCCTTCATTGAATAATGAATCTGGGTTTAATTCGTCTGCAGGCGTAACAGATGCATTGCTAATCTCACTTGCTAGTATCTTTGCTCTTTCTTTAGAAATAATTTTTTTAATTGGTACTTCATAAAACTGAGGATCTCCCATATATCTAGATCTATCCATGTGACCTCTTTGCAAA
>ERZ802830.2171-NODE-2171-length-18004-cov-12.5381_pt1 | contig 18004 bp, 11 predicted proteins | sample MGYA00345654_ERZ802830 | MGnify/ENA primary metagenome ERZ802830 (study PRJEB30503, sample SAMEA104212375) | marine metagenome | biome: Westerlies Biome; feature: [SRF] surface water layer (ENVO:00010504) within the epipelagic zone...; material: water...
ATACCACCATGAAAAGTAGCAGCACCTGCTGCAGACATATCTAAAGTAAGAGCAGTAATTGTACTACCACCATCATTACCTTTAAATAAAATATCTTTGTCTTGTATTGATGAGTATAATGAAAGGTGACTACTATCACTTTTAAATTTACCAAATTCAGTACCAGATGAAAATAATCTTATATCATTTCCTCCTGCATCTATTGTTATATCAGCTCCTGAATCTAATACTAAATCATCAACTGTTGCTATTGTTAAAAGTCCTGCACCGGTTTCTGTTAAGGTTGCAGCGTTAGCACCATCACCAGATATAGATATAGCACCAGCATCAACAGTTAAATTAGCATTTACTGTTGTGTTCCCATTAAGATAAGAAGTTGTATTGTTATAGAAACCATAACTAGCATTTAAGGCACCTACACCAAGATTACCAGTAACAGTACAATCATCACCAACTGTTACATGATTATTAAATGTTGCTGAACCAGCATCGGACATATCTAAAGTAAGAGCGGTTATAGTAGAACTATTATCAACTCCTTTGAATATAATATCTTTATCACTAGTAGCAGATTTGATTACAAAATTAGAACTATCTCTTTTAAATCTACCAAATTCAGTTCCACCATCTTTTAATATGATATCTGTAGCATCTGCATCTAAAATGATATCTCCAGCTGAATCTAAAGTTATATCTAAATCACTACTAATTGTAGCGTTATCAATTGTTATATTATCGGTTTGTAAACTTCCTGTAATTGTAATCGAACCAGTTGTTATGGAATCGGTGGTTAGAATTTGTTCTATAGTAGCAGAGCCATCGTTCTTTTCAAAGAATATTCTACCATCAAATGTGTTGATAGCAATTTCCCCTAAAGCAAGTTGTGAAGTAGTGGGGATTTTACCCTCAGTTGATGAACGTTTTAACTTTATCGTCTGTGCCATAATAAACTAAAATTCTATTTAGATTTTAGCTCCTCAATTTCTTTTTTCAATTCTTTAATTGATTCAATTAGTAAAGGAACAATTTTATCATATTTTACTGCAAGGTATCCATTATCTCTTGTATCTACAAGTTCTGGCATCACATCTTTGATTTCCTGAGCGATTACCCCATAATCCTTACCTTTATAAGTATTTTGTTTTTCTTCATTCCAATCGAAAGTGTTACCACTTATTTTAGAAACTTTATCTAAAGCTCCTTCGATTGGTTTAATATTATCTTTTAATCTTTTATCGGATGATGCGAATGCTATCACATCACCACCTACATTTAATGTATTATTTATACCAACTCCACCACCAACAATCAATGCTCCAGTAGTTTTAGATGTTGAATCAGTTGTATTTGAGAATGTGGTTGCAACATCTGTTGAAGCTCCTGCGGTTGTTACTTGCTGAAGTGTATCTCCAATACTTGATGATACAAATCCCAATGCGGTAATCTGAGCTGAACCACTTATTACATTACCTTTTAAATTTGCTGATATACTACCATCGTTAATAATCATATCAACTTGATTGGTATCAGTTGATGCTGAAACTATATTATTATTTATTCCACTTAACGCAGAATAATCTACTTGAGATGAGCCCGATACTACTCCGTTTGTTGAACCAATCGAACCGATGACTCTACCAAATGAACCGGTTACAGTTGCAGAAACACTACCAGTAACTCCTAAAGTAGTACCATTCCACGTTAGGTCATTATAATTCGTAAGTAGTTCTCCTCCACCACCAACAAATACTACGCTACCACTTGTTAAATCAGTTACAGTAAGAGATGCTATACTTGCATCATCTGATACACTTAAATCAGCGAATGAACCACTGGTTGTAGATGAAATTTCACCTGTAACTGCTAAACCTAAACCATTCCATCTTAAATTCCCATCACCTTCTAATTCTCCATTTGGTCCAACAAATACTACATCATTATCACCTAAATCAGTTACTTTAAGAGCTTTAAATGAACCACTTACTCCAGCAAAATCACCAGTTGTTTCTAAAGTTCCACTTACTATCAAACTTCCACTAACATCTAATACTGCGTGCGGAATAGTGTGGTTTTTACCTATAGCAACCTGTTCGTTATTATTAATGTGAATAGCCATTTCATTGTGGGTATTACTTTGACCTATACCAACAGTATCGGTACTCCCTATGTAAGAGAACCTAGCTCCTTCACCATCTACATCTTTTAGAACTATTTTTGCAGCTGCATCTGTAGATTGGAATGTTGCTAAAATGTTTTCACTACTTGTTACATTTAATCTCTCAGCTCTTACTACACCATCTACAGTTACATTATCAGTTACCTTTACATCTTTAAATGAACCACTAGCACTTACGGTAATATTACCAGTAACACCTAATGTAGTATTATCAAATGTTAAGTTAGCAGAATCTTCTATTTCTCCTCCACCACCAGCGATAACAACTCTATCGTTTGTTAAATCAGTTACAGTAAGAGATGCTATACTTGCATCATCAGTAATAATTAAATCAGCGAATGAAGCTGATGCTGAACCACTAAGGTTCGATGTTATTTCTTGTGTACCAGTTACTCTTAGTATTGAACCATCAAATGTTAAGTTTGCTGATGAATCTACTCCATGTGTACCTGTAAATGTTGTTATTTGATTATTTACACCACTACCACTAATTATAGAATCACCATTATTTAATAATAGAGTTTGTTCTGAACCACTTTGCCCAGCAATCCATCTATCAGTTGTTCCATTCCAAAGGATTGAACCTGATAATACATTTGGTGCAGTTACATCATTAGCGTAAAGTCCAGCTAATACAGATGAACCTCCATAGTTAATGTTTATAATATTATCTGCTACATCTAATGTAGCTGTGTTTGTAAATGTTCTAGTTCCATTTACTGTTAAGTCACCAGTAATAATTGTATTATCATCAATGGTAACAGTACCTCCATCTGAATCTATAGTTAGATTTCCACTATCGGTATCAATTTCGTTATCACCCGTAATACCAACATTGATATTACCAGCATTTAAACCTGATGTTGTTATATCAGCACTTGAGGATATTTCTCCAGAAGAACTTAAAGCTCCTTGGATGAAACCACCGTGTTCTCCGAGTTTTAAATATCCGACTATCTCAACATCTGGGTCAAGCTTACTACCACCCTCTCGTAGAAAAATCACATCTTGATTTGCATCAACACTTACTACTGTCACACCACTTTCTTCTAATGAAATCCCATTATTAGATTTTAATCTTATCCCATCAGTTGAATCTACATCAAATGTAGTAGAATCTATATTAACTGGCTTGTCTGAAGTTGTACCAATATTGATTGATGTTTCAGAATCTATACTTAAAGCGCCTGATGAGGAAATAGCGGTTGTACTTTCACCATTTATTGTGATTGCTCCACTTGAATCTATATCTAAAGTGGTTGAATCAATGTCTATAGGTTTATCAGCGTTTGTACCAATTCCAATTGAAGTAGCTGAATCAATAGTTAATGCTCCACTAGCATCCACATCGAATGTACTAGCATCTATATCGATTGGTTTATCGGTTGTAGTACCGATATTAATTCCTGTTTCGGAGTCAATACTCAATGCACCTGATGATGAAATTGCAGTAGTTGATTCTCCGTTAATTGTTATTGCTCCACTAGCATCTACATCTAAAGTAGCTGATGATGATAAATGTAGGTATCCACTAGCTCCTATATTTAAAGTAGAAACTTCAACATCCATTGGAGAATCCCCAACGTGCCCAATATTAAATCGAGTTGCATCTAAAGTTAAAGTTGAACTAGCATCTACATCAAAGGTAGTAGCATCTATATTGATTGGTACGTCTTGTGCAGTACCTATTGTAATCGAGTTTGTAGAATCCAAACTTAGTACTCCACCAGCATCTACATCAAATCTACTAGCTGCATTTAAATCAATAAATGAATCTGAATCGAAATCAAAATGACCTCCACTAGCGGATATTGCTCCACTAATGTATAAATCATTCCATCGTTGTGCATCTGAACCTAAGTTGAAACTATTGTTTGAATCGGGAATTATTGAAGAGCTGATATCTGCTTTGAATACTATGTTATCATCTGATGCATCACCGAAGTCTAATCCACTTCCTCCCATAGTGATGTTACCACGTATTGTAGCGTTACCATCTAATAATAAATTCGAACCACTAAAATCACCAGTTGTGTGAATTGAACCCGTATTTATTTTATCTACTAAAGCTAGTCTATACGTCCTACTATCCGAACCACTTATTACTAAAGTATTCGAAGGTGTGTGAAATATTGGTTCAGCGTATGCTAACGAACCCGTTTCACTATCTAATCCTTGTTTGAATATTAATATCGCCATCTAATCTGAAACCCCTATAAGTTGTTATAGTAATAAATATACCATTTATAAATTAACCAAAAAAAATCCCCTATATAAATAGGGGACTCTTTAGTTATTAAGTAAATTTCAAGAACTTAATTAAAATTCTCCTCCATCTAACGTTAACGTTAGTGCTGAAATATCAGTTGAAGATGTTAATTGTTTTGAACCATTAGTTACTACTAATTGAGAAGCAGTTAATCCACTAACTATTACATCATTTGAAATTGTTAATGTTGTACCACTTTCTGAAAGTATGGAATCAGTAATTACACCATCTGCTGAGAATTTAGTTATCTTACCAGCGGTATCAGTACCATTACCTACAATTACTCTTCCTTCTGAACCTAATGCTCCAGCAATCCAATAATCTTCAGATGCATCCCATAGTAAAGAACCACTTACGTTAGCTCCACCAACTGCATCTTTTACTAAGATACCAGCATCAGCGGCTGTTCCAGCGTAGTTCAATTCTAAGATATTATCACCAATGTTTACAGTTGTTGAATCTACTGTTGTTGTAGTACCGTTTACCTGTAAATCACCAGTTACTGTCACACTACCACCAAATGTCATCTTATCATCTGTTTGAGTACCAATTTGTTTATCTCCACCTAAATCAGAGTTTAATAAATTAATAATCTCAATTGCTGTTTGGTCAGCGGTTGCACTAGCTTCAATACCATCTAATTTATCGTGATGAGTAGTACTCATTAAACCAGCGATTGTATCAGATGCTTCAGCAACTACGATATTCGTACCTGTTGAAGATGCGATTGTAAGTTGAGCTGCTGCCGTTGTTTGTGAAAGGTTAGTAGCAACATTTACCTCTGCACCTGCTGCGATACCATCCAATTTATCGTGGTGAGTTGTACTCATTAAACCAGCGATTGTATCGGATGCTTCAGCAACAACAATGTTTGTACCTGTTGAAGATGCAATTGTAAGTTGAGCTGCTGCTGTAGTTTGTGATAAATTAGTAGCAACGTTTACTTCTGCTCCATCTGCAACGTTAATCATTGTTCTAAGGTTAGCTGGTGTTATTTCTTCAATTACACCTGCACCTGATGAATCTCTACCTAAGATTCTGTTAGTTGCCGATACATTTTGGATTTTAGCGTATGTTACACCATCATCTTTAATTCTTACTGTATCTGAATTAATTTCAATTGTTGAATCATCAACATTCACATTGATTGCTCCACCTGCAGGTGCAACTAAACCACTACCAGCTAATGAACCTGAATCTACACCAACTACAACAGTACCTGATGTTCCACCTTGTGTAATACCCGAACCAGCAGTTACACCTTCGATATCACCACTTGAGAATGATAATGCTCCTTGCATATAAGTTGCCAATCTACTCATTGTAGCTTTTCTGTTAGTACCACCGGCACCATCATCTACAATCATTAAATCTGCATCTACTAAAGCAGCGCCTATATCAGTACCACCATCAATATCTAAAGCTGATAGAGATACTTTATCTGCTGTTGATATTGTTGATAATTTAGAATCACCAATTGAACCAGCTAATTTACTTGCTGCTATTGAACCAGCTAATTGAGAATTAGCTATATTCGTTACTTGTGATGAACCAGATACAACACCTCCAATTAATTCAGCGGATATTGTATCTCCACTTAGTATCATATTAACCTCAGTAGTATCACTTACTGCTAAGTTTGTATTACTTGAGATATCAACAGTTGTTAAATATGAAGAAGTTGCTGCATTTAATGAAGTATTTAAATAAGATGAATCTATGTTTATATTTTCTGAACCATCTGCATTTAAACCAGTACCAGCGAAATCAGATACATCAATGTTTAATGTTACTGAAGAATCTCCACTTTGGTTACTAGTAAATGTACCACCAGTTTTTAAACCATCACCAGCGGTAATAGTTAAAGTTGAATCGTTGATACCAGCTAATTCAGATACCTGTGAAGATGAAGATACGATACCTGAACCTTTAAAATCAATCTGTCCATGTGCTAATTCTACATCTGTGTTACCTCCGTGCCCTAAAATTGTTAATTTTTTTGCATCGGTTTCGTAGTACGGAATACCATCGACTGAGTGGTCAAAATCACTCGTTGTTACGTCTAAGGTTGCCGAACCTGTTAATATTTTGTTTGCGGGAGTTAATACGTTTCCTTCAACTCCAACAAACAGTAAACCCTCTTGGTGTACCGATAAGTCAGAACCCGAAGCGATGATTAACTCACCATTAATCGGGGTTATGTCTTTAATACTCTCGAGTTTACCTCTTCTATGTTTAATAGTTTGAGCCATAATTTTTCTTTTGTTTTCTCGTTTTGTTAATTAAAAATAATATAACCAATTTATTAGAGTATATACCCCGATTAAAACCCTATATAGGATTATTCTTTTATAAATATACGATAGTTAAACTTCACCACCATCTAAATTCGTTTTTTGTACAGCCAACGTAAAATGTGCTGAACCAGTATCTAATCTCATATCTCCACTTCCTGTAGTTAATCCCAATCCTGCTAAAGAACCTGTATCTACATTTAAAGTTGCATCACCACTAGTAGCTCCTCCACTTAAACCGAATCCTGCTACTACCGATGTTATATCTCCACTACCACCTCCACCACCAGAACCAGTCAATTCTGATAAATCAACAGACATTGATATTTGGTCTGAACCACTAAGTTCTTGTCCAAAGAAAGTTAGATGTGCCGTTGAACTATTATAAGATGCCGATACAAATGAACCCGTTATATAACTAAATGGTTTGAAAGTTACAGTATCATCAAAGGTTTCTATATAATCTGCAGGTGTAACAGTTGCTTGAAATAAAGAACCACTATCCTCTACCCAAAGTATTTGTTTATCCGAAAAATAATTAACGGATGTTGCGTTCATTACAGATGCAGATACATAGGTTTTAAAAGCACCTTTGATTCTTTCAACATCTGCTAATACGATATTCGAACCAGTTGCTGCGTTTGTTAATTGTAATCTTGAACTAAATGATGGCATCTATCTTTTTCCTTTTTTATATATATTACGATGGTAAAGAACCTGAACTTGCAATTATTCTCATTAATACTGTATTTGCTGCGTTGTGTCCTTTCCTACCTATTACAAAGTGTTTATCATATCCGTTAACCGAGCCCGATGTATCTAATAAATGTACTATCGAACTTTCTGCTCCCCAACTACCTCCATCTGCATTTATAGCCATAACATATTGTCCAGCGGTACTTCCACCAAATGAATCAGTCATCGATGTTGGTACTCCAATCATATCTGAACCTGATGGTGTTATAACTATGTATTGATTTGCTCCTCCACCCATTGAGAATGAACTAGCACTTAATATTGTATCTAAGTTTGAACCACTTAGTATTGCTACTCTCGTAGCGGTTGCTCCACCTGCTAAACTTAATGATGCATCTCCTAAAGATGAACTTATCAATCTCATTGGTGAAGTATCATTTGCAGTAAATGCAGTTACCTCTGGTGGTGTTGCTGCGTTTGTGGTACTGATTCCCATTACTGATGAGTAATTTGAACTTAATCCACTATCTGAACCATAATCTGAACGATATACATAAACTTTACCATAATCAGGTGATTCAGTTATAGTAAAACTCCTATCACTATATGTTTGTGATTTACCAAATTGGTCTGTAATTGTTACACTATAAAAATATTGTCTTGCAGTTGCATTTCCTGTTAAGTGTAATCCGATAGATGATGAATTAGCGTTTGAATAAACTAATTCTACATCCGAACCACTTAATGATGCACTAAATGGAGTATCTGATTCATCATCACTCACACTCATACTTACCATAGTTACACCATTTAATGCTAAATCAGTTTCAAACTTAGCTGATTGGTCAGTAAATGATATTGATGGTGCTTGGTTAGCTGCTACACTTGTAGTAAATGGTGTTTCCGTAGCTGTACCGAATGTATTTGTTGCTATTGAACTTCCACTTAGTAAATCTCCACTTGATGTTGTAGAACCACTTAAATTAGTTTTTATGGATAATCTACCATTTGAAGAATTTATATCAAATACACCACTACCACTATTTAAAGTCCAAGTTACTGATTGATTTGCTGAAAATGCTGCTATTGTACCACTTCTACCATTTGAACTAACATAAACACTAGCTCCACTCACTGCTGATTCGATAACATATGGAGTAGTCCAGTTATCAGATACTGTTGGTGCGGTATCATCTGTAATTGGAATGGTTATAATTGCTTCATTTGATGCGGTGTTGTATGAATCTCTAATTCTTACTGTATATTGATATTCGTTGATTAAATCTGAATTTATATATACCCCATTTTTTCTAGTTACTGCACCTGTACCACTACATTGAAATGCATCGTTTGTTGGGTCACTTTGAGATGTACCACCATATGAACTACTTGCAACATTTGCATCATCTAATTCTAATTTATATAATGTGAAATCACTAAATGTTATTGTATCTCCTTCATTATCCGTAGCTGATATTGTTGCTACAGCTGCTCCATTTGAACTATTTTCACTAATCGATGATAGTGTTTGATTATTTATAGTTGGATGAACATTATCAGTTACACTTACAGATATAGGTAAAATAGTTTGTCCAACTGTACCCTGTGATGCTGATAAGAAGTGTTCATCGGATGCAGTTACTGCGAAAGTGTATAATGATTGAACTTCATAATCTAACGAACCAGTATTTTGTCTGATATCAAAGTAGTTTGAATATTTGTGTATATCGAAGTGATTATTATCAATAGAAGTTGATGTAAGTGTTATTGAATCACTTTCATCATCAGTAAAGTAAACTCTTTTTACCAAAGAGTTATTAGATGAATTTTCATTGAAGCTTGAAGCTACTGATGTAATTTGAGTTCCCCCCGCTGAACCTTCTCTAAATTTAGGTGCGGTATTAGGTGTTACTCTAATATGAATTGTTTTGTTTGTTGTACCACTAAATGTATCTGTTGCCTTTATTAAGAATGGATGTGCTCCACCAGCATATACAGATGTATCTGTATTTAGTGATGATGTTGTTCTTGCTCTAGCGGTTATAACACCCGTTGATGAGTGTATTGTGAATTTATCTGCGGAATATCCACTTTGAGTAGCGAATGTTATTGTTTGTCCTTCAGCATCTGTTGCTGATACAGTTCCAATAATTGAATTAGTATCTTCGTATTCATCAATACTAAATGATACCGAGTTTATTGTTGGTGCAGTATTTGGAAAAAATACTGATTCTACAAACTCCATTATAGAGCCACTTGTTCCGAAGTTGTTATTATAAACTCCACTTGGTAAATCTGTATTTGATACTACTCTATTTCCATCAAATGAAATTGAAGATGAAACCTGAGAACCACTTATGTATCCCAACCCTCCAATTTGACCTGCTCCACTAACTATTCCACTATCTAATCCACTTATATAAGAACCAGTTGCGGATGCTAATTGATTTATTCTTACATCTGTAGATGATGTATATGAATTTAAAGATGTTGTTGAATCAGAGGATGATATAAATCCTAAAGATGTTATCTGTCCAGAACCACTAATTGTTCCAGCTGGTACTGAAGAGCTTGATGATACAAATCCTAATGCTGTGATTTGTGCTGAACTACTTACTGTACCGCTTGGTATTTCTGTTTTTGAACCACTTAATAATCCACTTGGAAGTGAAGTAATATATGATGAAGTTGCTGCACTTAATCCATCAACCTCTGTTTGTATGGAAGAAGTAAATGTATTAAGATGGGTTACATCTCCACCACCTCCACTATATGAACCTGTGTTTGATTCTATCTCTCCAACTCTTTGTTCTAATGAAGAAGTTGTAGAATGTATATTTGTAATATTAATATCATTTGATGCAGTATATGCATTTAATGAAGTATTTTCTGCAGATTCCGATATAAATCCAAAATCTGTAATTTGTTCTGAGCTACTTAAAATACCAGTTGGTACTGAAGTTAAATCAGTATAATCAACTGAACCACTCGATGTTAAATAAGATGAAGTAGCTGCGCTTATTCCATCAACTTCTGTTTGAATAGATGAAGTAAATGAATCTATACCACTTAATCTTCCATCTGTTGAAGATGTATATGAGTTAAGTGATGTTATTGAGTCCGAAGAAGATATAAATCCAAAATCAGTAATTTGTTTTGAACCACTAAGTAGTCCCGTTGGTATATTTGATAAGTTTACATTCCAATTAGCACCACTACCACTTGCACTAATACCATCTATTCTTGTATCAAATGATGCTGAATCAGTATAGTAAGATGCGGTAAATGAATTTAAAGATTCATTTGAACCTCCACCTCCACCACTCTCACTTACAAATCCTAATGCTGTGATTTGTGCTGAACTACTTACTATATCAGTTCCATTTAAAGTTCTTATTACAGAACCACTTACTATATCAGTTCCACCCAATATTTGGATAGAAGCACTTACCAAACCTTCTGGTGTATTTTGTAAACTATTATAATTTACTTGAGCTGAACTTGATATTACGGAATCACCACCTGGTCTTAAAACAGAACCACTTACTAAACCATCACCCAATTCGTTACCATACCTAGCATCTAAATCAGTATATAGTTGAGATGAACCACTAACAACACCGCTTGGGAATTGTTCTGATGAACTTATTAATCCAGTTGGTAATTGTTGTGAACCTGAGAAGATTCCTCTACCTGTTGATTCTACACCCGATAGTAAAGAACCATCTCCTTTGAATGTTGTAGCTTGGATATCTCCACTTGCCGTTACTGAACCCTGAACTTCTAATGAACCAGTATGTTGAAATGAACCACTAACTTGAAAATCTCCACTAACGGCGGATGCGGTTACTGTTCCTTGTATTTGTTTACTTTTAATTAGTGTTGCCATATTATCTACTCACTATTTTTCCTCTTATTTGAAAATCACCAGCTACAATATCTCCCGGTTCAAAAGATATAGCTTGATTAAAAGTAACCTTAATATTATTTCCATCCTCTACAATTGTATATGCGGATGCCTTTTGCTTTATTGTTTGTAAATAAATATCAACGTAGTCAGAAGAAACATCAACTTTAACCTCTTCATATGTAAATTTTTTATTTAATAGTGTTAATGTGAACAAAGTACCATCTAAACTAATCGAATCTGGGGTATGTGATGTTACAAAAGAATCGCTAAAAACGTTCAATACTAAATCATTAAATGCCCCCTTATCATTGTGAGGTGTTATAATATTTGGTTTTTTTCTACTCATATTCTATCTATATCACCTTCAATTGTTATCACATCACTTTCAACTAATACATACGGAAAATTTGCTTTTTTAAAATTAATTATAAAATCATTATTTTTTTGTTCGAATATGTAATCGTTTTCAATAATAAATTGTCCATTTATAAATACATCAAATTTAGAATGGTCTTGTCTTAAATCCTCAAATCTCTTATCAAAATTTCTTAGTTTACAATTACTAGCTTTCCATATATAATATAAATTATTAGTAGATAAATTCACCTCTTCTAATTGTACTTCATTAGGAGCGTTTAGTTGTGAGATTATATCTTTGATTTGTTTTAGACTCATAACTCTATATATTTTCCAGTTATACCAATCTCATCACTTCCAGTCAATATATAACCAAGCGATGAAGTTGTTGCTATTAAATCATCAGGATATGTTCCACCTTCTGATAGTGAACCTGTTGTAACTGTAAACTCTACTGCATTAGCTGAACTACTCACAGCGAAAGTATATTTTTTATTATCAATCAATAATCCGTTTATATAAATCCTAAACCACTCATCTGTATTGAAACTATCAACCAATGTTGGAGGTAATTTTGGTACTTCCACATTTTCTAATCTAAAGGTATCCGCATCTACAAAACTTCCTGTCCCAGAACCCCTCATTCCTAAGAAATCTAAAACATCACCATACTGATTAACACTTGATTGTTTACTTAGAGTATTATTACCTCCCGTTAAATCAGCTTCAATACCAAAAGATACTCTTTTTGGAGTGTATTCTTTTGCAGTTGTTGGTCTATTATCAAACTCAGCTGGAAGTAAGTATGCGTTAACTGCCATAGTAAATGTAGTTCTAACTATACGTTCAGTTCCTTCACCTACTTCAGTTTGATTATCAAATGAATCAATTCTTACTCTAAATTTATATTTTTGTCTATCACCCCAATATTCATCTGTAGCATATTGAAAAGCTTCTACTATCTTATTCATATGTTCTGTAAAGTTTGACCAAATCATTACTTCATATGAAATTGTTACATAATCAGGAATAGATACATTAAATGCTTCTCTATTTGGATTAACTCCATTCATAATAGAAAATTTATCGTATTTCTGATTTTTATTATATTTTGTTAAGGTTGGGTATGATACATTTCTATTCATAGTATTAGCAAAAGAATCATCTCTACTTATACTATTTCGTTTGTACATTACTAATGGTATTTGAATCTTCCCTCTAACATCTCTTATAAAACCATCTTTAGATGCAGCTTTCCATCTTTCTGGATTTCCGTATATAAGAGGTACTTTAACTTTAGTACCATTTTCTTCAACATCAGGAATTACAACATCAGTCATATATTCCATCATAGCATAATCTATATCATATAAAGTTATACCAACTTTATTTTCTTTTTTATGAGAAAATTGTTGTGCTCTATTTTTTGATTTCTTTAACGGGTCGTTTGCCATTATGCTATTTTAGTTTCTAAATTTAATTGAGAACGTCTACTCATAAATGTTGAACAAATTATAGAGAATCTATTTCCACTTCTTCCACCAATCATTTGGTCCTCTCTAACATTACTTATTTCAAAGTATGCCTCATTATGGAAAATTATATCTCCAATTTCAGGATATACATCTTTGGTTGATAAAGTGTGTCTGTTAAATCTGTATTCTACATTTTGAGCCGTATCCGGTCCAAATCCTTCATAGTTTGTAACTGAATCTTCTCTTTCAATAACTGCATTTATATTTACTCCTTGGTGGTAAGATTTAGCCAATGATTCTCCATACAGATTTGTTTTACTTTCACCAATTGAAAGTTTAAAAAACTGAATAGTTGTTTCAATTACATCATCTACTAACTCAGATGATATCTTCTCAAAAAAAGATATATCATTTGCTGTTAAAAACCTTGCCATAATTTATCCTATATAAATGTTTAATGGTATTTTAGATACTACCCTTTGTTGAGCATCCGCTTGGTCTGCTTCACTTGTATATCGTTCTTTATCCGAAATATCATTTAAATTATCTCTTAATTGTTCTATAAGAGTATCCTTTTCACTCTGTGCTTCAGCTCGTAAAGCAGCTCCATCTAAATTTACTTCTGAACCAGGAATTGGTACTGAAGAATATTTTTCTCTAATTGCTCCAAGTAACTCCTTAGCTAATGCTAATGTATATTTTCTAATCCATTGTTTACCTACATCATTAATACGTTCATATATATGAAAATCATATTCAGTATTTGAGTAATCTGCTATAACACCATCTGTTACTAATGTAGATGATGAATCAAATTCTTCTTTTACAATGTATTCAAACCATAGTTCATATTCATGCGTTGGATATGGAAATATTTTTAATTTATTATTTACAATATTAAATGAATGAGCTGATTTTCTAATTTGGTCATTAAATTCTATACCCTGTACTCTTAGTAAATCTTCATATACCGGCATCATTATAAATTGAGTACCTGGTGATAATCTACTCATACCCATATCATTCATTAGATTGATAGTCCCATTACCACTTACAGAATAAGGGTCATAGAATCTTTGCATCGCAGGAGCAGCTTCGTAATATACTTTAGTAATGTTTAATCGTTTTCCACTTTCAGATACATCACCAACTAAAGCTTGTAAATCATAATCTTGTGAACCACTACCAACTGTTATAGAACCTTTTTTAACATCAGTTCTACCACCAACATTAGCATATGTTCCATAAGCTTGTGATATATCTATTAGGTTTGATAAAGGATTACCTTTAACGTTTTTCTGAGTATAGTTAGAACCTGTTTCTTGTCCTTGAAGTGAGGTAAGGTTATTCTTTATTTGGAATTGATTTACTTGTGCTGAGTATTCGGATACCGATTCTTCAAAACAAGCATAAAAACTTAAATCAATTAGTTCAACATCAACGATTGGATACCCCAATCTTTTAGCACACCAAGATGCCACTTTCGGTCCATCAGTTTGAAACTGAGAATCCGAATCATATATTCCAAATGGTGTTGAACCCGATATTACGTTTTCAACAGAACCTGTCCAAAAATTACTCATATTAATCTCCTATAATAGTTTACCTCCTATATAAATATCAATTTATTTTGAATTGGAAAAAAAGACACAAAAAAAGGGGAAACTTTCGTTCCCCCTTAATTTATTTAAGATTTAATCGTTATTAAATAGCGTTTAAGTCTTTTACATAGATTTTACCATAGAATTCTGGTCTTACCATTTTCTTAGCGTATCTAGTCATTACACCTCTTCGAGGAGTAAAGTTCGCTGGGTCATATACCAACGGTGTCATAATTAGCGGTACATATGGTGCGTAAACTGCTCCACTTTCAAGGAAATTACTTCCTTTAAAGCCCATTAAGATTTCGTTAGAAGTCATATATGGGTTTTTGTACACTGTGTATCTGTTAGATAATGCTCCAACTGCACTTACACCAGCTGCAAACTCCATAGAGTCTTTACCAGCGTTTACAGAGAAACCAGGAATTGATTCTAAGATAGTACATACGTCAGGACTAGCCACAACGAAATTAGCACCACCTCTAAGAGTCAATGCATGAATCTTATTAGATACTTTGTTTAATTTAACACCTAAAGTAGCGAACCAGTTATTTTTCTGATATGCTACAGATGAATTTGGTGCAGTCCAACCTGTTCCATCCCACTCTTGTCCGATAGTAACTGACCATTTTTCTTCAGTTAAAGCGTTAGCTTTTAACATATCTAAGATTTCTAAGTCAATCTCTAATGAGATGTACTCAGATAACATAGAAGTTAATTCAGCTTCAGCGTCAATTGAATGGTAAGCGTTAAGGTCTTGAGCAAGTTCAGGAGTCCATACTGCCTTCAACTTTCTAGTCTTAGCAACGATAGCCTCTGATTTCAACTCTAGGTCGATTTCAGGAATATCAAGTACAGTTCCACTTGAATCAGGTGTGTTTAATACAGGACTCTTATCTTCAAAGTCACCTCTGTTCTCAGCAGCAGGTACGTTAGCGAAGTTTACTGATACTGCATCTAATCCAGCATCAGAAGATGCAGATACGATAAATACAGCGTTAGCTCCAGCTACGTGTCCAAATTCACCAATTGTTTCTTTGATGTTTCCACCAACTTCATCACCAACAGTAAATGCTTTAATAGCATCTTTGTCGATAGTTGAAGAAATATTAGCGTGAGGAATAGTAATCTTAATCAGTTCATTAGCTGCTAAAGAAGCAGTATATCTACTGTCATGATTAAGGTCAACCATACTAGCTGTTGCAACAGTTGTGTTTCCACTTGCTACGTCTACTGATTGGTCATTTAGCGTATAGCCAAATCTACCAGCTCCATACAAACCATTTTTAGCAACGTTAGTTGAACCTAAGTCCGAACCATCACCACCAAAGATAGAAGACCCAGAGTAAGGTTGTTGTGAACCTGTACCAAACTGAGTATTGTTGTATTTAAAGTCTAAGTAAAATATTAGACCTGATGGTAAGTTCATTGGTTGAACAGAAACGAAATTCTTCGCACTGATTTCACCAAAGATTCTTCTTACCAATGGTAAAGCTACACCATTCCACTCTTCATTTCCTGAAGTAGTTGAAGTAGCGTTTGCTTCATCAAGCAATTGTTTTGCTTGGTTTTCTAAAAGAACACTCATCTGAGATTGTTCTCTTTCGTTTAAACCTTCTAGAAGTCCAGTTTGTTCCCATTTGTTTTTCAAACCACGAGTTTGCTCAAGCATTACTGCTTGTGGGTTCTTTCCTTCCATAAGTTTAGATAAATCAAAATTTGCCATTTTTTTCTCTCCTTATTAGATTAATTAATTATTTAATGTTTGCTAACTTTTTAAATCTGTTAGCTACTTCGTTACTTTCAGAAATAATTTCTTTCTTAGGAGCAGTTGACTTAGTTACTTTGGATGCAATACCCTCTGTAATTTTTGCCTTCTTTGTGTTTTCTCCACCGAATTTCATAGATTCTGCTAATGTAGCGAATACTAGTTTTACTTCTCTTACAGATTTTGTTCTGTCAAGAGTTTCAACAACTTTTACTTTTTGGTCATTATTCAATGCGTAAGAACGGAATAATTTGTTCGCATAAAGTAATTTTGCGTTAAGAAGATTTACTTCATTGATTGTACCTTGTAATTCTTTGATAGTAGCGTATGCTTCTTCAAGTTCTTTCGCAGTTTCATCAACTTTGTTTTCTTCTACTTCCTTAGATTCTTCTACTTCATCAGATTCTTCATCCTCACCGTAGCCCATCTCTTTTAAGATTTCATCCAAGTCAATATCATCATCTTCTTCTTCAGCTTCTTCTTCTTCCATTTCCTCTTCTTCAGATTCTTCTTCAGATACTTCTTCATCAGATTCTTCATCTTCTTCGTAAGTTTCTTCCATTTCTTCTTCATCAGATTCTTCTTCTGATAGTTCAGCTTCTAATTCTTTGATAATAGATTCCAAGTCTAGTTCTTCATCCATGTCATCTTCATCAGATTCCATTTCGTTTTTACCATGCATTTCATCTACATCATCATCACCTTCTTCATCTTCTGTTTCAGTTACAGTAATCGTAGTTGCTTCTTCAACTTCTTCAGCTTCTTCATTAACTTCAGCTTCCTCAGATACTTCTTCAGTTTTTTCAGATTCTTCTTCACCTTCGTGAGAATCTTCTTTTACTTCTTCAGCTTCTTCGTTTACTTCAGTTTCTTCAGTTACTTCTTCAGTAGCTTCTTCAACTTTTTCTTCAGTTACTTCTTCTACGCTTTCCTCTACTTCTTCCTCATCTTCTTCTTCATTCATTTCTGCTTGAAGTTTCTGAGATAGAATAGATTGTAAACGTGGAGTAAATGCTTCTTCTAATGCTATCTTAGCGTTAGCGATTGCAGTTTCTTTCACAGCTTTTGCGTCAGCGATGGCTTCTTTTAATAATTTAGAATTTGCCATAATTGCCTTCCTTTTTGTTTTCCTGAAAATATTTGGATTCTCAATAGAGTTAGGTCGGTTGTTCGGTTACCACTTAAAAAAGGGTATTCATTAACCAACTAAAATATAAAACACACATAGAATAGTGCGTTACTTAGTATAAGTATAATAATAGAGTAAAAAACGTAAAAAAATTATCTACGTCCTTTTTTCTTTTTCTTTTTTTGAAATATTCTGATTGAAGTATCCCCACCCTCTATCTTCTCTAATAGAGTTAATTTGTTCTGAGCTCTTACTGCTAATTGCTTCTCTCTTCTACGAACTGTGGTTGGTTTTGTATAGGTTTGTTTTTCTCTAAGTAATTGAAGATG
>ERZ802830.2175-NODE-2175-length-17971-cov-8.19067_pt1 | contig 17971 bp, 35 predicted proteins | sample MGYA00345654_ERZ802830 | MGnify/ENA primary metagenome ERZ802830 (study PRJEB30503, sample SAMEA104212375) | marine metagenome | biome: Westerlies Biome; feature: [SRF] surface water layer (ENVO:00010504) within the epipelagic zone...; material: water...
CAAAAGAGGTTTTGCGACATGGAACAAAACTCAAATACCACAATGGTATAAGGAAGCGATGTAATGCCAACATATTTATTTTTAGATGATAACACAGGTGAAGTAACCGAAGAGTTCATGATGATTTCAGAAATGGAAAAATACTTGAAGGATAATAAACACATCAGTTTAATGCCAGCGGCGCCAGCGATTGTTGGTGGAGTTGGAGAGACCGATAGTAAAATTGATACTGGTATGAAAGAAGTTTTTCAAAAGATTGCAGAGAAACATCCAACCTCACCACTTGCTGACAGATATGGTAATAATGAAAAAGTTTCAAGAAAGAAATCAAGAGAAATAGTTAATAAACATAGGAAAAACAAAATATAAATAATAGTGATACTAGTTAGATACTTCAGCACCATCTGGAAATATACCATATAAAAAGATGTGCAAGCTGATGAAGTCAATCAACTAATGTATCAAAAGGGGTTCTTTCGAGAACCCTTTTCACTATGGGATAGATTATGGCAACTAAAAAGAACAAAGAAATAACTGAAGAACATCTAATAAAAATCAAACCAATTACAGATAATCAAAAGATTGCTGTGAAGGCATATAAAGATGGTAAAAATCTTTTTCAATATGGTGCGGCTGGAACTGGTAAAACTTTCTTATCATTATATCTCGCATTACAAGATGTGTTAGATTTGAAAACACCATACCATAGAGTTTGTATTGTGAGGTCACTAATACCAACTCGTGACATAGGATTCCTGCCGGGCGACCACGATGATAAAAGCGCATTGTATCAAGTCATATATCAGAACATGGTTCAGTTTATGTTTAAAATGCCAAATGAACTAGCGTTTAGTATGTTGTATCAAAATCTACAACAACAAGAAACTTTACACTTTCTATCGACTTCTTTTTTAAGAGGTATAACTTTTGATAACTCAATCATCATTGTAGATGAATGTCAGAATTTAAACTTTCATGAGTTAGATACTATTATTACAAGAGTAGGACAAGATTCTAAAATTATGTTTTGTGGAGATGTAGACCAAACAGACTTAATCAAGACATCTGAAAAAAATGGTATTTTAGAATTTACAAGAATTTTAGATAAGATGGAGTCATTTGAACTCATTGAATACAACATCGGTGATATAGTAAGAAGTGGATTCGTTAGAGAATATCTGATTAATAAAATAAAATTAGGCCTATAAAATACTTGACAAGTTATATCTTTTAGTGTATTATATCTAAATGAAAAACTTTATAGAAAAATTAAAAGAAGACTTAATTAGAGATGAAGGAAAAAAACTTGATGTTTATCATGACCACTTAGGTTATAAAACAGTTGGTATTGGACATTTAATTCTTAAAGATGATAAAGAATTTGATTTACCAATTGGCGCAAAGATAACTGAAGAACGAGTAGATGAACTCTTCAAAAGAGATATTGGTGTAACTTTAATCGAATGTAAAAAATTATATTCAGACTTTGATGGACTACCAGAAGAAATACAGTTAGTGATTGCGAACATGATGTTTAATTTGGGTTATCCTAGATTAAGTAAATTTAAAAATATGAAAAGGGCGGTTGACAACAGGGATTGGACACAGACAGCGATTGAAATGAAAGATTCGAAATGGTATCGACAAGTTACCAATAGAGCGAAACGATTAATTTCAAGAGTAGAATCTGTCGCATATATGTGTGATGATGGTTGTTGTAGTTAGATTATGGAAGAATTATACGAATTTAAAAGGAACATTCAATTTGTTCCAACAATTAAAACAGTAAATGTAGAGAGAAAGAGACATTATGTGACACCAACAAACAATACATATCCATCTATAACTACTGTTTTATCAACACGACACAAAGAGGGACTATTTGAATGGAGAAAAAGAGTTGGTGAAGATGTTGCGAATTATATCGCACGAACATCAGCAAATCGTGGTAGTGTAGTACATAAAATTTGTGAAGATTATTTGTGTAATAAACACATTTATTCTCCAGAAGAATTTAGAATGCATGAGGTGAAAACCTTTTTACCATATTGTCTTTTTAATCAGTTAAGGAAAAGGGCGTTACATAACATTGATAATATCTATGCGCAAGAAACCGCATTGTGGTCAGATGAACTTATGGTCGCAGGTAGAGTAGATTGTATCGCAGATTATGAAGGAACACCCTCTGTAATCGATTTTAAGACCTCTAGAAGTGAAAGAAATGATGCTTGGAACTTGAACTACTATACACAGGCGACCGCTTATTGTCAAATGTTTGAAGAAAGAACAGGTATTGAGATTAATCAAGTAGTCATATTAGTTGTAACTGAAGATGGTAGTGTCCAAGAATTTGTTAAAAATAAACAAGATTACCAAAAAGAATTAGAAGAAGCGTTAAATGAGTTTCACCAGAATAGGTTGGCTTCATAAGAGGGGATAGGCTAATTTGGGAAACCATTTGTGTCGCACACAAAAATTCTGGGTTCGAGTCCCAGTCCCTTCAAGCAAATTAATACTTGACAAACATGAATTTTTTATATATAATAATATCAATGTGTTTCACGAAGGGTAATATAAGACAGGCGTTCGATTCGCCTCGCCTCCACCAGAATTACTTTAATACATTGAGGGGGCGTACTGGATTCGATTATGTTGTCTGAGATACATTATAAAACAAACGATAACTATGATTATCAAATGGCCGCTTAAATAAAAGTGGCGGGAGTTTGGTGGGAACTTGGCAACAGAATCCCACCTTTGAGGATATATTATGAGTTTAGGTTATGTACTACCAGTAATAGAGGAAACAATGTCATTTAAAACACAAAAGTTATTCGCAGTAGAAATTGAAGAAATAGTAAAGAAATACAGTATGACACATATGCAGGCTGTACTCTATTATTGTGAGAAAAATGATGTAGACCCATCTTCTATAACAAAATTAATATCAAAACCACTAAAGGAAAAAATAGAAGCAAACGCACGGGACTTAAATTTCTTACCAAAGAGAGGAAAGTTACCAATAGAATGATAATGGATTCGTTTGACGCATATAAAATGTATCTTGGTATCAAGGCACACTTTGATAAAGGGAACTATGATTTTGTTAAATATGGTGGTAAAACAAAAACTACAAAAGAATCTTTTTTTAAAAGAAATGATAGAAAAGTATTCTATTCAATGTCTAAAAAACATTCCGACCCAGAAGACTTAAAGAATTATTACATCGCGAACTTTGTCGCACACTCCAAATGGATAGGTGAATTCTCTGAACAAAACTATACAGATTGGAAAAAAAGAATGGAAAGTATGTCATATACTTTCTCCCAAAATATTTTATATTTAATAAATGAAGTTTTAGTTAAGAATTTAGATAATAATATAAATAAATTTAATTATATGTTCGAGTGTGAGGAAGATACACATCCATTTTTACTTAAAAAGTATCTTGCGAAGAAAATCACACCAGAAACTTTAATTATACTAGATGACATTTTAAACTTTTTTAAACAATGGAATAAAAAGTTGAGTGATGATATAGTATGGGAAGAAGAAAAAATCTTCTTAGATAAGTATAGAAGATTTCTTGATTTTGATAAAACCAAATATAAATTCACTCTGAAGAAATTAATACAAGATAATTTAAAGTAAGGGAGAAAAAATATGGCAGCGAAACAAGTTAACGACAAAGAATGGTTGATAAAGTATATGTATGGAAGAAGACAAAAACAAGTTAAACTTAAACTTTCAAATGAACTTAATCAAGCGGAACAATGGTTTTTCAAACAAGAAGAAAATAAAAACTTGACAAAAGATACCAAATAGGGTATTATAAATACTAACATTATATTATGTACAAAGTGGATAAAACAAATATATGTACACATAAGGAGAACACACGATGTCATTAGATACATTAAAACGAAATAGTGGTTTAGATAAACTACTAACTGCGGTACAAAAAGACACCGCACCTGTTGAGAAACAGAGTTATGTCGATGAAAGATTCTGGAAACCAGAATTAGACAAAACTGGAAATGGTTATGCTGTTTTGAGGTTTTTACCTGCACCAGATGGTGAGGACTTACCTTGGGCTAAAGTTTGGAGTCACGCATTTCAAGGCCCAACTGGACAATGGTATATTGAAAACTCACTTACAACATTAAACCAAAAAGACCCAGTATCAGAAGCCAATACAGTTCTTTGGAACACAGGAAACGAGGCAGATAAAGAACTCGCAAGAAAAAGAAAAAGGAAACTTAATTACTATTCAAATGTCTTAGTAGTAAGTGACCCAAAACATCCAGAGAACGAAGGTAAAATCAAATTATTTAAATATGGTAAAAAGATATTTGATAAACTTATGGAAGCGATGAATCCAGAGTTTGAAGATGAAAAACCATTAAATCCATTTGATTTTTGGAGTGGCGCTGACTTTAAACTTAAAATAAGAAAAGTTGATGGTTACTGGAACTACGATAAATCAGAGTTTGACAAACCAAACGCACTCTTTGATGGAGATGACCCAAAATTAGAATCCCTTTGGAAACAAGAATTCTCACTCGCAGAATTTACTTCCGCAACTAATTTTAAATCATATGATGAACTCAAAGAGAGATTTGATAGAGTAATCGCTGGTAGTAAAACTGTAGGTAATGTCGCAGACTTAACTGATACAGAACCTGCGCCAGTTGAACAGTCTGTTGATACTGAAGAATCAACAAATGATGACAGTATGTCATACTTTGAAAAACTCGCACAAGAGTAATTCTTAACAGGGGAATCCTTCGGGATTTCCCTATCTATAATTTCTTGTTAAATTAATAAGTGGGTCGTTATTTCTAACACTTTTAACAACAGTTTCAGTTATGTTATTAGCTGTGTTTTGTGCATTGTTAACAAGGTTAGTAAGAATTGGTTGACCTTGAGTAACCAGTCTATCGATAGCGTTTTTACTTATCTCATCTACTCTTTTTATTTTTTCATCTAATTGTTTTTGTAAAGTTTGAACTCTACCTTCTGCTTGTTCAAAACTTTGTCCACCAGTTTGACTGATAGTTTCATTTGGTATGATAGTATTCATCATACTTTGTTGAGGAGTTTGACTGATAGTTTCATTTGGTGTGCCACCCAATAGGGTTTTCATTGCACCTTGTTCTCTTTTAATTTGTTCTTCTGATACTACTTGTGGTACTTCTTTTGTTCCTTCACCCTCTTTTTTGAAGAAACGACCTATGATTGGTATTTTAGATAGATAGTTTCTTATTCCCTCTAAAATGTTATCAACAAACTTACCTATTGATTCAAATAAAGAATTTATTTTTCCACCAAGATAATTAAACGCCTTTCCAATAAATGCGCTTATCTCATCTTTAAATTTAAATAGTAATACACCACCAATTACCGCAAGACCAACTGGATTAAATGCGAACGCAAATAATTTTGTAATTCCCAACGGAATCATCATAAGTCCTCTACTTATTGCCTTGAAAAACCCACCACCTGGTGATAAGAATTTTCCAAGCATTACACCAATACTACTACCCACAACTTCATCTGCGATACTATCATCAACTTTAATATCAATTGAATCCTCTATTTTTGCTTTTTGTTGGGCTAAAGTCAACGGCCCTATTGTTTCTTCTTCACCTTCTAAAGATTTATCTCTCAAAGCATCTTGTCTAGTTTCTATTTGTTCTTTAAGTTGTTTTTCATTAGTGTCTACCAATTCTTCTACTTTAGCTGCAAGTAGTTTAGTCCTTGCATCTTCATTTAAAGTATTAAGTTGTTGTACTTTGCCAAAAAATTGAAGTAATTCTTTTTGATGGGTTTCACTTCCATTAATAAGTTTTTGTTGGTCTTTATTAAGATTATTAAAATACTCACCTAACTGACCACCAGCTTCTGTGTCTAATTCTATTTGTTTTTCAAATCTTTCTTTTAAAATATCAAATTGTTGTTTTGCCTTAATGTCTGCTCGAAGTTGTTTTACAGTTATACCTCTCATTGCAGCAATTACTTCTTCATCTTGTTTGGCTTTATTTGTTAAAAAATTAAATACTTTAGCGGTATTATCTCTATATTAATTAAATTTTTCAACTTTGTCTCCAAAAAATTTAAATTGAGTAAGACCTCTACCAGTTGTCGCACCAGTAAGTTTATTTGCCTGTTTACTTAATTTTTTGATTTCTTCTAAAAGTTTAGTAGACTTTTCTGATAACTCTAACTGTGTCGCCATTTAACTATTTATCCTGTTGTTTGCTTTTTCCACTTCCAACATATAAACCAAACCATGCGGCACCTGCACCAATAACAATTGATACTAAACCTGCTTGTTGTGTGTTTGGATTCTCAAGAGCCATAAACCACTGTACTACATCATAAAACAGATAGATATATGTTCCAATAAAAAGTCTTGGAAACAATCTAAGTGAATCTAATGTTACTGCAAATTCTCTTATTTTGTCATTCATTTGTTGTTCTCCTTTCTCATCTTTTCATTCTCTTGTTCAATGTGTTGAACTAAAAGTCCTACATATATTTCTCTTTCCCACGGCATCATATTATCAAGTTCTTCTAAACTATATTTATGGTGTTGCATCAACGCAAAGTTCGTTTTAAAATAGTTATCCAAAGATTCATGAGAAAGAGTTATATAAAAAAATTTTCAATACCTTCAACTGTAACTTTATTTTTCTTCTTTGTCTTAGGATTAGTAAATTTAATTGTATGTGTTAACTTTGGCATAGTCTTAAAAAACTCTAATATATCATTAAGATTTTTTTGACTCATTGATTCAACAAATTCATCAAGTTCTTTATCTTCCATATCAACTCTGTTGTATATTGTATCACCATCTATAATTTGAAAAATTGAATGTTTAATACCAGTAAATAAAGATTCATCCTTTTCAATGTCTTCTTTTAATCTGTCTGCGGTTTCAAGAGTTGGATATCCCATAATAATTTTTACATCTTTATTTAACTGTATTTCATTAGTATGGTTATCATCAACTTGAACTTCAACATCTTTTAAGTCAACTTGAACTGGTACTCTAGTTTCTCCATCATCTTCACAAAGAACATTTAAATCTATTTTATCTCCAACTGATTTTCTTCTTATTTGTAAAAAGATATATTCTAAATCAAACATATATGCTTCAGAACCTTTGACTTTTCCAAATGTACAGTTTTCAATAATCTGAGCGATAGCCTGTATCATCTCACCTTTATCATTACTGTTCTGTGCCATTAATAATAGTTTTTGTTCCTTTACTAGAAAAGGTCTAAATTTTATTTTCTTTTCAGTAGAGGGTAAAACCAACTGATAAGTTGGTACATTAAGTTTTGGTAAACTCATAATTAATCATCTCCAATAATTATAATCTTCTTAATACTTTAGGTAGTGACGCCAGAACTTTTCTTTCTGTCACATTTACTAAAGTATTCGCAATTCGATTTAAAAAGTTTCTACTTTCTTCTCCATCTATAATACGCCAGTATCTATATCCAAATGCCACTGGTAGTTTTGCAAGTTGGTTTGCACTTCCATAACTTACATTGATTGAACCTATGGTTTTAGGATATGCTTCAAACAAACGAATTCCTATTCTTCTTCTATCTTCTTCATCGAGTTGATATATATCAACATTACTAATATAATCTGCGTAATATCCAGTCGCAAAATCATCATCATTTGAGTATGTGATGTTCTGCCAGTTATAGAAGAATTTTTGTTCTCTATGGTCATTACTTAAATAGAAAGTTGCGGCTACATCTTCAAATGTTTCACCATATACAACTTGTCTTATTGGGCCGTATCCAGATGTATCTTCTCTTGTAAGTAATGTCCTGCCAGGAAAGTCAATGGTTTCACAATAGTAAGATATCTTTCTTACTTCACTTGTACTATTTGAGAATAAATCTGGTAGAAAACCACCTGGATTAGATGTCGCACTTGCCAAACCTTTCGGTGGACTGACAACAACTTCGTATCGTGATGTCTTTGCGAATCCTTCTTTACTTCTGAATATACCTATAAATTCATTAAGTAACGAATATCCTAAACCTTCAAAAAACCTTTCTGCCATTAACTTTTACCTTGTCGAATCTTCTTTCTTGTATTTATATGGACTTCTCTAACAATCTGTCTTTGTCTACGGGCTGTTCGACTAAAATCTTTACCAGTTTTCTTAAATCTTTCGATTGGTAATAGTAATGCAACTGGAACTTCATCTGCGTTTATTTTTAAAAACTGTGATTTTACTTGTGAAAATAGGTATTTTTTAATAAGTGGTCTAATTAATTTAAACCTTTTTACTCTCGCCCATGTTGTTCGATATAATGTGTTTTCATCAATATCATCTGATGTTCGATAGTTTTGAAAAATTGTATAAAAATCTTCTCTTAAATCCATTGGAAGATAGTGCGCATTTAGACCAAGAAAACCACCACTTACTCTTCTGAGTGGAAATACTAAAGGAAACATATCAAAGTATTCAAGTTTGTCTTTTGTAATCGGGTCATAGAAAAACATATTGAATCTGTATAGATTAAGTGTTGCGGTTCTTCTTCCTTGAGACAAAACTACATTTGCGCTTGTAGTTATATTTTTTATTCTCTCTTGAAACCATTCAAAAGGAGTTTGAGAACCCTCTGGTCTTTCATCTAAAATTTTATCGAATATTGACGCCATGTTTTTATTTAGATAGTAGAGATGTCATCTTCGGTCATTATTTTAAATTCCATACCTCTATCTTTCGCGAACAGTTTCGCTTGTTTCCACTTAGAGGTATTGCGATGCCATTCCTTTAACATATACCACCAACTTTTAGTTTTTCTTTTTGGATTACTTGGTGGTGGGGATAGATATTTTTTTGGTTTAATTTCAATTATAAGTTTTTTAATAGTACCATCTGATTGTTTAACTTTTACATAAAAATCTGGAAAGTATCTATGAACTTTTTTATCCCATGAAGATTCATATAGAACAATTATTTCTTCACTTCCCCATTCTAAAATATTTTTACTATCATCACAATACCTCATGAACTTCATTTCCCAACTGGAACGATACACTATGTACTGTGAATTACCCTTATATTTCTGTGGGTTTTTTGGATAAAATCTTCCTTTCATATCTCTACGAACATTATAAATACTATTCAAAGGATATTTATATATGCCAAGAATAAAAGACTTAATCGCTTCTCAATCTGTTGGTATCGCAGGAAGAGTAGTAAAAGGAATCGCAAATACAGTCAGAGGTGTTATTAACAACAGAACCGAGAGTGGAGTCGCGACCAGTCCATTTAGAACAACACAATTAACTTATCCCGCAGACTTAGGTACATCACAAGAACAAGGACATTATATTATTTTTACAGTCAGAGAATTTACTGATTCTGGTAGTGTTGATACTTCAGAGAAAAGTGATAAAGACTTACAAAAAGATATAGGCGGTGGATTATTTAAGTTTAATACAGATGTTACACCAGCAAATGTTCTTTCTGGTTTTGGTATATCATTACCAGATATTAAAAAAAATATTGTAGGTAATAATTTAGTTGAAGGACTTACTTCAGACAAACTTAAATCAGTTTCAGAAGCGACAGGTAAAGTCGGTAATATTGGAACAGATGTTGGAACACTTAATTCTATTTTAGGGACTGATAAACTATCGGCAAGAACACTAGAACAAGACGCTCCAAATAGACTCTCTGTAAGAAAAAAAAGTAAAAGGTCAAGTACTTTTATAACATTGTATATGCCCCCACAAATTAAAAATATTACTGGGGTAAATTATAAAGACCAAGAAATTACTGCAGCAGCAGCAACTGCGGCCACTGCGATTACTGATGAACTTAATCAAGGTCAAATTGAGTCATTACAAGGTGCGTTAACAAGAAATCTTACTAAAGGACTGGCAGACAAATTTTTAGGTGCAGTTGGTGTAGAAGGTGTAAGAGAATTATTTACACTTAACGAGGGATTATTAGTTAGTAATAGAATGGAATTAGTTTTTGATAGTGTAACAAAAAGACAGTTCACATATACATTTAATTTTTATCCTAAATCAGAAGAAGAAGCGCAAGAAGTTGATAAAATAATCAGAGCATTTAGAGCGAATATGTTACCAACAAGAAATGGTGATATTACAAATATTTTAAATTTAGGTGTACCAAATGAATTCAATATTGATTATATGTACAAAGGACAACAAAATAATTTTATGAATAGAATAGGTAATTGTGTTTTATCAGATATGGATGTTACATATGGTGGAGATAAATTCGCTGCATTTAGATTAACACAAAACGAGTTTGGTAATGGTGCACCACCAACTGAAACAACTGTAACATTAACTTTTAGAGAACTAGATATCTTAACAAGAGATTTAGTTGAGGAAGAGGGATTCTAATATGTATTTTAAGGCTATTCCACAAATTCCATATGATTCAAATAATGATGGTACATTTAAGTTTGTAACTAATTTACTTCGTAGAGTAAAGGTTAGAGAAGACGCAATAACAAACGCTGGTGTCTTTGATACATATGATGTTAAAGATGGAGAAACACCAGAAATGATAGCACATAAACTTTATGGTGATTCTAATTTACATTGGTTAATTTTATATGTAAATAATATTACTGATAGATATCATCAATGGCCTATGTCAACTGTACAGTTTGAAGAATATGTAAGTGAAAAGTATTCAAATCCAGATGGTATTCATCACTATGAAATTTCTCAAACATCTGGTGATACAACAGAAGTTGTGGAAGTATACAATCCAGCTTTATTAACAGACGCCGGCGCAAGTAGTGACGCAGACGCACAGGCGGGCGCAACCTCTGTAACAAATAGAGAGTACGAAGATAGATTACAAAATAATAAAAGAAAAATAAGACTTCTTGATTCAAATTTTGTAATACAAGCAGTCAATGAATATCAAAGGTTAATGAGTAGTAGTACTTTATAACACAAAACGATGGCAAAACAAGTTAAATATGCGGGTGATTTTGAACTAGAAAAAGCAGAACTATTGACTTCTGGTGGTTTTGTGATAGACTTATTAAACATAACCGCAGAGATAACGATAGAAGAAGATTTATTTACACCAACAATAAGTGGAACAATTACTTTTGTTGATAGTCAAAATTTAGTTATCAATGGCCCTATTATAGGTCAAGAATATTTAAAACTTACAGTATCAACACCTGGTTTCTCTGATGAAAGTAAAATTAAATTTGAAGAACAAGTTTTTTGTATTCAAAAAATACTTCTGAATGAAGAAGCGAGTAATGGTGGTAAAATTGTTTCATTATCATTTGTAACTAAAGAACTGTTTATGAATCAAAGAGTGAGAGTATCAAGAAGTGTTAAAGGTAATTTTTCAACTATTGTAGGAAGTGTTTGTCAACAAGAATTAGAAACAACAAAGAAATTATTTTTAGAAGATTCTTTAAATGTTAAAAAATTAGTCATTCCAAGAATGAAACCATTTGATGTTATTAACATGGCGAAACAACAAGCAATATCAGCAAGAGATAACAACGCCTCTTTTTTATTTTATGAAACAAGAAGAGGTTTTCATTTTAGAACTTTAGAAAGTTTGTACGAACAAAAACCTTTACAGGACTATATTGTAAGTACTCCAGATGTATCAATGGAAGATAGTACAATAAAGATAATCGCAGACTATAAAAGAATAAGAGAATTTAATATTGTACCTACAAGAAATGTTTTATTGTCAACTGGACTTGGCGCATTAGGTTCAAATGTAATTGTACATGATAGTTTTAATAAATCATATTCACAATATTCATATAATTATTTTGATTCATTTTCCGCCTACAGTCATATTGGAGATTATGGTGAAAAGTCTTTTCCAATTTATAGTGATTCAGCGATTGATAAACAAGGTAGAAGAGTTAGTGACTTTAAAGAGTCTGTAAACTTCTTTGTATCAACTTCAATTAAGGATATAGACACTGCGAGTTCAGCGAGTCATGAAACAAACGGAAGATATCCATTTAAATCTATTGATGTACAGAACTGGATATTTGATAGGAATAATAGAATACAAAACTTAATGAATGGACTCATGATTAACATGGTGGTTGCAGGAGTTACTGGTGTAGAGGTAGGTGATACTATAAATATTAGTATGCCAGTCACAGGTTTGAAAAATACTAGAAACGAAGACCTAGATGATACTTACAAAGGTAAATTTCTCATACAGAGTTTAAAGCATGTATTCAGTGTAAGTGATAGAATGCACAATATGTTAATGACTGTTGTAAAAGATTCTGTTCCAGTGAAATTTGCCGCCAAAGGCGCAACAATTTAACAATAGGGGGTAACTGTCTGACAAAACAATTCATAAGAAAAAACAAAACGAGAGGTGAACATCTAATGTTGAAAACAACAAAAAGGAAACTATTAAAACTAAATTTCACTAAAAACAGGGAGAGAAAAGTTTTAGAAATGATGAACTCTGATGAATATAAATATTATGAAAGATTATATAAGGAAAGAAAGACAGAAACCAATAATAAAACAACATGAAATCATTTTCGCAATTAACTGAAGGACTGTATGACCCAAACATTTTCAAAGCGGTATTCTTGGCGGGTGGGCCAGGTTCTGGAAAATCATATGTAGTAAAAAGAACTACTGGTGGTTTAGGAATGAGAATTATAAATTCTGATGACGCATTTGAAAACTTAATGAAAAAGGCGGAACTATCTCTTGAAAAAGATGTAATGACACCAAAGGGTCAAGAACTTCGTGGAAGAGCGAAAGAGTTAACAAAAACAAAAGAAAAAAATTATCTTGAGGGAAGACTAGGAATCATTATAGATGGGACTGGTAGAGATTATGAAAAACTTACAGGACAAGCGAAACGACTACAAAAATTAGGTTATGATACATATATGATTTTTGTAAATACTTCACTTGATGTCGCAAAAGAAAGAAATGAAAAAAGACCTAGAAGAATATCAGATGAACTTGTAGCAAAGTATTGGAATGATGTTCAACGAAACATAGGTAAATTTCAGAACTTTTTTAGAAGTGGATTTGTTGTTGTAGATAATAATGACGCAGGAGAAGATATCTTCCAAAAAGTATTTAAAAGAATTAGAGGATTAGTAACCAAAAAGAACACCAATCCTATCGCCCTCAGATGGATGAAACAGGAACTAGAAAAAAGAAAGAGAAAATAAAATGACACTTAGTGAACTACATAATGTTGAATTTGATAAATTAGAAAAAAAAGGATGGACTGTATTATTTGGTCATCTGGACTTTAATAATAACACAATTACCCTTACATATCGTAAAAATAATGGGTCTATACACCATATAAGAAAGAAAAAATACCCATTAAAATAATTACCTCTTGACATTTCAAATACTTTAGTGTAATATATAAGAATATTATGGCATTAACACAAAAAGAAAAAGACATACTTGAAGAATATATTCAAAAAAGAATTGATACTGGATATGGTATTCCATATTCATTTAGTATTAAACAAGATAAAGACCTTAAAAAACAAATCAAAAAAGAAAAACATGATGACGCAAATATCTATATTCGAAAGAATGTAGAAAGAACTTACTATGATTATGAACCGCTTAAACGAACAATTAATGAACCAAAAATTAAACAACGAGGTGAATAATGTATAATGAAATCCATGAAGAATCTTTAAAATCTATGGAAAGTGTAGAGCCTACATTCGCAGGTGGTGGATATATCAAGATATACCCAGATAAATCTGAAAAGGAACAAGTATACCATTTTATAGAAGAACTGCGTCAAATAGACCGCTTATTCGTGTCTGATGGGTATTTTTACCCTATACACGAGGGTGGAGTTTCACTTGAAAAGAAACAGGCGTATGCGAATACCTTTGTTACTTTACTTAAAGAAAAGGGTATTGTGAGTAGACCAGTCATGAAACCTTACTTTCAAGACCCAGTTTAACCTCTCAAAACCCCTATAAACACTGACTAAAATAGGCTATTGACATACTCTCCAGATATGTTATCATTACTATGTAATGAAAAATGAGAGAGGTAAAAAAAATCATGAACATTTCAGAAATAAAATCCTTCATTGAAGGTATCGATGATGTCTCTATTTTAAATGAGATTAAAAATTCTTACAAAATTGCGAATTCCAATGTCGCGAAAAAAGTTAAGGATTCTTTAAGTATCGGTGATAAAGTAGAAATCGTTGTAGATTGTAAAGTTAAAGGTGATATTGCTGTCGTTGAGAAAATCAATAGAAAATATATCAATGTCAGAATGATAAGTGGGAACGAACATGGTGAAAAATACAGAGTTTCAGTTGATTGTGTAAAAATGAAATTAACATAAGGAGAGAGAAATTATGATTAGAGAAAAAAGAGAAAGTAACTACACTGTAATAGACCTAACTGGCCCAGATGGGAATGCGTTCGCACTGATGGCGTATGCGAAAAACTTTGGTAAACAACTTGACCTTGATTGGAAATCAATCATTGAAGAAATGAGGTCTGGAGATTATGAAAATTTAATTCAAGTGTTCGATAAACATTTCGGTCATGTTGTGATTTTAGAGAGGTAAATATGAGTCAAGATTATTGTGAAGGTTGTAATAAAGAATTAGGTATCATCGGAGATGTTGATGAAAAATACAAAGTCCTAATCCTTAATGGTGGAGATTTGTGGTTAGATTTCTGCGATAGTTGTGGAGATAATTTAACACTTACCAGAAATGATGGTGTCAAAATGACCTACAATGAAATTTATGATTTAAAACCATTTGGAGTAAACGCAGTTGATTCTGACAATTCTCCAAAATCTAGTGAGGTGAATCATGGGGCACTTTAGTGATTTAGAAATAGAAGAATCTGAAGATAGATGGAGTGAGGAAGAACTCGAAGAGTTAGGTGAGATAGAAAACAAATATCAACTCAGAGATTTTATGTTCAAACAGTTTATGAAAGACCCATCATCTTATATGAAATATGTTGAGTCTGTTATGTTCGACCATTATACAGAGATTGTTAAAGATTATGATAAGTATGATGTGGCCGCCAGATTAAAAATCGATTATGGATATTTATCGAGTGTATACGAAGACTAGACCCTTGACAAGTCATATGAAATATGTTAGAATTACTATGTAATAAAGGAGAGAAATTATGATAAAGATTGGTGATATTAATGACCTTAATACATATAACGGCTCAATGAACGGCGAGTTAATTATATATGAAAAAGATGGTAATCCAGATGATGGATATGTTCTACTTGGTTGGGATGAAGTCGGAATGTTTGATAGCGAATTCGAAAATCCAGTTTATGGTATCGCTGAGTGTGGGTGGACTGATTGAAAGATATTTACTTAGTTATTAATAAGAATAATGATTCAAAGATAAATCCCCAGATATATTATCTGGACTTTGATTTTATCAATGACCCAAAACTTTATACTTGTCCTTTTAATGAGGATGGAACACCGAACTTTGATAATGGAGAAGAAGTTGAGGTTGATATAGGTGATTTTTCAAACAAATATTTTTACGAGAGTGTAACAAAAAAACTTTATGATTTATGGAAGAACTATTTAATGTTGACCAGAGATTGGTTTGAAGAAGGTGATAATGATGAAAAAGACTTATAGAGAAGTAGTATGGACTCCAATGGTAAAGTATGGCGATTCGCCGCCAGAAGTGATTGGATTCTTTCAAAGAAAGAAAGACGCATTAGAATTTATGAAAGATATTCAAAAATATCAAGATGATTATGTAACTTATACTTTAACAAGGGGGGCGTATGAAAGACCACACAAGGCGTAAACTTGTTTCCTTGTATCTGTTAAATCAGAAGAAAGTGTCTTTGGTTAGAAACTATCTATCCAAACAAGAAAATTCTGATTTAGAAAAAATCATGATTACACTATGTAATCAGAACACAGCGATACAAAGAAAACTTTTAGGAAAGTAGAAAATGAAAAAAGAATCACGATTTATAAGTTATTTGAAGTGGATTAGTACATTCCTAGCGATACTATGTGCGGCATTAACATCTTTGAATATTGGATACCCAATTAATGTAATCGCTGGATTTCTCGCAGGCGCAGGTTGGATATCAGTTGGACTATCTTGGCGGGAGTATTCTATTATTACGATTAATGTGGTAATGACTATAACATATTTTATTGGAGTAATTAAATGGGCGTTAAGTTAATATCATATACAAAACCTACTGATGAACTAAGTCAGAAAGGAGTACGAACACTACAGGACATAGTGGCGTATTGTGCGAGGGTATCAAATCCCTCTAATCAAATGAACTCTGAAACGAGTCAAAAACTAATTAAATATTTAATAAAACACAAACATTGGAGTCCATTAGAAATGGTGTCAATGTGTTTAGAGTTGGATACGACAAGGGATATCGCACACCAGATAGTGCGCCACAGAAGTTTTAGTTTTCAAGAGTTTAGTCAGAGATATGCGAATCCAGCTGAGTTATATGAGATGTTCACATTTAGAGAATGTCGATTACAGGATAAAGAGAACAGACAGAACTCAATTGAGACAAATGATAATAAACTCAAGGAAGAATGGTTAGAAAAACAGGAACAGGTCATTCGTATGAGTAAGGAAGTCTATGACTGGGCGATATTCAATGGTATCGCAAAGGAACAGGCGAGGGTAGTATTACCCGAAGGACTTATAAAAACAAGATTATATATGAATGGAACACTAAGAAGTTGGGTACACTACATAAATTTAAGAATAGACAATGGAACACAGAAAGAACATAGAGTACTCGCGCAACAGTGTTTACGAGAGGTATCAAGGGTCTTTTCATTGATAGGAGATATAATATAATGTGGGATAAGGATAAATTAACAGCGATAGGTTATTTCTTTCTTGGTATACTACTGATACTGATAGGACTATCGGAGTTGGGGTTATTATAATGAAAATAGAATTAACAGTTATATTTGGTTTTTTTCTATGGATATGTTTTCTAGTTATAGGAAGTATATACAGTGGGTAGAGACATAAAGAAGAACTTAGATAGAACATCCAGTAGAAATAAACATACAACCGACTCGGAGAATCTTCGCGGCGCTACGGCGCTTGAAGGCGATACCCCAAAACTGAGTGTAACACGAGTAAAGATATTAAGAGAGTTAGTGAGAAGTAAAAGGAGAAGGAAGAAATCATGATAAAGACATTACTAATCACCACACTACTATCCACAGGAACAGTCTATGAAACTGAGTTTAAGTCTTATGATGAGTGTATGGAAAGAAAAGAACATATACTTAAATCAGACACTCATGGAAATACGACTGTAGATTGTGTAATGGTAGGTGAGGATAACGAGAATACAGTATTTGAGAGAAATCTAAGAAGGAGAATACTATCCACCTTTGATTCTATATTAACTCAAATACTTATAGAACAACAAAGGAGAGGAATAAGTGAATAAGACTGATACAACACCTAAACAGGTAACCAATAAACAATATGAGAGTAGAGTCTATGATATGGAAGAATATATCGAGAGAACAGACTATGAGAAGACTGAGAGAAGATTCCTAAGACAACTTGAGTCATTAGAATCAATAGTGAGAGAACTGAAAGAGAAAGAATATGAGAGAATATCAAAGAGTTCATCACCAAGAGAAACTCGTGGAATGAACCCTAGTCTGAATGATATATTACAAGTGGTTCTATGTTTTCTGATTGGTTCATTTATTGTCCAAATATTCTTATATTGGGGATAAACAAAGTGTACTTTGAGAGTATTCAAGAAGAGGTTCTAAGGAAACCCAACCGAATTCCTTATTGTAACGGAAAATATAAGATTAAATATGATTGTGTGTTGTTGTTGCGCATAGTTTGTGGGTCTTAAGCGATACTTTATCGGCGCACCTCGACTAACCTATCGG
>ERZ802830.2176-NODE-2176-length-17969-cov-8.9051_pt1 | contig 17969 bp, 17 predicted proteins | sample MGYA00345654_ERZ802830 | MGnify/ENA primary metagenome ERZ802830 (study PRJEB30503, sample SAMEA104212375) | marine metagenome | biome: Westerlies Biome; feature: [SRF] surface water layer (ENVO:00010504) within the epipelagic zone...; material: water...
CGGGTTTCCCTTGATTTCCAATACCTAATCTACTTCTATCGGCATTGTGATGGGGCGGGGTTGATTTCCCAGTGTTTAAGTATTTAAACTTAATTAGTAAGGTAATACCCCTAAATACTTTAAGAGGGCAGCAATAACTAACAAATAAGTTACAGTTCCAAGTGCACATCGAAATAACGTATGCATTTTACAGCAACCTTTTTTGGAAGTTTGATTAACAGTCTTTGTAGGTGTATGGGTTTGCTTGCTGATTAATTCTTTTTTCCATGCATCTAACTTAGTATGATCTACCGGCTTTAATTTCTTACTTTTTTTCTTTACCATTTCTTTTCCTTTATATTAATTACTTCGTATAATGTATATTATGTAAAATTACATATATTAATCTTTAGGGGGTAAAAGATCATTTGCACCAATTTCAATTGCAATAGCCTGCCCTTGCTTAAAAGCACCTGTGGCCTCCTCATCATGACCCTGTTTATTAAGAATTAATGATTTCTCTAACAAAGCTTTAGCTTGAAAGTATTGTCCACCATTTTTCTTAGCAAAATTCTCCAATGATGTAAGTATTCTCAGAGCTCTTATATAATTTTCCTGAGCAGATTCATAATTTGATAGCTTTATTTGCATTTCAGCATATTCATTTAGCTTACCGGTCCTTTGAAAGGTCGTAGAAGCCTTAACACCATACTCAATAGCAGAATCTAGCTTATTTGATACAAAATATGCAAGGGATAAACCCTCAAAGCTTTCACCTCGCTCATCATCATTTGCTGAAATAACTAAAGATTTACTAAAAAAATCCACTGCATCAGATCCTTTATCTAATGCTAATGCGTTTTGACCTAATTGATAGAGAAATCTACGTTCCATTTGCATATATTTACTGTTCCCAAGAGCAGCTGTGTTTAAACCCTTGGTAAACGTGGATGTTGAAGTGTTAATATCCCCGTTATCCCTTTGGGTGATCCCCATATATAGATATGAAAATAATTGATCAACGGGCAAATCTGCATGTTTAGTGCTTTCATCAAACTCATTAATGGCAGCAACATAGTTCTTCATTCGATAATTGGCTTTTGCAGAGCAAAAGTATGAATCGTACTGATTTTTTACCCTTTTTGCAGCGACTACAGCCTTCTTGTTTTCACCATTCTTCAATAGGTTTTCACAGTCATTATTAGCATTGTAAGCATATATATTATTTGTAAACAATGTTATAAAAATAAAACTTAAAGTAAATTCTTTATTCATAATTCCCTTTATTTGGTTAATTTTATTAATGCATCCTCATCGATAATCTTTACATTAAGCGCATTAGCTTTATCTAGCTTACTCCCAGCCTCATCGCCTGCAACTAAGTAGTCCGTTTTTTTGGATACTGATGATATAACTTTACCTCCGTTATTCATAATAAGCTCTTTTGCGTCTTCCCTCTTAAGGTTGGGCAACGTACCAGTAAGGACAAAATTAAGCCCCTCAAGTTCAGAGCTTGTATTATCTCTTGTCTTTACAGTCTCCAAAACAAAACCTTTACTTAATAATAGCTTGATCTCTGCAACATTGCTTGTATCAGTAAAGTATTTAACAATTGATTCAGCTACAGTAGGTCCAATATCATGGATATTAATTAAGTCGTCTATGTTTGCATCAATTAATGCATCTATAGAACCAAAATGACCTGCTAAATCATAGGCTGTTGCTTCCCCTACGTTCCTTATACCAAGGGCATATATAAACTTTGCAAGCGTAGCTTGTTTTGACTTATCAATTGATTGAATTAAATTTAATGCCGATTTACTTGCAAATCTTTCTAAATTTATTAGATCATCGGATTTAATATTGTATAAGTCTGAAAAATTTTTAATCAAACCATTTTGAATCAATTGATCTACAATTTTTTCTCCTAATCCATCAATATCCATAGCCTTTCTTGAGGCGAAATGCATAATGCCTTGTTTTCTCTGTGCCGGGCACTTTATGCCAGCCTCACATCTAAGAACAGCATCTCCTTCCATTCTTTTTAGTTGAGAGCCACAGGAAGGACAATGTTCAGGCATTGCAAAAAACTTGGTTGTCTTCGGTCTTTTATCTAACTTAACCTTAACCACCTCGGGAACGACATCCCCTGCTCTCCTCACCACTACATGATCTCCTATTTGAATGTCTTTTCTTCGCATTTCATCTTCATTATGCAATGTGGCATTTGTTACGGTCACTCCAGCCACCTCTACGGGTTTAAGGCGTGCCACAGGGGTTATGGAGCCAGTTCGTCCGACTTGAACGGTTATATCAATAATCTGGGTGGTAGCTTCCTCTGCAGGAAATTTATGTGCTATAGCCCATCGAGGAGCCCTGGAAACAAAACCAAGCTCGTCTTGAAGATTTAGTGAGTTTACTTTGTACACCACCCCATCTATATCAAAAGGAAGGCTGTCTCTCGACACACTAATATTGTTGTAATAGGTTATTAGATTGCTCACACCTGATATTTCTTTTGTAAGTTTTGTTGTAGGTATCATCAATGCTTTTAATAATTGCAACCCATCCATCTGTGATGCTAATTTGTGGTTATCACAATAGATGCTGTAGGCGTAAAAACTTAATGGTCTTGCTGCTGCAATCGCTGGGTCTAGCTGCCTTAGACTTCCTGCTGCAGCGTTCCTTGGATTCGCAAATAACTTTTCATTTAACTCTTGCTGCCTTCGATTTAAGTCAGAGAAGTCATTTTTTAGCATCACCACTTCTCCCCTAACTTCAATTATGCCGTCAGGAGCCTTATCAGAGAGCTTCAGGGGAACAGACTTAATAGTTTTTATATTATGCGTTACGTCCTCTCCAACAGTTCCATCACCTCGTGTCGCTGCCAAATCAAGCAATCTATCTTTATAGCGAAGTGTGACGGCTAATCCATCAAACTTTGGTTCAGCAGTATAGATAACTTCATTTATGCCGAGCTCATCGCAGATACGTTTTTCAAAGGCAACTAGGTCACTCTCATCAAAAGCATTACCTAAAGAAAGCATAGGTCGTTCATGTTTTACTTGTTTAAAGGCTTTATTGGACTCTCCACCTACTCGTTGCGTAGGGGAATCAGCAGTAATTAAACTTGGGTTCGTATCTTCGATTTCTTTCAGCTCATTAAATAAGCTATCAAATTCAGCATCAGAAATTTCTGGATCATCCAGAACATAATAATTATAGTTATGGGATGTAATGAGTGCTTTTAGTGTGTCTATTCTTTCTTGCATTGTTTCTTGTGCATTCATTAGGAGAATATTTTTTTAGCTAACTCACCACCAGGTGTGATGTTTTTAGTTAACATTTTTTGTTCAACATTTTTTAAATATACATACACTCGACTTACGTAGTCATCATTCATTGGTTTATTGCCAACATCTACTAAAGAGCCATTAAGGTTTGTGCATGCTTCTCTCATAACCCTAATCATTTCATTGAAAGCGTGGGTAATATTTAGGGTATTTGGAACATCCATCTTAAATACAATGCCTTGTATAAAGGATTCATGATTTAATTCTAACGGCTTACCAGATAGGTTGAGAATTTCACAAATTATTTCTTCGGAATTATTCACATTTATAAGCCTGTGAATATTATCTTCGCCTTTATTGATACTGGGATTCTTGAAGAAATCAATAAGCGCTGCCGGATGGAAAGCAGAATCACTCTTAGGGATCACTTTTATACTCATCGCTCTATCCACCTCCTTACAAAAATCAGAAAGTTTCTTTGTTTCAATAGAAATATCTCGATTAAACAACCAAAATAATGTGCCGTCTACGGCATTATTAACGTCATTAACATACGTTGAAATATCTGCAACGGCAACATTGCTAAGGGAGCCTTCCCTCGAGGCAAGTTGCTGAACTATGAGGATTTGATTAAACCTTATACCTTCCTCAATTGCTAAATCTGTAGTCCATATATCGTTATCATTCCTAATGTATAGCCTCGCTCCTTTTATGCCCTTTATGCGATCGATAAATAGATTCTCAAGCGTATTAAAAGTTTTCTTACAAGTTATCGAGGCAACAGTCTCAATCTCCGGAAAGATGCCTTCGGGAAGATTATCTTTAATGACTTTAGCAGAACCTTCGGAGGAAATATTTAAATCGTTAGCTTGCTCAGTAATATCAAACTCAGCGGATTGAAATAAAGGGTCATTGTCCTCATTTATTTCTGGACTTGAACCATTAGTAAGCTTCTCTTTTCTTTTATTATGCTGCCTTATTTGGGCCCAATTATGTATGATCATTATTAAGATAACAATCAGTCCCAAAATTAATAATGCTAGTTGTACGTCGCTCATAACCTTATTTATTCCACTAATTCCATAGTATGAAGATCTTGCAAATCCACCTCAACTATTCTTGAAACTCCTGCCTCTTGCATGGTAACGCCAATTAATTGCTCAGCTATTTCCATAGTAAGCTTATTGTGGGAGACGAATAGGAATTGTGTATTTTTAGCCATACTCTTGACCACATCACAAAATCGTTGAGCATTTGAGTCATCTAAAGGTGCGTCCACTTCATCCATCAAACAAAATGGAGATGGATTTAATTTAAATAATGCAAATACTAACGCGATGGCAGTTAAGGCTTTCTCCCCTCCTGAAAGCAAGTGAATGGTCTGATTTTTTTTACCAGGGGGTTGGGCAACAACTTGCAACCCGGTATCTAAAATTTCTTGTCCCAAAAGCTCTAGCTGCGCTCGACCACCGTTGAAAAGTGTTTTAAAAAAATCATTGAAGTTTTGATTAACTTCCTGATAAGTTGCCTTAAGTTTCTCTCGTGTTTCTCTATCTATTTTATGGATTGCATCCAGTAGCGTTTTTGATGCTTCCTCAAGATCTTCCACCTGTTTTTGGATGTAGGCTTGTCTTTCCCTTATTGTCTCTAACTCCGATATGGCCGCTAGATTGACGGGTCCTAATCTCTCTATACGATTATTAGTATTTATGTATGATTCTTCTAATTGATCAAGATCAGCATCTTCCTTCAAACTTTGTTCGATGGTTTCCTCTTGGATGCTTGATGTATTAATCGATTCGCAGCACTGCTCAAAAACAACATTAGCCTCCCTTTCGTTTAAGCGTGCCTGCTGCAATTCTTCATTGATTGGATTTAGCGCATGTTGCGCTTCTAACCTTTTACTTTCCAGCTCCCTTAATTTATTTTCTTTTACCGATATATCCTCACGCGCAGCAGTTAAAGACTTTTCTGCTACTTCCTTTTCCTCTAATTTCTGTTGTAATTCACTCTCTAGGCTCCCTATATCATCTTTATGCTCATCATTATTTGCGGCATTTAATTCCTGAAGCAGTGCATTCTTTTCATTAATCAGGGTGCTTTGTCGTTCATGAATGGTCGATATCTTATTATCTAAAACTTTAATGTTATAACCAATTTCCTGTTCTAATTTTTGCTGATTATCAAATGCTAATTTTTTTTCATCAAAAATAATTTGGGATTGTGTCTTTGCATCTTTATGTACTAAGTTCTCGCTTGTAATGGTACTTATTTCTGTTGCTAGCTGTTCAATTATAATTTTCTTTGCGTCCAGTTTTTTAGTGTTGGTTTCAGCCTGTGACTCGAGATTTTGTTTGTCATTTTCTACAGTAACCACCCTGCTGTTATTTACTTCAACAAGATTTAATTGTTTATTGTAGGACTGACGATAATCATCCATTTCATTTGCTATTTTTTTCTGTTGCGTTTCTAAAAGGATTAATTGTTCTTTACATGCTTTTTGCTCATTATCATTAACATTAAATTTATCGTGTAATTTTTTTTGTGCATCCAAGAGTGTCGGCAATTGTTTTTGATACTGATCAATTTTCTTCATTCGAAGCAGATGGTTACTTTGGTCTTCCGACTCACTGCTGATGATCTGAAAATTCGTACCGAAAATATCACCCTCTTTGGTAACCACTATCTCCCCTGCTTTTAAATATTTTTGATTCGCTAAAGCATCATTTGAAGAGGAAATATAGGTATGAGCAAGCCATTCGCTCATAGCAGGCTTGATATCTAAATTTTTAATGTTTACTACGGTTAATGCGGAAGTTAATTTTTCATTAAGAGTAAATGATGAAACATTCTTTGCCGTAATAAGTGCCACCGAGTATGGAGGTCTTTTGTTGTTACCATCCTTGAAATCTAATGCTTGATAGGCATGCATTCGAGCTCCGAGTATATTACCCAAAGCCATTTCCCAGCCATCCTTGATTTCAATTTCTTTAAAAATGTTATCTTTGTTATGACTACCAATGGTTCCTAACCAGTCTGCAATTTTTTCTGGGTTTGCTTCCGCTTCATCCATTTGTTTAAGCGAGCTAATGTGTATCTCCGCTTCACTGATAGCTTGTTTGTTAATTAAGGTATCTTCTTTGATCTGATCGGCTTCTTTATTTAGATTTTCTAGTTTATTTTTTTCATTATTTATCCGATCAATTACATCCTGTTCCATTTTTTCAGCATCTATCAGTTCCTCTGGTTTTTTTACCTCTACTTCCCCTTCCTTCAATTCTTTTAATTCATCATCTAATAATTGAATTCTGGTATGTAAATCTTTGATAATTTCCTCAGATAGCTCAATGGTTGCATTCTCAACATTGGAACGCTCCCCTAACTCTTGAAGCTTCGTATTACTTTGACTCCATTGTGCGTCAGCCTGCTTGTATGACGTTTCAGCTGCTACAAATTCGGTTCTACTCACCTCAAGCTCAGCTGCAAGCTGACTGAGTCTTTGATTATTATCTATCAGTTCCTTATCACTTTCATCCAACTGACTTGCTAATTGATTGTGGAGGGTTTCGTACTCTTGAAACTTTATCTGGCTATTTTCTTTAAGTTGGGAAAGCCTTGCTATTTTTTCATTTAAATTATTCAATCGATTCTCGACATCGGTAACGGCAGAATTGGTCTCATAAAATTTTGCTTGATTTACATTTATCGCATCCGATGCCTGAATATGTGCCTGCCTCGCCGCTTCCGCTTCTGACTCAATGTGGGTTAGTTCAGCTTTATGTTTATCAAGTTTTATAGAAACAGTGTTAACCGTATTCTTTGATGCTTCCCATGTCTTGCTAGCCAATCGTTTTTTTACTAGATAAATCTGTGCTTGTATCAGCTTAAGTTTTTCATTGAGATCATTATGTTTCTTTGCGGTTTGTGCTTGGGACTCTAATTTTGTGATCTGACCATTGATTTCACTTAAAAGATCATTTACGCGCTCAAGGTTATCCTTGGTATCCCTGAGCCTGTATTCTGTTTCTTTTCTTCGCTCCTTGTACTTACTAACTCCTGCGGCTTCCTCTAGATAATTTTTTAGCTCTTCTGGTTTCGCTTCAACTATTTGCGATATGGTGTTTTGTCCAATAATCGCATAACCTTTTGCGCCCAATCCAGTGCCCAGGAATAAATCAGCAACATCCTTCCTTCGGACTGTTGTGTTATTAATAAGGTAGGTTGAGCCTTTATCCTTTTCAATGACTCTTTTCACTGAAATCTCTGCATAACTTGCCCATTCAGCCGGTGTTTTACCATCCGAATTATCAAAGAATAACTCTACACTAGCTCTCCCTATCGGCTGCCTGGTATCCGTACCGTTAAAAATAACGGACTCCATAGACTCCCCTCTCATCTCTTTAGCAGAGGAGGATCCTAGCACCCACTTTACAGACTCCATAATATTGGATTTACCACAACCATTTGGGCCTACAATACCTGCTAATTGACCGTCCAGTTTTATCGTTGTTTGATCAACAAATGTTTTAAAGCCAGCGAGTTTTATTTGCCTTAATTTCAATTTTGGTTTTTATGAATAATTTTAGGAAAGTATGTATTCAAAGCAGTATAATGTTTTCTTTTTTTAAATTATAGAATAAATATGAATGACCAGTTATTAGGTGGTAAGCCCACTGCCCAACCCACAAAACAGTTGGAGGTTTTTGAAAATCCTAATCAAAAAAGGGATTTTCACATTCACATGCAAATACCTGAATTTACCTGTTTATGTCCTAAAACAGGCCAACCAGATTTTGCAACTCTGTACCTAGATTATATCCCTGATGAGCGCTGTGTGGAACTAAAAAGTATTAAACTTTACATATGGTCTTTTAGAGATGAAGGCTGTTTTCATGAGGCTGTTACCAATCGAATCTTGGATGATTTAGTTGCTGCAACTGATCCACGATATATGAAGTTAACCGCTAAATTCTTTGTCCGTGGAGGTATCTTTACTAACGTTACAGTGGAACATAGAAAAAAGGGTTGGAAACCTCAGGAAAAAGTAGATTTAGGTCAATTTGATTCAGAGTCTAATACACGAGATTAATTACTATATTTGATTATATGGGGGTATAGCTCAGCTGGGAGAGCACTTGCATGGCATGCAAGGGGTCAGCGGTTCGATCCCGCTTACCTCCACCAATTTACAGTCCAAATAGGTCCTAGACGGCCCGATTATTTAATTTGAAATGGATTGTAGTTTGTTTGATGGTCATAATGATCTATTTTCTCTTTTGATTTAAGAAAAGCAACAATCTTATAAGTTATTGGGGTAAAGAGAAATTCTATGCTTGTTTTAGCAACAAACTGGGCAAAAATGACAAGTGGTAATTTATCATTGGGAATAATCCCTGAGTTGTAAAAGGCTAGCGGGTAAAATAACAAAGAATCTACACCCTCACCTGCAACTGTGGAACTCATAGTTCTCATCCATAAAAATCTACCTTGGGTCCAAATTTTCATTTTCGACATAATAAAGGAGTTGGTGAATTCACCTACCCAAAAGGCAATCAAACCGGCCAAGGCGACTCGCCAGGCCGAACCAAAAGCTATCTCATATACCTCTTGATTCTCCCAAAAGGGCGCTGGTGGTAATGCAACAATTACCCAAGCCATCATTGAGGCAAAAGCCAAACCAGCAAAGCCAGCCCATATGACCCTTCGCGATGCTGCATAGCCATAAACCTCGGTTAAAATATCGCCAAAAATATAGGAAATAGGAAAGAATAAAACCCCTGCACCAAAAGTTATTGTGCCAATTAAAGGTAAATCAACTTGCGAAATTTTTGCGGGGCCAATGATATTAGCTGTGATTAATACGGTAACAAAGGCAGCCATTACCAAATCATAATATTTATACTTTTTGTCTGTCATTAGATTATTACTTTAGTTCTCTTCCCTCTTTTTTTTCTTATTAAATTGCATCCAGGTTAAGAAACCAAGAAAAAGTAAAACGGCCCATATAAGCACAAAAATACTGCCCATGACACTCCCTGTAACTGTATTTGGATCAAATAAGTTGTTAATTAGGTATCCAACTAAAGCCCAAAGCAATATAGCCATCAATCCTTTTATACTAATGGTAAATTTTTTTATACTACTCACCCTTACTTAAGTTGGTATTAGCCACGGTATAACCGCTAAAATTACTAAAGATAGAGCTAATACTAATAATAGTTTTTTAAGCTTCAATATATCTCTCTCTTAATTTTTGTCACAAACTTTTACCCTACTTTGTTGGGTAACATAGATCAATATAGCATCCAAAATAAGCCTTTCTTCATTCCATTAATTATTTATTAAAATTTCACTTGAATCTAATGATTATTTTGTTAATATATGCGACGATTTAAATAATAATTTAATAAGGAAGAAATAAATGTATAAGTTCTTAACTGCACTATTAGTATCGCTTATGTCTTTAGTTGCCTTCGCTGACGGCCATGGTAATCATGGAGATAAAGAGTCAGAAAAGAAAGTTGAAGAGAAAGCTGAAAAGGAAGAGGAAAAGAAAGCTTCGAATCCATCACAAATTAAGTATGAAGATCCAACAAAATATTATCCTAAAAAGTAGTTTCATTTAAAAAAGAGCCTAGCGGCTCTTTTTTTTGTACCAATTTTATTTTAAAGCTCCCTACCCCTTAACTAGCTCTTTTTATTAATTTCATCAATGATGTCTTCTTTTGCTTCATCTATTATTTTTTCAATAACTCTCACATTCTTATCAATGATATTTAAATTTTCTTGCATCCTATCAATCTTTACATTACTTTTATTTAGCTCTACTACGACATCCCAATCATTTGCATGAGCCTTGTCTATAAAAAAATTACTTGCATTTAAGAATAAACCTAGCGCAATGGCTCCTAGCAAAATCTTCGTGGTGTTATCTACTTTTAATTCCATGTCATTCTCCTTATTTATATTGTCCTGTCACAATCCTGCCCTTTTCTCTGTCTTTAAAAAGTGAAGATTTTATTTGGTGTAACACAATGGGTTAGAGGTATATCGTGTTCATTTACATCTTCTATCGCTTCACAAGGCTCAAAGAGGCTGATTCCAACTTTTTTGGTTTCCCTAGGTAAAGAAGCAAAAAAACGATCGTAAAATCCTTTTCCATACCCGACTCGATAACCTTTAAAATCAAAAGCTAAAAGTGGTGTAATTACTAAATCAATAGCATCATTGTTTGTCCAAACAGGATCGATTGGTTCGGGAATATTATGTTTGGTGAGTTTGGTTTTAGTATAAGGTTTAAATTCTGCAGTTTTTAAAGTCCCATCATCAAAGTTGCTAACGGGTACCACTACCTTGATGTTATTTTCCCAACAATATTGAATGATCATCGCAGTATTTATTTCATCTTTTGATTGGATAGGTAAAAAACAATGAATGCATTCAGGATGATTTTTTTTAATAAGCTCTATAATATTTTGTATAAGCTGTGATGATGCCTCTTGGAATTGCAATGAAGATAATTCTTGTCGCTTTTTGGCATACTCTTTTCTGATTACATCTTTTTTTAAAATGGCATTCTCCTCGTTGATTTGCTCAAAAGCAACATTTGTTATTTAAGCATTTTAGGGAATATTTGCAAACAAGGCTCTCTGGTTTAATCCTCAGAAGGTATGCTAAATATGTACTTTCATAATGAAAATATGTATTTTTATAATGCAATTTTGCACTATATTATTCACAATCATATGATATAGTAAAATTTATAGCCGTCTAAGTAACAACACCCATTGTTATTTTCGGTCAACAACTAAAAGCAAATCACGACCAAAAGTCTTTATTTTGTTTTAAAAGATGATGATTAATCTCGTTCAACCTGAAACTAGGATATAAACGTGATTTACTTTTTTTGCTCATAGGCACAAGTAATTACCCATAATTATGTCCCATTGCGCATGGTTAATCGTCACCATAAAATTAAATAATTAAAGGAAAAGATTATGAGTGTTTTAGAAGATTTCAAAAAACTAAAAGCAGATGGAACGAAAATTGTAGTGGTTACTTCACATGAATACTGGAGTGCGAAGATTCTTAACGATACAAATGTAAACGGCATTCTCATTGGCGATGATTTAAACATGGTAGTCCATGGTCATGAGGACACTTTAAGCTGTGATGTGGAAACCATTGCTATGCATACAAGGGCTGTCAAAAAAGGAGCAAAAGATAAATTTCTTATCGCTGGTATGCCTTTCATGAGTAATAGAAAAGGATTTAAGGAGGCAATGGATAATGTTGAAATCTTAATCAAAGCTGGGGCCAATGCACTAAAAATTGAAGGTGCTGATGGAAATGAGGAGCTCTATGCCCATTTATCACAATCAGGCATTCCTGCAATCGGACACATTGGTCTTACACCATCACATCACAATGCTATTGGTGGATTTAAGGCTCAGGGCAAAACTAAAGAAAGCGAGTTAAGCATCATTGAAGAAGCTAAAAAGCTTGATAAACTCGGATGCATTGCCATCGTTTTAGAGGCAGTTCCGCAACATGTTGGTGCTGCAGTTAGTGCTGCAGTTTCTATCCCAGTAGTTGGGGTTGGAGCTGGATTAGACGTAGATGGACAGGCATTAGTGCTTCCAGATATGTTAGGGTTTTCTACAGACTTTAAACCTAAATTCGTTAGGACATATATGAATGGGGCTGATCTTATTAAAGAGGCTGTTAATCAATTCGCAGCAGATGTGCATGCAAAAACTTTCCCGTCAGAAAAAGAAACTTATGCACCAGCTAAAAAATAGTAACTCTGTTTCATTCAATTAAATATTTGGGGGCATGCAGTATTTTGCCCCTTTTTTTATGCGATACATTTTATTCTTATAAAAAAATAACCCATTAATATTATTATCTTAGTTTGTACATCAAAGTGCATTTTACATACTCGCCTTATATAAGTTGTTATCTAATCTCGAATTAAAGGTTATAATTAGTTAGTACACTAATTTTTCATGGATAAATATAAAGTGAATTATGGTGAGAACCTTTTGTCAATTAGCGCATCACTCAAATAATAAATTTACAATTTATGGATAAAGTAGACGTAGTCATCATTGGTTCTGGTATAGCTGGTATATCATCAGCCTATTACCTACAAAAGAACTTCCCAGACCTTACATATAAAGTTATAGAAGCAAGATCTGACTTAGGGGGTACTTGGGATCAAATGGTTTTCCCTGGGGTCCGTTCGGATACTGATATGTATACTTATGGATTTACTTTTAATCCTTGGGAAGGCTCCATAATTGGCCAGGGTAAAGACATAAAAAATTATCTAAATGACTCTGCCCAAAAATTTAATATGAGAGATCATATATTATTTGATACCAAAGTGACATCCATGTCTTGGGATGATAATCAATGGACCACCAAAACAACGGGCAATGATTTTATTAGTCAATATATTATTTGCTGCACTGGATCCCGTGACTACAAATATCCGAATTTCCCTAAATTCAAAGACGAAAATAAATACCAAGGAGAGATTGTACATACTCAAGACTGGGGAAATGCAGAAATAAAAGATAAAAATGTAGCTATCATTGGCAGCGGTTGTACTGCCGTAACCATGACCCCTGCAGTGGTTAAAGAAGCGAAAAAAGTAACACTAATTCAGAGAAGTCCTGCATGGATTGTCAATGTGGATGGAGATGAAAAATCGACTCGATCTTACAAGACTTATGAAACCTTAATTGATTATTTTCACAGTAGAATATTTAAAAAATCTTATAAGAAGAAAATTTTAGCTAAATATCCTTACTACAACGATACCAATGTACCTTCCTATGATTTCTGGGATCAGCGACCTGCATGCAGTTTAAATAATGATTATTTTGATTCAGTAAAATCAGAAAAAGTATCACTTGAATTATCCGAAGTTGAAAATTGGGAAGCGAATGGAATTAAGTTAAAAAATGGAAATGTAGTTAACTGTGACCTCACCATTATGGCGACTGGACTCAATGCACAATTATTAGGTGGTATTGATTTGTTTGTTAACAAGAAGAAAGTAAATCTTAACGATACGAGTTGGTATCGTGGCATGATGTTCAGTGGCATACCTAATCTTTTCGCTCATACTGGATACATTAATTTTAGTTGGACTGCTCGTTGTGAGATAGTTAGTGAGCGTATTTGTAGAACTGTTAAATACATGCAAAAAAAACAATTCGCTACATGCACTCCAAAATATGTTGGTAAAACGTCGAAGCCAGCCATAGAGGCAAATTATGTATTACGGTCCATGGATAAATTTCCAAATCGATCCTACAAATTTTATAACTCTAATTACCTACTAGAATATTTGATTTTTAAATGGACAAGAATTAATGACGGAGCAGTAGATTTCGTCTAATTAAAGGGATATATACATGAAACTTGAATCAATAGCATTGCATCACGGGTATGAATCAAAAAATAACGACCAAAAATCAGCGACTACTCCAATTTATCAAACATCAGGATTTACGATTGACGACACCCAACATGGCGCAGACTTATTTGATCTTAAGGTTGAAGGGAATATTTATACACGAATAGGAAATCCAACTAATGATGTCCTCGAAAAAAGAGTGGCTGAAATGGAGGGTGGTATTGCAGCCCTATCACTCGCCTCTGGAATGGCAGCAATTACTTATGCTATTCAGACTATTACCAGGTCGGGTGATAATATTGTAAGTACTAGTCAGCTATACGGAGGTACTTATAATTGCTTTACGCATAGCTTTCCAAAACAAGGCATCACGGTAAAAATGGTGGATGGTGCCGATTATCAGGGCATCGAGGACGCGATAGATGAAAATACCAAGGCAATCTACTGTGAGTCCATAGGTAATCCATTGGGCAATATAATTGACCTGGAAAAGTTTGCAGCAATTGCGCACAAACATGGAATACCCTTAATTGTCGATAACACAGTAGCAACCCCCTACCTATGTCGTCCTATTGATTTTGGGGCAGATATCGTAATCCATTCCTTAACAAAATATATTGATGGTCACGGGGCAACCATTGGAGGCATTATCGTAGACTCTGGAAAATTTGATTGGAAAAAAGATCCAAAGAAATATCCTATGCTAAACGAACCCGATCCCTCCTATCATGGAATTATTTACACTGACACATTTGGACCAGCAGCTTTTATTGGTTGCTGTCGAGTTGTTCCATTAAGAGAAACAGGGGCATGTTTATCGCCAAATAATGCCTATATTATTATGTTAGGGCTGGAGTCTTTAGGGGTAAGAATGGAACGACATTGTGAAAATGCACTTGCATTGGCCAAATATTTAAAAAATCATGATCGTGTGGAATGGGTAAATTATGCAGCTCTACCTGATGATAAATACCATGATGTTTGTAAAAAAATTACTGGTGGCCAAGCCTCAGGCATTATTAGCTTCGGTATTAAAGGAGGTAAGGATGCAGGCGCCAAATTTATTGATGCACTCCAAATGATTCTAAGAGTTCTGAGTATGGGGGATGCTAAATCGCTTGCTTGCCATCCAGCATCGACATTACACAGGCAATTAACTTCAGAACAAAAGGCTTTGGCGGGGGTTAGTGAAGATTTAGTAAGAATTTCAGTTGGTATAGAGCATATTGACGATATTATTGCCGATGTTTCACAAGCAATTGAGGCTTCTACAAAGTAATACTCTTTATTTAAAAAAAGCCTAATTAAGGAGCTATGATTTTTCCAGAAAAATCAAAACACTTGCCAGAATCTTTTTGATCAATATCACTTATAACTTTTGACAATAGGCCAACGCTCTCTTTAGGACTAAAAATATTATGCTTTACATTCTTAAGAAATGGTTCTGATAATTGGCTTTTAACTGTTCCCGGATGAACTCCTACTACTAAGTGCTCCTTATTAATTCTTTGAAGCTCAATCGAAAGATTACTGATCATCATATTCAGTGCTGATTTTGAGCTTCGATAGCTGTGCCATCCACCTAGGCTATTATCAGTAATACTGCCTACTCTTGCCGATAAAAACACTATTTTTACGGCCTTAGATTTCTTTATCAGTGGTAAAAGTTTTTTTACCAATAAGGTTGGTCCAAAAACATTTACTTGAAATACTTTTTGTAAAGTAACTAAATCTACTCCAGCAATAGATTTCTCCGGTCTAATCTGATCGGTGTGGAGTATTCCTGTTGCAACTATAATCGTACTAATTGATTCCAATTGAAGTATGTCATTTAGATTATCAAAAGTTTCCTCTCTAGAATAATCAAACTCTATGGATTGAATCTTTGGGTTATCAACATTATTCATTTTCCTTGATAAAGCAATAACTTTATCGATATTTGGGTCATCGCAGTAGAACTTTGTAAATTCTTTTCCTATTCCACCGGAGGCACCAGCTATTAATATATTTTTTTTCATTCGAATATTATTTCTATTCTTTTAATTTTTTTTTAAGATTAGTTGGTAGAGCATTAAACCAGACAGATTCGTCTCCTGGTTTGGGGAGTATTTCACCGTATTCAATCATCTGGTCTGGTTTAAGATCAACTAAATATATCCAGATATTTTCTTTGTCTACACCAGAGAAATTAATCAATGCGTCTCTCAAGCTCGTGATAAGTTTATTTTTAATTTTATCTGATCTTCCTTCTCTAATTTCACCATGTACAAATATTTGTCTAGTTATTACTTTTTTGCTGCCAATAAAGTGGCTATTTTCCTCGATCTTATGAAAAATAATCTGCGCAAAAAAACTTTCCGCTCCTGTGGCAGCTTCATGGTGTTGAGATATTTCTGCAGCAATCTTATTTTTTTGAAAATTTGTAAGCGCTAAATTTGAAGTAAACACATTGTATGTAGGCATATTTATTAATTTAAAATACGAGTATTAAATCTTATCATATTGCATCTATTTGTTTAGTTTGCTATCTCAAGGTAAACTTAAACCATGAAATATCTAATATTAATTACCCTATTATTTTCACATATGATTTCTTCAAAAGACTCCTCTTTAGAATTTTTTGAGCCAAATAAAGCAAATGCTTATCAAGGAAAATTATTCTATGATCCAGCTAAAGAGGAATATCCAATTGCTAAAATGAGGAAATTATGTGATGGCTTTACCGGTATTGATACTGCCCAGATAAAATGCAGAGAAGAAAGTGCCAATATGACTGTATGTGAATACAAATGTAGTTTACATTGGTCAGGTAGTGATTAAAAATGCCTAACCAAGCCTTTAGGAAGTTTGGCTTCTGGATTGGACTCGTGCTTTTTTTTATAGTTATTATAATTAATCCTCCAACGTCTATCTCCAATCAAGCATGGCTTGTTGCCGCTGTTGCAATACTTATGGCTGTTTGGTGGGGAACTGAGTCAATCCCTCTACCCGTAACTGCTCTTCTTCCCTTAGCTTTATTTCCTCTTATGGGTATCATGAGCTTCAAAGATGCTGCAGCATCTTATGCAAGTCCGAGTGTATATTTATTTTTAGGTGGATTTATTTTAGCTTTAGCTATCCAATCATCCGGACTGCACAAAAGGATGGCCCTCTCAGTTATAACATTATTTAATAATTCAGCTGCAGGCATAGTTGGTATTCTGATGGCTATTTCCTTTTTTATTAGTATGTGGGTGATGAATACATCAACAACCCTTATGCTGCTTCCTATATGCCTTGCATTAAGCTTAAATATTAGTGAAAGTCTGCCTAATATTGATAAAGCAAATTCAAGAAACTTTGAAATAGCACTCTTTTTAGGGATAGCATATGCATCATCGATGGGTGGAATGTCTAGTCTCATTGGGACGGCCCCGAATATAGTATTTGCTGGTTTTATGCAGGAAAACTTTGCTATGGAGATTTCCTTTATAGACTGGATGAAGATTGCGCTGCCTATAGGCTTGACTATGCTAGTTATTGGTTTTTTTGTGCTGACTAAATTACTTTACCCTGTTCAATTTAATCTAAATATTGAAGCAAAAAGAAAAATTAATCAAAGCCTATATAAATTAGGTCCAATGAGTATAGATGAAAAAAAAGTCCTCATTTTGTTTGGTTTAACAGCATTTTTTTGGGTATCACGAACCCACTTAAATGATTATCCTATCTTTGCCAACTTAACGGATGCTGGTATTGCAATTATTGCCGCTATCTGTCTTTTTATTATCCCTTCTCAAAATAAAAAAACAGATTTACTCGTGTGGGATGAAACCAAAAAACTTCCATGGGGATTACTAATTTTATTTGGTGGTGGTTTATCTTTAGCAAAAGCAATCAATAATTCAGGTTTAGGACAATGGCTTGGTGAAAGCTTTATTCTTGCCTTAAATTTTGAGCCTTGGATCATTGTTTTGCTAGTCGTCACCTTTATTATCTTTCTTACGGAGCTAACCTCAAATACAGCTACAACCAGCACCTTTTTACCTATAGTAGCCTCTATCGGAGTTGCTGCATCCATATCTCCTCTTCATATTGCTATTCCACTTGTTTTAGCATCAAGCCTTGCTTTTATGCTTCCAGTAGCAACACCGCCAAATGCCATTGTGTATGGATCAGGGAAACTAACAATCAGGGATATGATAAAAGCTGGGTTTGTGTTAAATATCTTTGGGATCATAACAATTACCGGTGCCTATGTATTATTTTTTTAAAAATTAAACTTATAA
>ERZ802830.2178-NODE-2178-length-17963-cov-8.35012_pt1 | contig 17963 bp, 19 predicted proteins | sample MGYA00345654_ERZ802830 | MGnify/ENA primary metagenome ERZ802830 (study PRJEB30503, sample SAMEA104212375) | marine metagenome | biome: Westerlies Biome; feature: [SRF] surface water layer (ENVO:00010504) within the epipelagic zone...; material: water...
ATTAAAAAATAGAAAATATAACTAAATTAGTAGTCAAATTCATTAAGCTCTACCACCCTATTTTCTTCAAATGATTTTTTTGCAGCTAGTGAAATTAATAAAGCATTTAAACCAACTTTGCTATTGTTAGGTATTTCTTTATTTTCTAACAAACAATAAATAAATTTTTTCAATATCAATAAATATGACTCTGAATAACGTTCAATAAAAAAACCTAATGGATTTGAATTATGAATACCATTTGAATCTGCAAAATAATGACTATCAGCTAGCTTGTTATTACTTGCCGTAATACCCAAATTTCCAAACACCTCTATACGTTGATCATATCCATAAGCTGATTTTCGACTGTTGTCTATTGATGCTATTGATCCATTCTCAAAAGTTAGTGTTGTAATAGCTGTATCTAAATCTCCTAATTTCTTTATATTCGGATTTCCAAAAACTGTACCTGATGAATAAACTGATATGACTTTTTGTTGATTCATAAAACAGGCAATATCAAAGTCATGAATTGCCATATCTAAGAATAAACCACCAGATGTCTTAATATAATCAATACTTGGGGGCTCTGGATCACGACTAGTGATTTTTATGATCTGTGGCTTACCAATAATCCCATTTTTAATATCAGATTTTACTTTCATCAAGCTGGGATCGTAACGTCTATTAAAACCAACCATAAAAGGAATTTTTAGTTCTTTTACAAGAGTATGAATGTTTTTAACTCTTTCTAATGACAAATCAATTGGTTTTTCACAAAAAATCGCCTTACCTGCTTCAGCAGCTTGTATAATATGTTCTGAATGAAGCGCTGTTGGGGATGAAATTATTACAGCATTTATTTCATCATTAAGCATCATTGAAGAAAAACTATCATAAATGTGCTTTACCCCCCTTTTATTTATCCATTTAACATTATCGGGGCCTAAATTTGAGACAGCAATTACAGACGCATTTTCACAATTCAATCTTATATTTTCAAAATGTATTTTTCCAATTCGTCCTAATCCAACAAGTCCAAATTTAATTTGTTTCATATCTAAATGATTATAATGGTCTATTAATTATTTTCAGAATTGAGATATAGTAACTCCTAAATATAAAAGTTATTCAGGAGACCCCATGTTAGCAACATATTCTGCAGAATCAAAAATATAGCTGACACTAGCAACTTTGTCACCCTCCCATTTAAAAGAAGCATGGACTGGATTAGATAAAGTTACTCCTGTTGACTTACTAGTTCCTCCCCAAGTAAACCAAGTGCTTGTGTAAACGTCTCCACTATCTAAAATAAACGTTGCAGTAGTACGTTCTTCGTTGGTGATGTTCTCGTAAGATTCTCTTCCTCCCATAAAAGCGGCGATCATGTCATTAATAGCCATTTCTTGTGAGTTAACATTTGCTATAGCGTCTTCAGTAAATATAGCTGCTTGACCAGTCATATCGTTTGATAAATAAGCATCATTAAATGCATTCATGATTTGAGATTTGGCATCATTACCTTCGATAATTCCAACCTGAGCCTCTGTTTTTTTAACAAAACTTGGATCATTATTTTGACAACTAATAGCAAAAAAACTAATTATTAATATAAGTATGTATTTTTTCATTTTATTCTAATTTAATGGTTAGTATGTAATGAATATAACATATTAGTTATAAATTGATAAATAATATGATGAATATATGTTACTACTTTCAAAAATATTGATGAACAATAATTATTTAACATTGATTTTCTTATCATTTTTATTTATTTGTTGTTCAACAAAAGAAAAAAATTACTCTGAAGAATTACAGAGTCTTATTTCTTACGTTCAAGATGAAAGTGATTTTAATTATATTATAAAGGATACTATAAAATCTAATGGAGCTTCTGTTTATAGAATTAAAATGAATTCTGGCAGTTGGTTAACAAAACAATTGGTGAATGAACCAATCTGGTGGCACTGGATCGATATAGTAATACCTGACACTTTAGACACCTCAACTTCATTGCTTTTTATAGGTGGAGGATCAAAATTTGATAATGATTTATTTTTAGATAGTCTAAGTATTCAAAAGGCGATTGAAACAAAATCAATAATTAGCCATATAAGCAATATTCCTTTTCAGCCCCTCAAATTTATATCAAGTGATTCTATTGAAAGGTATGAGGATAATTTAATAGCATATGGCTGGAATAAGTTTCTTCAGGGAGGAGCCAAAAAAGAAGATGCAGAATGGTTAGCTCGCTTTCCAATGACACGTGCAGTAGTTAGAGCGATGGATGTTATTCAAGAAATCACTTCCAGCAGTGAACATGCTGTAAAAAAGTTTTTTATTTCTGGGGCATCAAAAAGAGGCTGGACTACATGGACTACAGCTGCTGTAGATAAAAGAGTTATGGGAATGGCTCCATTGGTTATTGATGCTTTAAATTTAGTTCCATCTTTTGATCATCATTATAAACTTTATGGTGATTGGTCACCAGCAGTAAATGATTATGTTGAATTCCATATAATGGATTGGATGAATACCAAAGAGTTTAAAAAGCTTATGAACTATGTTGAACCCTATCAATTTAAAGAACTTTTCACAATGCCTAAATTAATTATTAATGGAACTATTGATGAATTCTTTGCAACAGATTCATGGAAATTCTATTGGGAAGATATTCCTGATAAAAAATATCTTCAATATGTTCCAAATGGAAATCATGGCTTAACGGAAGGTTATCGATATAAAAATGTCTTTTCTTTTTACGACAGACTAATTCATTCTAGAAATTTACCAGAAATGGAGTGGCACATTGAAAAAGATGTTTTTCACTTAAATTTAGGAATAGATACACCATACAGCATAAGTCTTTGGAAGATAAATAATCCAAATTCAAGAGATTTTAGAATATGGGAAGTAGGTAGGAATTGGAAGAAAATAGAAATAAAAAGTAATAAATCAGGAAAACACGAAATTGTTGCTCCTATGGGTGAGGGTTATACAGCCTCTCTTGTAGAGGTTGTTTTTTATCCAAATTCTAAAACGCCAATAACTTTAACTACAGGTACTCACGTTTTACCCAATAAATATTCGTTTTCATCCTATAAATCAAAAATTGAAATAAAGGAAGAGGTTAAATAAATTACGATATTATTATTTATTTAGTTGGAATAGAAAATAAGAAACTTAAACTTTATTCTTATATATATCTGTAACTCGAGAACAACTCAATTGTTCCATTATTTGGATTAATTGAGTTTTAAGCATTGATATCGTGTGATTTCCTCCCTTTTTCCCTAAAGCAGACACACCGTACATAAAAGTTCGTCCCATAAAACTAAAATCAATACCAGTTGACATCACCCGAGCCACATCAGCACCACCACGGATTCCACTATCCATCATCAAGGTTATTTTATCCTTATATAAAGGCGCTATAGTGTTTATAGAGTCAATAGTCGCCTGACCAACATCTACTTGGCGTCCACCATGATTTGAAACAATAACTCCGTCCAGACCTAATTGACAAGCCGTTTCTATATCTTGAACGGACTCAGCTCCTTTTAAAACAAGTTTTCCTTTCCATAAATCACGAATTTTTTTAATTTTTTCTTCATTCAATCGACCTGAAAAAGTAGCATCCATAAATTTTGCTAATTGACCGAGATTTAATTTTTTAGGCATGTAAGGTTTTAATATTTCAAAACTCGGTTGTCCATGAATTATAGTTTGTAAGGACCAGTGTGGTCGTTTCAAAGCATTAATAATATTTTTCAAAGTCATTTTAGGAGGCATCGATAATCCATTGCGAATATCTCTTGGTCGATAACCAAAAGAAGGAACATCTGCAAGTATAACAAGAACAGGACATTCAGCTACTTCAGCTCTTTTTAAAATATCCTTAGTAACACTTTCTTCAGCTGGATGATATAGTTGAAACCATGCTTTGCCTTCAGTAATTTCTGAAATCCTCTCGATACTTGCAGTCGTAACTGTGCTTAAAACAAAAGGAATATTGTGATCAAATGCTGCCTTAGCTAATATTTCGGGTGACTTTGGCCACATAAGTCCCTGTAAACCGATTGGTGAAATACCAAAAGGGGCGTCATAAATATGTCCAAAAAGCTCTGTTTTTAAACTCGGTGCTTTATAATCTACCAAATATTTTGGTTTGAGTTCTATGTCTCGAATCCGTTCAGTATTCTTTTTTAGATTTACATCGTCATAACAACCACCATCTAAATATTCAAAAGCAAACTTTGGAATCTTGGATTTGGCACGATTGCGAAGGTCTGCAACAGAAGGGTAATTATAATTAATCTCTGATTTCATACTTCTGACATATTTAAGTCATAAATCTTATCCATCAGTACCCATTTCACTCCAGGCTTTGAATTTGGAATTGATTGTTGAAATTTCCACATAAGAGTTTCCCATTCTACTACTTTTGGATTACTACCATCTAGCTTTGCTTTTTTATTAAATGAGAATGATTTATCAACTTCTAAAATCATAAAAAGTCTATTTCCAGTGTGAAAAATTTCAGCACTTATAATCCCTGAATCTTTAAGACTTTTGTTTATTTCAGGCCATACGTTTTTATGATACTTTAGATAAGCATCTATCTTCTCTTTTTCGTCTTTTAGATCCAATGCCAAACAATATTTTTTCAACTTGTCAGCCATTATCCTTTATACTTAAGCGCCCTGTCTAAATGCGTATATCCACCGTCCACATGCAAAAGTTGACCAGTGGTGTGACTGGATCTTTCTGATAGTAAAAACGCAACAGCATTAGCAATTTCGGTTGTTGTTGTCATACGCTGTTCTAAAGGAATTTTATCTGTTATGGATTTCAACTTTTCTTTTGGATTTTCGAAAGTCTTAATCCATTTTTCATAAAGCGGCGTATAGCATTCTGCAACAATAATAGAGTTTACTCGAATCCCATAGGGCAATAGCTCAATTGCCCATTCCCTTGTAAGAGCATTACGTCCCCCATTAGCTGCCGCATAACCTGATGTACCTCCTTGTCCAGTATCTGCAACTTTGGAGCTAATATTTACTATTGCACCTTTATTCTTCTTTAGTTCAGGTAATACCAAGTGCCCCATCATGTAATAATGAGTTAAATTACGTTTAATTGACTCCATAAATTCAACGTAATTTCCAGATTCTAATCCAATACTATCATTAATACCAGCATTATTTACAAGCCCATCAATTCGACCATACTTTTCTAAAACCTTCTTCACAGCTATTTCACATTGCTTAGGTTCAGTTAACTCTGCAAATGCATGACCAACTTTTAGATTCTTATTTTTAAATTCATCAATTAATTTTTCTATACTTGGCTTATTTCTACCAACTATAACTGGAAATGCAGCTTCTTTTGCTAATAAAGACACGATCCCTTCACCTATGCCTTTTGAGCCGCCTGTTACAATAATTATTTTATTTTTTAATCCTAAATCCATATTAGAGATTGTATATTTTAATAGCATTTACTCCCAGAACTTTAGCTTTTATTTTAGCTGAATATATGTCAAGATAATTATTTATCAAAGTAATTACTTTCTTGTAATCTGTCGCAAGCAGACAAACAGGCCAGTCCGAGCCAAATAGAATTCGATTGGTGCCAAAAGATGAAAATATATGATTCATATAGGGTTCAAAATCCTCATCTACAAAGTTAAAGTCCTTTGTTTCTGTTACCATTCCCGAAAGCTTACAACTTACATTTTCGAATTTTGATAAGGCTTTTATATTCACCTTCCATTTGTCATTCATTGGCTCTGATATATTTGGCTTTGCAATGTGATCTAAAATAAATTTTTGTTCAGGAAACTTTTCAACCAGTGCCAGAGCAGCTGGAAGTTGTTGAGGAAAAATAAGGATATCATAAGTTAAGTTATACTTGGCAAGTTTACTGATACCATTTTGCACATCATTTCTGATCAAATAATCATCTTTTTCTGCTTGTGCAACATGACGTACCCCTTTAAATTTAGAATTAGAAGCATAATATGCTAGTCGCTTATCAACATCTTTAGAAGTTAAATCAACCCATCCAACAACTCCTTTAATAAAAGAGTTTTTCTCTGCACAGGCTAATAAAAATTTAGTTTCTTCCTCAGACTGGTCTGCTTGTATCGCAACACAGCCATCAACTCCATTTTGTATAAGAATAGGTTTTAAGTCTTTGGGAAGAAAGTCCTTCTTTATAACCTCCATAGATTTATCTATCCAAACATCTCTAACAGGATTATAATTCCAAAAATGTTGATGACTATCTATAATCATTTGTATGCTATGCAAGTTTGTTTTGAAACACCTAATCCTTCAATTCCCAATTCAATAACATCTCCTTCTTGGAGGTATCGAGGTGGTTTTAAACCAAGCCCAACTCCAAATGGTGTTCCAGTTGATATAATATCCCCTGGCAATAAACTCATGAACTGACTGATGTAGCTGACGAGTTGTTGTATATTAAAGATGAAATCAGACGTACTGCTATTCTGCATTTCCTCCCCGTTTAGTTTTAGCCAAAGGTTTAGATTATTCGGATCTCCAATTTCATCTGGTGTGGCAATAAAAGGTCCAATTGGTGCAAAAGTATCACAGCTTTTTCCTTTTACCCACTGTCCAGAGCGCTCTAGTTGAAACGAGCGTTCACTAACGTCATTATGCAAAACATAGCCAGCCACGTGACTAAGAGCATCTACTTCACTCACATAAGATGTCTTCTTGCCAATGACTACTGCCAATTCTACCTCCCAATCTGTTTTTACACTTCCTTTGGGAATGACAATGGGATCATTTGGCCCAACAATTGCAGAGCTTGCCTTAAAGAATAGTATAGGTTCTTCTGGAGATTCCATACCGCTTTCTTCAGCATGCTTGGCATAATTTAGACCAACACATACAATTTTTGAAGGACGAATTAAAGGTGGTCCAAGGCGAACATCATTATCTATAACTGGGCAATTTTCTTGATTTTTTTCTAACCAAGTCTGAAGTTTTTCTATACCTTTTTCTCCAAAAAAGACTTCATCATAATCTTTGACGAATGCAGAGACATCTATACTGATTCCTTCTGCCAGAATTACACCTGGTTTTTCTTTATTAATTTCTCCAAATCGAATAAGTTTCATTTTTTTAATTTGAATTAAGCGTTATAAATCCTCCATCTATAGGAAAGTTTGATCCAGTTATAAATCGTGCTTCATCTGAGCTTAAATATAATGCTAGATCTGCGATTTCTTGAGGTTTACCCATACGACCAATGGGTTGAGTCTTGGACAGTTTTTCAAACATTTGTTCTTCTTTACCAGGATAATTTTTTTTAATAAATCCATCTACAAAAGGTGTATGAACTCTCGCTGGAGAGATACAATTGCACCTGATATTATCATTAATGTAATCTTTTGCAATTGAATAAGTCATTGTCAGTACAGCTCCCTTAGTCATGGAGTAAGCAAAACGATCTGAGATTCCTACCGTTGAAGCAATTGAGGCCATATTTAGTATAACCCCTCCACTTTTGTTTTTCATTAATGGAATGCAAACCTTTGAACAATTGTAAACACCCTTAATATTAATTTTATAAAGCCTATCTAAATCTTTCTCCGAACAGGCCTCTATATTTCCAATATTTGCAATTCCAGCATTATTAATTAGTATATCTATAGAGGATGCTTCTGAGATTTGATTTACTATTTTACTAACTTTTTCATAATCAGAAACGTCACATTCGTGTGCTTTAGCTAGAAAACCTTGCTTAATTATTTCCTCTGCTGTTACATTTGCAGCGTCAATATTAAAGTCTAAAATATGTACTTGAGCACCTTGCTCGGCAAAAGTCCTGGCTATGGACTGACCGATGCCACTCCCACCTCCTGTAATAATAGCTATTTTTTTTTCTAAAGAAAATTTTATTTTCATTTTTATATTTTACAATGACAACCCCCTTTTCCAAGGTATAAAATCATTTTGGCCCAACCTACGAGCATTTATCTCTATTTCACCACTTGCTACTTTAATAATATAAGATAAAAGTTCTTCCCCACAACTTGCAATAGTTTCTCTACCCTCTATGATAGCTCCAGTATTAAAATCGATAATATCATTCATTTTATTGTAGAGTTGGGTGTTTGTCGATACTTTGATAACTGGAACAGCAGGGTTACCGGTTGGGGTTCCAAGACCTGTAGTGAATAAAATAATATTAGCTCCAGAACCTGCCAGACCAGTCGTAGATTCTACATCATTTCCTGGCGTACACAATAAGTTTAAACCTGGAGTTACGACTTGCTCTGTATAGTCTAATACATCAACTACAGGTGAGGTTCCACCCTTTTTTGCTGCACCGGCAGATTTTATAGCATCTGTAATAAGTCCATCTTTAATATTTCCTGGAGATGGATTGTCATAAAAACCAGCACCTAAAGCAGTAGCTTTATTGTTGTATGATCTCATAATTTGAGCGAATTTTTTAGCTTTTTCCTTATCAACACAACGGTCGATTAGCTCTTGTTCAACTCCATTGAGCTCGGGAAATTCAGAAAGAATTGTCGTGCCGCCAAGTTCAACAACTAAATCAGAAACATAACCTAAAGTTGGATTGGCAGAAATTCCTGAAAAACCATCAGAGCCACCACATTCTAAGCCAATGGTAAGATTACTTAATGAAGCTGGTTTTCTAGAAATTTTATTTGCTTCAATAAGACCAATAAAAGTTTTTTTAATTGCCCTAGCAATGTATTTGGGTTCAGAACTGCTTTGTTGTTGCTCTAAAAAGAAAACAGGTTTATTTGAGTTTGGAGCGATTCGTTTTAGGGCACCGTTAAGAATACTCATTTGCGCATGCTGACAACCTAAACTAAGTACTGTAGCTCCTGCAACATTTGGATTATTAATATACCCTGCTAATAGATGACAAAGCGTTAAAGCATCAGAAGTTGATCCTCCACAACCGCCTTCATGAGTTAAAAAATGAATCCCATCTATATTTGGAAATAGGGTGTTTTTTTGCTTTTTATTATTATTAGTAATTACATCGACTTGCATTAGCTCACTTTCTGTTGCACCAGTTTTATATTTATGTATAAGTTCCTTTAGATCATATGATTGTTTACTTGAATTCTCATAACCCAGACCTTTAAGTATTGTATTTTTTAATGTTTCTATATTTCTGTTTTGACAAAATACAAGAGGAATAACAAGCCAATTATTTTCTGTTCCAACAGAACCATTTTCACGATGATAACCTAAAAAAGTTTTTTTAGTATAAGCATCTATTTTTGGCCCAATCCAATTAATTTTCTGATTCGTTTTTGGAACTGAATATTTTTCAGTTTCGTGGATAATATTTTGAGAATTTATGACCTCACCAATAGCGATTTCTTTTTTAGCCTTACCTACTATTACACCATACATATATATCTCATCCCCAATTTTAAGATCTTGAGTGCTAAATTTATGCTTGGCCTTCACATCGGAAATTAAGACAAAAGAACAAGTTTCGTTAATCATTTCATCTCCTTTGAATAAATCAACCAGAGCAACAATAACATTGTCATCTGGATGAATTTTCAATATTTTTGATTTTAATTTCATTAACTATTAAATAAAATTAAGGTTATAATTTGGGGTTGATTTAACTATAAAAAATTATTTATTATCTACTGAACCGATAATTAAGATCTGATTTTATTGATTAGAGCTATTGTATTAGCTACTCTGTTTTTCAAAATATTATACTCTTTTTTAATTAAAATCTCTTCAGAAATCAATTTTGATCCTAATCCAACACAGGTGACACCTGAATCAAACCAATCTCTAAGGTTTGATTCTTCAATAGTTACACCTCCAGTTGGCATTATTGAAGTCCATGGATGAGGACCTTTAAGAGCCTTTACAAAACCTGGACCGTAGATATTCCCTGGAAAAAGTTTTACAAGCTCACATCCCATTTCTTCTGCTTTTGCAATTTCAGTTAATGAACCACAGCCAGCAGACCAAAGTACTTTGCGTCGATTACACACAATTGCTATATCTTCTCTAAATACAGGGGTAACAATAAAATTTGCACCATGAAGCATGTATTGTGATGCAGCTGCAGCATCTGTGACTGAACCTACCCCAATTATCATCCCTGGAAGTTCTGTGATAGAATATTTGATTAAATCAATAAAAATTTCTAAAGCAAAATCTCCCCGATTTGTAAATTCCATTAATCTTGATCCCCCATCATAACAGGATTTCAGCACGGCCTTAGCTACCACTATATCGTGATGATAAAAAAGAGGAACCATTCCTGATTCTGTCATTTCATTTATTACTTGAACTCTATTAAATTGTGCCATAGTCTTTAATTTATCTGGAGACTCTACCAGAGACATCTCCACTTATCAAATTTTCAATTTCTGGTATGGTTACTAAATTGACATCACCTTTGATTGTGTGTTTTAAACAGGATGCAGCTACAGCAAAATCTAAAGCTTTTTGATCATTATTTGGATAATTTATTAAGCCATAAATCAAAGCACCCATAAAAGAGTCACCTCCTCCTACTCTATCCACAATATGTGTTATTTCATATTGATCACTTTTAAACATTTTTGAACCATCATATAAGACACCTGCCCAAGTATTGTTAGAAGCTGATATAGATCCACGTAACGTTGTAATAATTTTTTTTGCTCTAGGAAATTTAGTATGCATTTGCTGACAAACTGATAAAAATGCTTCAGCTTTAATATTTTTTCCTTGAGTTATAATGTCTAAACCTTCCGGTTTTATTCCAAAATGCATCTCTGCATCTTCTTCATTTCCAAGGATAATATCACAATAAGAGGTTAATTCAGTCATGATTTCTTCACGATTTCCATCGTAATTCCATAGCTTTGAACGATAGTTTAAGTCAGTTGAAATAGTAATACCTTTATCATCTGCAACCTTTAGAGCCTCTAAACAAGTATCTGCAGCACTTTTAGAAATAGCTGGAGTAATTCCAGTCCAATGAAACCAATGAGCATCTCTAAAAACTTTTTCCCAATCCACCATTCCTGGTTTGATTTGTGACATAGATGAGTGAGCACGATCGTATATCACCTTACTGGCACGACTTACAGCACCTGTCTCTAAGAAATATATCCCTAATCGGTCACCACCCCTAATAATATGGGTCGTACCGATATTGTGTTTTCGTATTTCCATTAAGGCACTATGCCCAATATCATTATTTGGTAAACGAGTAATAAAATCAATTGGAAGTCCATAATTTGCTAGAGAAACTGCAACATTAGCTTCTCCTCCACCATAATTCACTTCAAAGTTGTTTGCTTGTGAGAATCTTAAAAATCCTGGAGGTGCTAATCTTAACATGATTTCACCAAAAGTTATCACCTTTTTCATAAATTAATTTTGGTCTTATTTAACTAATATAAATATTATTAACCGATGAGAAGAAATACTATTAACATAATCTTAAATCAATCCCTTTTTCATTTGTCGAATTGCATAATTGGCAGCTCGGGCTGTTATTGCCATAAATGTTAGAGATGGATTTTGAGTGGATGTTGAAGTCATACAGGCACCATCAGTTACAAAAACATTTTTGCATTCATGCATTTGATTCCATGCATTGAGTAAAGAGGTTTTAGGATTTTTTCCCATACGTACTCCTCCCATTTCATGAATATCATTTCCAGGTCGACGACCATTATCATTTGTTTTTATATTAACAAAACCTGATTTTTCATACATCTCTGAAAACTGCTCATAAAAATCCTGAATCATTTTCTCATCATTATCATCATAATCTACATCTATGTTTAGAAGAGGAATACCCCAAGCATCTGTTTTTTCTTGGTCAAGACTTACTAAATTGGATTCTTTAGGGATTGTTTCTCCCATCATATGAGAATTTACGTTCCAAACACCAGTTTCTTTTGTGCTTAGCAATTGATTACTCAACTCTGCACCAAAACCTTCTTTGTTGGTCTCTCGATTTGGTTGGGCTCCAAAACCTGCAGCATAACCTCTTAGAAAATCTGTTTCTTGACGATAAACATTTCGAAACCTTGGAATATAGTGAGAGGTAGGTTTTGCTCCTTCTGTGGTATATTGAGGAAAACCTTCAAACTCAGCATTAATTGTAGCTCTATAATTATGAAAGGCTATAAATTTTCCTAATAATCCATTATCATTTCCCAAACCATTTGGAAAACGCTTTGATTTTGAATTTAAGAGAATTAAATTTGTATTTAGTGTTGAGGCTGAGACAAATACTACTTTAGCAAAATAATCTTGACTCACTTTTGAATTTGAATCAATAACTCTAACCCCAATTGCTTTTTTTTGGTCTTCATCATAGAGAATAGAATGAACCACAGAGTTTGGTTTTAATGTCAAATTTCCTGTTTTTAGACCCCATGGTATTAACGTTGAATTTGCATTAAAGTAACCCCCTAGTGAACAGCCTCTTTGACATATTCTTCGACTCATGCAAATACCACGACCTTGTTCAATAAAAATTGGCCGACTTTCTGTCAAGTGTGCACAACGTCCATAAATAACGTGACGATCTTTATAATACTTTTTAACTTCTTGACTAAAATACTTTTCAACCACATTTGACTCCCATGGTTTTAAAAAATCACCATCGGGTAAAACATCCAGTCCGTCTTTGTTTCCACTCACACCAACAAATCTTTCAACATATGTATACCAATCTGCTAGATCATTGTATCGAATAGGCCAGTCTACAGCAAATCCGTCTCTGGCTGGACCTTCAAAATCAAAATGACTCCACCTTTGTACTTGTCGTGCCCACATAATCGACTTTCCACCAACTTGGTACCCTCTTATCCAATCAAAAGGTTTTACCTGACCATAAGCGTGATCCTTGTCTTTGACAAAAAAATGTTTAGCATCTTCTCGAAATGCATAACAACTACTAGCTACGGGGTTATCCTCAATTTCTTTGGATGTTAATTGGCCTCGATGTTTAAATTCCCAAGGCTGCATATTAGTTGTTGGAAAGTCAACTGGATGCTCAACATTAGGTCCTCTCTCTAAAAGTAAAGTTTTAAAACCTTGCTCACTAAATTCTTTTGCTGACCATCCACCAGACATTCCAGCTCCAACAATTATAGTATCAAACGTATTTGTCATAAATCAAATTAACTCTTAACTAAAACAGTTCCTTCATAACGCCCTGGCATAAACTCAAATTTTAAATAGCTTTTCATATAGTTTTCGGAAGTTTCAAAATGTAAAATAGAGTAATGTTTAAGATGATTTAAAAATACTCCTATTTCAGATTTTTTTTCATTTATGTATTTGGCTATAAAATCTACTTGATCTTCAAGAAACATGTCTTTAAAAGATCTTTCTTTATTTTTGATAATTTCAATCTGAAATGTTTTGAACCCATCTAAAAACTTAATTCTTTCTTTGTCATCTAAGCAATCATTTACCATCGAAAGAACAAAATGTTCACGACTCTCTGGTGTTGGAAAGGTTTCAGATTTAATAGGCAAAAGTAAATTACAAATCACTGCAATTAACTCTTGTTGTTTACTATCAATTAGAGGTAAATTTATATAACTAATTTCTGGAATGATATTACAGGAATAAGTGATACTTAACATTCCACCTGTTAGCAATCCAATATTTTTTAATGCTTTTCTTCGTCGAATCATTTAAAATTAAAAGTCACGATACATTCCACTTAAATATTTATTAGCTTCTTGCTCTTGAAAACGAGCATTATCATTATCCCAGTTTAATGTTTTATTAGGAAAACGACCTGCAATAACTCCTAAAAGGATAGTTTCTGTCAATCGAGATGCATAAGAAAATGGCGCTGAAACTTTATCTTTTCCTAGGCAAGCATCTACAAATTGATGATAATGTTTAGGAGCGTCTCTTTCATAGTCATTTTTAGTATTTCCAAGAGCGTCGTTAGGATCGTATTTTTTTACATCAATTTCCATGTATTCTCCATCAACAATGTGTCTAGGACGTTCCATAAAGTGAGGAAGTAGAAGACGTCCTTTTTCTCCTATAAACATTGCTCCTTGGAGTGGAAGTTTATCTTCATTTGGTAATTCTAAATATTTTTTATCTAAAGGAGATCCAGGTCCGTCAGACCAAATCCATTTTAGTGTATCTGCTGTATATTGAGTCCCTGGAAATGTATAAGTAACTCTATTGCTTTCAGGATAACCATAACCATTTGGTTTTCTACATTTATTTTTAATTGTTAAGGGAACATCTAACGCCAATGCATTGTATGGAGTATCAAAAATATGAATACCCATGTCTCCCAAAGTACCACAACCATAATCGACAAGCTTTCGCCAGATACCGGGATGATAAAATGTTTCTTTATATGGTCTTTCGGGAGATGTCCCCAACCATAGATTCCAATCAAGTGAATCAGGAATTGGATCTTTTCCCTCTGGTACTGGACCATCATAACCAAAGTTTCTGTCTGTCCATGCTCTAACAGTATGAACCTTGCCTATTATTCCTGATTGAATCAAGACTGTAGCTAGTTTGTAATCGTAAAAAGAGTGAACCTGAATTCCCATTTGAGTAACCAAATTTTTCTGCTCAGCTAACTTTTTCATCTCACGAGCTTCGGAGACAAAATGGGTAAGAGGTTTTTGACAATAAACAGGTTTATTCATTTCCATTGCCATAATAGATGCAGGCGCATGAGTATGATCTGGGGTAGAAACAATAACTGCATCAAAATCTAAAGACATATCCTTTAACATAACTCTATAATCCTTAAATATCTTTGCATCTGGATAGATTAGATGTGCAGCTTCCAGACTTTTACTGTCAACATCACAAAGTGCAACCACATCTACAGATTTGTGAGAAGCAATAGATTGTAAATCTTGTGCTCCCATTGCACCCACACCTATGTGTGCCGTTCTTAAGCGAGTTTTGGACCCTGCAAAAGAAGCTAAAAGTGAGGAAGGCATTAAGGTAGTTGAGGCCAGTGCAGCTGATGTTTTAAGAAAGTCTCTTTTTTTCATTTATAATATTTAGATGTTAAATATATGGATTTCGCAGAATCTGGAAATCATATTTAAAACTATCTAACATGCCATTTAAGCTAAGTTATTTTGTAATAGAATTTCACTGTATTGAATTAGATTGTTTAAATGATTCTGATTCATTTTGATGATTAGATTTTTAAAAAACTTAATAATGAAATTTTATATTGTGAGGGTATATGTTTAGTAAATTCCTTGATTTGCTATATTCGTAGATCATTAATAAATAATCATTTTTAAATTGGAGAAGACATCAGTTGATTTTGAAAAATATCTAAATTTTCATAAAGAGTATGGAGGAACAGGAAAGCTTTACAAGTTTAAGTTTCTTGAGTATAAAAAAGGGTTTCTAAAATTGGAGGCTGAATTTTCAGCAATGACTTTAAATCCTAATCAAAGTGTTCAAGGTGGTCAAATGAATTCCATGTTAGACGATGTAACTAGTTTACTTGTGATATATGAATCAAAAGGGGATTACTATCCTAGCTCTACAAATCTTCACAGCATTCACCACAGACCTTTATTTGCAGGTAAGGTAATTGCTGCAGCTGAAGTAATTAAAGTAGGTAAAAAAATTGCAACAATTAAAGGTGAGTTATTCACTAAAGAAGGAAAACTAGCAACTACACTCATTCATTCTGCTGTCCTAGTTAAAGCCATATCTAATTTGAAAAAATGAATTATCTTAAATAAAATGAAAAACTAAAAAAGTATTTAATAAAAATTCTATTTTTGGCGTTTTTTAATCAATTTTGACCCTTTTTTGATCAATTTTGGCGTTTTTTAATCAATTTTTGATGTTTTTTGGTCTTTTTTTAACTTTTTAAGAATCTCGTAAATTATTCGATCGAAATAAGTTGACTTGTTACATTATTATCATTAAAAACTTGAAGTATATATAGGTTTCCATGAATACTTTCATCAATTTCAGAGTAATAATCTTTTTCTAAGATTTTGTTGGCTAAAATAGGAGTCGTATTGCTGTGACCTACAACTAAGATTGTCTTTCCTATATTTCGCTTTTTAAAAGCATCATTATATAGTTGTTTAGGGTCATATTTTTCAATTGAAATTCCTCTTTCCAAAACAATAGGTCTAGCAGTTTCTATAGTACGATGAAGATTAGTGGAATATATTTTATCGAATTGTATATTTTTAAAAATAGAGACCCAACTAATCGCTCTCTGTTTTCCTTTTTCAGTAAGATGGGGATTTTTATTTGTTAAATCTGTTATGTTTTTTTCAGCATGACGAATAAGGTAATATGTTGTTATATCTTGTCCAAAAGAAACTAACGGAGCCAACAAAATAATAATAAATAACTTTTTCATAATTTTAGTTTTCATTTTATAATTATTGCCTTAAACTCTAAATTAATACAATCATTAAATAGCAAAGAGTGAGCCGTTGGAACGATTTTGATATTACTTAAATTAATTTAAATATTAACAGAGGGAACTTCCAAAAAACCAGGAATCTGTTCAATTATTAAACACATTCGATAGAATCAAATTATTTAATGAAATATTACTGAGCATCCGATTCAATTCTAATTAATTTCCCATTTAACTTTCCTCTAGAAAATTGATCATTTTCAATAAATAACACCTCACCGTATATACCTTTTTGAATACTTGAATCTACACCAAAAATTCTATTGTTGTATAATGGAATAATTTCATCATATGGACAATGTCCAACAACTATGTGCTTAGAATTTAGATTTTTTAAAATTTCTGAGATATCTTTTTCGCTTAAATCATCTCCGTATTCTTTGAAATAATCTCGATACCAAACTAAACTTTCTTCGCTATTATACAATTTATAATAATCTCTGGATTTCATTTTTTTTGGAGAAAAGTCAATATTATTTCTCATTAAATCATTTATCTCATCAAAATCAACACCTCTGTTTTTTATAAATTTTTTTGATACTCCACCATGAGTAAAAACAGTATTGTTAATTTTAATTATAGTTGGTTTAGATCGTAGCCACCTACCTAGAATTGTTTCTTTTCCGTATAGTTCATCATATTTTAAATCAAGTGATTTTGCTGAAAATCTATATTTTCTGTTAATGTATCTTAAATCTTTTTGAAGAACCATATATTCATGATTACCAAGAAGAAAATGTAAACGGCCCCCCATATTTTTTGCTTGAATTTCAAGCTTATATAACAGCCAAAGTATCTGGTTAACTTTATCACCCCTATCAAATACGTCTCCAACAATTACTAAATGACCCTTATTAAAACTCCAATTTAAATTACTGTCAATTATTTTATTATTCTTTAATAACGTAATAAGTAAATCAAATTGTCCATGAATATCACTCAAAGCAGCTATTTTCTTTACATTACTAAAACTAGATTTTGCAGGATAATAAATTGTATCGTATTTATTTATTTCTAAATCCTTTGTTATAACCTTACCGTTTATTAATGATTTTTCAACTAGCCTGTCCTTTTTAATAAAAATATACGGCCCATCTGAAAAGGTTAGATTTTGTCCAAGCAAAATAAATGGAACAAGCATTAAAATAAAAAATAGCTTTTTCATTCTAATATGTTAAATGAAAATATCGGGCAATAATACAAAGAAGTTATTATTATTAATTATGATAAAATTGAGATGATTTAAACTTTACATGTATTCGCTCCAAAAAGTCGATAAATAACACACATTCCTGAAAATGCATTAAATAATAAAACTCCACCTATGGCAGCTTGAGCAATAGCAAATATATTATTCTGATAAATAAATGGTGCAGGTAATAAAAACACAGAGACAATAAATCTTACTACTCTCTCTGCAGTATTTTGGTTTTTGATAAATAACTTCATTTCAATTAGTTTAGATTTTAAATATACAATAGTCCTAGGATTTAATTAAATTGAAATAC
>ERZ802830.2179-NODE-2179-length-17956-cov-8.42769_pt1 | contig 17956 bp, 18 predicted proteins | sample MGYA00345654_ERZ802830 | MGnify/ENA primary metagenome ERZ802830 (study PRJEB30503, sample SAMEA104212375) | marine metagenome | biome: Westerlies Biome; feature: [SRF] surface water layer (ENVO:00010504) within the epipelagic zone...; material: water...
GCTTCTGTAAAAAAATTATTCGAAGAATTAAAAGAAAATGAACAAAAGGCTTCCGGAATTTTGGTTGAACCTATTCAAGGAGAAGGAGGTGTAATACCTGGAGATAAAAAATTTTTTAAAGAATTAAGAGAAATTTGTAATCAATACAATTCTCTTTTAATTCTTGATGAAGTTCAGAGTGGAGTAGGGAGAACGGGAAAAATGTGGGGATATGAGAATCTAGAAATCGAACCTGATGGATTCACATTAGCTAAAGGTTTAGGCGGAGGACATGCGATTGGTGCTTTATTGGTACAAAAAAAAGCGAACATTTTTACCCCTGGAGATCACGCAAGTACTTTTGGTGGCAATCCCTTTGCTTGTAGAGCTGCCATAACAGTTTTAGAAGAAATTAAAAGACGTAAAATTCTTAAAAACGTTTTAGAAAGAGGTAATCAATTAAATGAGGGTTTTACTAAAATTTCAGCGAAATTCCCTAAAATAATTAGTGATATAAGAGGCCTAGGATTAATTCAAGGTCTTGTTATAAATGATTCCTACACAGATGCAAAAACAATCACATTAAAAGCTTTTGATAAAGGTTTACTTTTAGTACCAGCAGGAGGAAACGTGGTTAGGTTTGTACCGCCATTGATAATTACGAGAAATGAGATCAATATACTTTTAAAGAAATTAGATTTAATTTTCGAAGAGATGTAAATCCTATTAATTTTGATTAATGTAAATATTGAGAATTTTGATTTACTATCGCCCAAATTAGAAAGGGAAAATATTCAATTAGGATTATCAAGAATAAAAAATGCGTTAAGAGATTTAGATGAACCATGCAAAAATATACCTGCTATTCAAATTGTTGGGACAAATGGTAAAGGTTCGATTACCGCTTTTATAGAAAACATTCTTTATGCAGATAAAAAAAATATTGGGGTTACTACTTCACCTCACCTTTTAGATATCTGTGAAAGGATTAGAGTGAATAAAGAAAAGATTAGTAAGAAAGAATTTGAAAGACTATTAAAGAAAATAAAAAATAATCTTTCAAACCATAAATTATCTCCTTTTGAACAAATTATTTGTTGTGCACTAATTTTTTTTGATTTTAAAAAAGTAGATTTATTAATTCTTGAAGCTGGTTTAGGGGGACGATTAGACGCTACAACAGCCCATCCTTTAAGACCAATAATTGCTATTGGAAATATAGGTTTAGACCATAAAGAATATCTTGGAGACTCACTTGAAAAAATTGCAAAGGAAAAAGTAGCTGTAATTGAAAAAAATGCATTTGTTATTTCTTGTCGTCAAGAAGCTGAAGTTGAGGAAATAATTAAAGCAAGAGTCAAACAAGTAAATGCAAAAATCATATGGAAAGAATCACTATCAAATGATTATGAAATTGGTTTAAATGGTAATTTTCAAAAACAAAACGCAGCTGTTGCTATTGGAGTAATTGAAGAACTAATTAATTTTGGCTTTAAGGTTAAAGAACGCTCCATTAAGGAAGGACTTAAGAATACAAAATGGAGCGGGAGATTAGAAATAATTAACTGTTTTAATAAAAAAATTCTTGTTGATTCTGCACATAATTTCTCTGCGGCAAAAGCCCTTTCAGAGGAAAGGGGAACTTGGAATTATAATAATGAAGGGATTTATTGGATTTTAGGAGTCCAAATACACAAAGATATTACCTCAATGATAAAGGTTCTTATTAAAGAAAATGATCATATACTTTTAGTCCCAGTTCCTAATCAAGCAAGTTGGAAATTAAAAGATCTTTCTAATATGAACGAGCTAAATCATTTAAATATAAATGAGTTTGAAAAAGTTGATCTGGCTTTTAACTATCTTTTGGAGCTTGAAAAATGGCCAAAATGTACTCCTGTGCTTACAGGCTCAATATTTTTAGTTGCTGAGTTTATTAAATTTGCAAAAAATCAAAAGTTTTAAATATTAAACTCATCTTTTATTTCCCACCCTTGCAATTTACCTGGATTTAATAAACCTTTTGGATCAAATTTTAATTTTGCTTTTACTTGATCAGAATCAATAACTCCTAATCCACCTCCCTCAACAGTTAATACATGTGGATTAAAAATAATTGCTCCCAGTTTTTTACAATTATCAATTATCTGGTTTATTTGATCTGAACTGTGCCATTTTATTACTGGCAAAGCAGCTAATCTAGGGACTCCTTGTTGAGAAACAGCTTCAAGATGCCAAAGAATATTCTTACCCCATTTTTCTCTCAAAGAATTAATTAGTTCGAATTCCTTATCTAGAGGTAAAAGCATCTGTAAATATGTCCAGTTTTTGTCCTTTGCCCTCATATGAAGGGTTGTATGATTCCAAACTACTTCAGAGATTCCATTTGTTAATTTATCTTCTTCTCCAAGAAGAAAAGAATTAACTTCATATTTTTTGCAAATTAATTCAATAGTTTTTATCCCCCCAAGCGTTGATTGAATCAAAATCTTGTGACTTTTAGATTTACCTTTAAACCAGGAAGGCATTTGATCTACAATGTCTTTCTCAAGAATTGCGCCAAGCTTTAAGTCAATTGCTGCAGTGGTACATGTTTTTAATATTTCGATTGTTTTATTTAACCCTTCACAGTCAATTACTATCGAGTACCACTTACGTTTTATATCAGTAGCGATTAATAATGAAGTAATAATTCCATTAGTTCCATATGCATGATTTAAAGGTTCTGATTCTTCAGCATCAAATCTTAGTAATTTAGGCTCTTCATTTATTGTTACAGCTTCTAAACCTATGAGATTCCCTGGATCTCTTAAAAATCCCCATCTAATTGAACCAATACCTCCTGAGCCCCCTGCAATAAAACCTCCTATAGTTGCAGTTTTCCATGTACTGGGAAGCAACCTTAATTCTCTTCCATATTTTTCTAGTTCTTTGTTTAAATCACCCATTAAGCATCCAGATTGTACCTTTACAAAACCTGTCTCAGGATAAAATTCTTCAATTTTATTTAAACAATTCATCTGCATAACAATACCTTTAAACAAAGGGACAGCTTGTCCATAATTTCCTGTTCCTGAACCTCTTAAAGTAAGTGGTATCGCAAATTCCCAACAAATTTCTGCTACTTTCTTTACTGCATTTTGATCAATAGGTCGTACCGCCAAGTCAGCGATACAACCATCTAGTTTCTTTTCGAGTATTGGAGAATAATTATAAAAGTCTTTTGAAAGCCTTTTCACATCGGAAGTCCTTTCAATAATTTCTAAATTATCAATTTTTTTTAATTGTTCTATTAATTTTGAATTTCTTGAAGACATTAATAATTAATTTTTTACTTTAAACATAAAATAATTGATTAGCTATACAATTCGCCGTTTATAAAGACTTCTCTTTTTAAATTAGTTGAGAAAATATCCGCCCAATTTCCAGCATCTAAAAGCACAAAATTCACAGGGCAACCTTTTTTAACCACCCCATCCCAAGTTAAATTCAATAATCTACTTGGTGACAAAAAAATGGAAGATAAAGTCAATCTTTCCCAAGGATTTAATTGAAGCATTGGCATTGCAAGAGACATCAAATAAAAAGGATCATAATTACCAAATGGATACCAAGGGTCTTGAACATTATCACTCCCGATAGAAACATCGACTAATGATTTTTGTAGTTGCTTAATTGGTGCAACTGGCCTATTTAAAGATGTACTTTTTTCTTTACGATTGAGCAACCAGAAATTTGTAAGTGGAAGTGCAATCACTTTTATATCTTTCTCAGCGATTTTTCTTCCCAGATTAAGTATTTCATTATTATTTAGAGATAAAATACTACTTAAATGACTACATGTTATTGGGACTTTAATATTTAATCTATCAATAGTTTCCAAAAGAACTTTTATACCCGCTCCTGGATCAATAGTTGATTCATCTATGTGTAAATCAATTTCCAATTTATATTTATCTGCAAGCAAGAGAGTTTTAGAGAGTAAGTATTTTATTTTTGCTCTATTTTTAAAGGGAGGAACAAGAACTCCGCCTAAAATACCCTTTTTCTTAGAAAAAATTTTTGCTAATTCCTCTCCATGGGGAGTATCCCAAAACTCCAATGGAGCTAATGCTACATATTGCAATTTCAACTTAGAGGAATATTTTTTTCGGAGTTTAAAAAGCTCATCCCAAATATTATTATCCTGACTTTCGTAGGTATCAACATGGCTCCTGATAGCTCTATAACCATTTCTAAGAGCCAAGTTGAGTGATTTTTCAGCTCTCTCTAAAACTTTAATTTTAGACCTAGTTTTATGCTCCTCTAAATTTACTGATAAGGCCTCATGATAGTTTGATTTAAAATTAGGAAACTCTCCAAAAGTGAAAGATTTATCAAGATGTGAGTGAGTCTCAACAAATCTTGGAAAAAGGATTTTTTTTGGTTTTTTATTTTTGATATTTATCGGCTTTAGTTCAGAAACAATTCCTTTTTCCCAAGCAACAAAAACAGAAGCGAAACCCTCATCATCCACGTTAAGGTTATCAACATTTTCTATTTCACAAAGGCATCTAGGTATAAGAACCTCTGCTTTTCCGGAGTTGATCAAGATTTAATATGCTTTTATTTTATTTTAAAACATAGATAAAGCTTATATAGAAATAGGAAAATACTTCAAAATCTTCTAAAACATACAAATATGTATGAAATTTTACTCGTAAGTTGTTAAGTTTATATATGTGAGGCGGGCGTCGCCAAGTGGTTAAGGCAGTGGCTTGTGGCGCCGCTATTCGGGGGTTCGAATCCCCTCGCTCGCCCTCAAAAATATTGCTCCAAAATTATTTAAATTATAATTTTGAATTAACAAAAGTCATTCAAAACTTTTTGCAAAGTGCTAACCAAACCAATCCAAGAAGAAGAAAAGACTTACAAAAATTCCTCTTTAGGTAGTTATTGGATAACAACTTTTGGTTGTCAAATGAATAAGGCCGATTCCGAAAGGATGGCTGGCACACTTGAAAAAATGGGATATTCAAGAGCTATTGATGAATTAAAAGCGGATTTAGTTTTATATAACACTTGCACAATAAGAGACAGTGCTCAGCAAAAGGTTTACAGTTTTTTAGGAAAGCAAGTCAAAAGAAAACATAGTACTCCAAAATTAAAATTAGTTGTAGCGGGTTGCCTCGCGCAACAAGAGGGTGAATCTCTTTTAAGAAGAGTGCCCGAACTTGATCTAATCATGGGGCCACAACATGTTAATAATCTTGAGAATCTTTTAGAGAGGGTTGATTCAGGTAATCAAGTCGTAGCCACTGAAGAAACTTTTATATCTGAAGATATTACTAATCCAAGAAGAGATAGCTCTATTTGTGGTTGGGTGAATATCATTTATGGTTGCAATGAAAGATGCTCTTATTGTGTTGTCCCATCTGTTAGAGGTAAAGAACAGTCAAGATATCCAGATGCGATTAAGAGTGAAATAGAAACTTTAGCTCATAATAATTTCAAAGAGGTTACTCTTTTAGGGCAAAATATTGATGCATACGGTAGAGATCTTCCTGGAACGACAATAGAAGGTAGGAAGGAAAATACCCTTACTGATCTTCTTTATTTTATTCATGATGTAGAGGGAATTAAAAGAATAAGGTTTTCTACAAGTCATCCAAAATATTTTTCAAAAAGACTTATAAACGCTTGTTATGAATTAGATAAAGTTTGTGAGCATTTTCATATTCCGTTCCAAAGTGGTAATAATGAAATCCTTAGATTGATGGCTAGAGGTTACACAATCGAAAAATATAAAAGAATAATTGAAAATATTAGACAATTAATGCCAAATGCATCAATTACTGCTGATGCAATAGTTGCTTTCCCAGGAGAAACAGAAACCCAATATCGTGAGACATTGAAGTTAATATCTGATATTGGCTTTGATCAAGTTATGACCGCCGCCTATTCTCCAAGACCAAATACCCCAGCAGCTATTTGGGATAATCAAATTCCTGAAGAAGTTAAAAAGGAAAGATTAAAAGAAATTAATGAACTAGTTGAAACAACCTCTAGAAAAAGAAATCAAAGATATTTAAATAATATTGAAAGTGTTTTAATTGAGGGCTTGAATCCAAAAAATAATGCCCAAATGATGGGAAGGACAAGAACGAATAGACTTACATTTGTAGAAATACCAAAAAATATTGAATTTAATTATTCATTTGGTGATGAAATAAATGTCAAAATAACGGAGGCTAGATCTTTTTCTTTAAGTGGTCAGATTTGTAAGTAATTTTTCTAAATGTTAGAAAAAGAAAAAAAATGTATTGGAATAATTTTTGGAGGAGAGTCTAATGAACATGATGTTTCAGTATCTTCCGCCAAGACAGTTTTTAAAGCATTAATTTCAAAAACGAACATAAATAGATTTTGGGTTAAAGCTTTTTATATAAATAAGCATGGCGTTTGGCTTGATAATGATCAATCTCTTGTATTACTAAAAGAAAAAAGAAAAAATGAAACGATTGATAAGTACCAAGTTTTCCCTAAACGAGAAATTAACTTTTTAAACACAATAGAATTTCAAGGTATTGATATATGGTTCCCACTTTTGCATGGTGTAAATGGAGAAGATGGTGCAATTCATGGTTTATTAAAATTTACCCAAAAGCCCATAGTAGGAGGAGGAATTTTAGGTTCTGCTCTTGGCATGGATAAAATATTAATGAAAAAAATATTTTCACATCTAGAAATTCCCCAAGTAAATTATTTAGATATTCAAAATCAAGATCTTAGTGATGATAAAGTAAAAAATAATTTATCTGTTGAGATTATTGAAAAATTAAAGTTACCAGTTTTTGTTAAACCTGCTAATTCAGGCTCATCACTTGGTATTTCGAAGGCCAAAACTAGATCAGAAATAATTAAAGCATTACAAAAGGCTTGGGAAATAGACTCCAGAATTGTTATCGAGGAAGGTTTAGATGTTAGAGAACTTGAATGCGGAATAATTGGTAATTTAAAACTTACCGCATCTGAAATCGGTGAAGTTTCTTATTCAACCGATTGGTACGATTATGATTCAAAATATTCGATGGATAATCAAATAATTATTCCAGCTGATATTGATTCTCAAATCTCTGAACAAATTAAAGATATTGCTATTAGAAGTTGTAGAGCATTAAATATTTACGGTTTCGCAAGGGTTGATTTCTTTTTAGAAAAGATTTCAAATAAAATTTTTCTGAATGAAATAAATACAATTCCTGGTTTTACTAGTAAAAGTATGTTTCCGATGCTTTGGAATGCTTCAGGTTTAAATATTGATCAACTTGTAGCTAAACTAGTAGATATATCATCAGATTTATAGATTAAAGTCAAATGTTGCATGGACTACTTTGGTTACCATTACTTTTAATCTTCGTTCTATTAACAGCTCTCGGTTGGCTAGAAAGAAGAAGACAAAATCTTTTTAGGAATTGGGCAAGTGGTTCTGAAATTTGCAAATTAGATAGTTCCGGTGCAGCTTTTTTAAAGGATGGTGAATTAAAATGGAGTGTATTTGAAGCTGGAATATTTGAAGAAAAAGATAGTTTTACAATAAAGAAACTAGAACTAGTAGAGTTAATGGCCCTTACCTCAGGAGAAGCACCTTTAACCAATGAATCACAAGGTAAGTGTAGGCTTAGACTCGTTGGGGATGGGAAAGAGATGGATGTTCCATTTTCAGATGCAGAGAGGGCCAGAGAGTGGATGGATCAACTGATGGAAAAAGCTAGATGTGATTTGTGAAGGATAAACAAAAATTAAAGAATAAAAGGTTCCTTTTGTTAATTATCTTTTTATTTTTTACAAGTTATGCAACCTCTAAAATTTTCAAAAGTGTTAATTACCAAGATGTTTCTATAGTTGGTAGCGAATTATTTTCTACAGACGAGATTGTTGCTAACTCATCTCTAAATTTCCCTACCTCGTTGATATTTGTCAAAAGCTCATACACAGAAAGAGAATTAAAAAAGAATTTATCTCTAAAGAATGTTTCAGTTTTTAGACAAATATTCCCTTTTGGTTTAAAAATTCTAATTAAAACAAGAACTCCAATAGCTTATGGCGAACGGATTTTTAAAGGGGAAAAAATAACTGGTTTTATTGATGAAGATGGTTTCTTCATCAGTCTAAAATATTCAGATCAAGAAAATTTGAGTAAAATAACTAGTAAAGTTTTTGGATGGAAAGAAAACTTTAGAGAGACACTATCAAAAATTTTGAATTACCAAAAATATAACGATGTTGAATTCATTACAATAAATTTCTCCCCTAATGGCTTTTTAACTTTAGAGGAAAAAAGTCTTAAAACAATATTGTTAGGATTTAACCCAAAAAAAATAGAAAATCAATTACAAATAGTCAATAATATGAAAACCCAAATAAAAGAAAATAATATCCTAGAAAAAATAGATAATATCGACCTAACTGACCCCAAAAATCCAAAAATTAAAGTGTTCAAACCCTAATAATTGAAAACAAATTTCATAAAAGTTTTTTCGATTAGTACAGTAATCGAAAGGGTTTCGGTTATTCACACAAATTTTTGACAAGTTAATATTTAAGGACTTTCTTCAAGAAAATCCTACATATCAGCTTAGTGAGTTCATAATGCATCCAATACTAGTATTTGATTTTATTTAGAGATGAGCTTCGGAAACAATCCAAACTTTGATCAATCAAAAGACATCCTTCCAAGTCAGAATGCCAAAATTGAAGTAATTGGTGTCGGGGGTGGTGGGAGTAATGCTGTAAACAGGATGATTGATAGTGATCTTGAAGGCGTTTCATTCAGAGTTTTAAATACTGACGCGCAAGCATTATTACAATCTTCTGCAGATCGTAGAGTTCAACTAGGTCAGAACTTAACAAGAGGTCTTGGAGCAGGAGGGAATCCAAGTATTGGTCAAAAAGCTGCTGAGGAATCTAAAGATGAATTGCAACAAACATTAGAGGGCTCTGACTTGGTTTTTATTGCTGCAGGAATGGGAGGAGGAACTGGGACAGGAGCGGCTCCAGTAGTTGCTGAGGTTGCCAAGCAAAGTGGTGCTTTAACTGTTGGAATAGTAACCAAGCCATTTTCTTTTGAAGGTAAAAGGAGAATGCGTCAGGCAGAAGAAGGGATCGCAAGATTAGCAGAAAACGTGGATACGCTTATTGTGATTCCAAATGATCGTTTAAAAGACGTAATTGCAGGAGCTCCACTTCAAGAAGCCTTTAGAAATGCTGATGATGTTTTAAGGATGGGAGTTAAAGGTATAAGTGACATAATTACATGCCCTGGATTAGTTAACGTTGATTTTGCTGATGTTAGGTCCGTAATGACTGAAGCTGGCACTGCCCTTCTTGGTATAGGTATTGGTTCTGGTAGATCTAGAGCATTAGAGGCTGCTCAAGCGGCAATGAATAGCCCTTTATTAGAAGCGGCAAGAATTGATGGAGCAAAAGGTTGTGTAATAAATATTACAGGTGGGAAAGATATGACATTGGAAGATATGACCTCAGCTTCAGAAATTATTTATGATGTTGTAGATCCAGAAGCAAACATAATAGTAGGTGCTGTTATAGATGAATCAATGGAAGGGGAAATACAGGTAACTGTTATTGCAACAGGTTTCGAAACCAATCAACCGTTAAAACAACAAAGGATTAAAAATAGATTATCTAATCAGCCACTTTATAATATTTCTGATAATAAAGACACAGGAACTAATATTCCAGAGTTTTTAAGATTAAGGCAGAATAAAAAAGATATCGAATAATCGCTAAAATTGAGTGACTCGGTTATCTCGCCTGCCTCAAGCATCCCTTGTGGCTGCTACCTTCCGATCCTGACCAGGTTTGGGCGTTAAAACCGCGAAAGGCCGAGTCAAAATAATACTAGCAATTTTTGATAAAAAAAGATACATAGCTTTTATGTTGCCATCAGAACTAGTTAAATATAAAAAAAAATCTCAAAAGATTATTGCATTAACTGCATGGGATTCTATTTCAGGTTCTCTAGCTGAGCAATCAGGAGCAGATATTGTTCTGGTGGGAGACTCTTTAGCGATGGTATGTTTAGGATATAAATCGACCTTGCCTGTTACCTTAGAGAATATGATTTATCATACAAATGCAGTTTCTAGAGGGTTCAGCAAAGAAATAGAAGAACAGTCCTTATTAGTATGTGATATGCCTTTTCTTACTTATCAATGCGGAGAAAATAAGGCAGTTGAATATGCTGGAAAAATAATTAAGAATACTTATGCGAAGGCAGTAAAAGTTGAGGGTGCTGATCCAGAGGTACAGAATGTTATCTCAAGGCTCATAAGGATGGGGATTCCTGTCATGGGACATTTAGGGCTTACTCCACAGAGCTATTTGAATCTAGGATTTAAACAACAAGGGAACAATTCAGAAAGTCACGAAAAAATCAAAAGAGATGCTTTATCACTAGAAAAATTAGGATGTTTTTCTATTGTTTTAGAACATATTCCAGAATTACTTGCTAAAGAAATTCAAACCGAATTAGAGATACCAACAATAGGTATAGGTGCAGGAAAATTTTGTGATGGACAAGTAAGAGTTACTGCTGATTTGTTAGGACTAAATGATAAGCAACCTCCATTTTGTAGACCAATTATTGATGGGAAAAAATTGTTTGGTGAAAAACTAAAAGAATGGGTAGCAGCAGAAAAGCTCAGTTAAATTTTTCCCACCATCTAAACATTGAAACAAGAATTTGATTGCTTAATTCCATTCCTTTTGGATCACTAAAAAAAAATCTGTTTCCTCTTTTAATCAAAAGCCCACTTTCCAGGAAGGGGGCCCATGCTTTTAATAACTTTGTTAAAGCTATTTTGGACTTTTTATTATCCCAATTTTGTTCATTTAATAAGTTATAAATATTGATCCCCTCTTTAAGTCTCATTCCTAACATGATTTTCTCATCCAATTCTTTATAAATATTTTCTTGGTTAATAAGTGAATATTCTAATTTGATTTCGCATTGTTTAGTTACCCATTTTTTATAATCTTTACTAATTCTTGGCCTTGTAAAATTCTCCCCCCAAGGAGAACTAGTCGAACCTTGACCAAAACTCCACCATCCTAGACCTTTCCAATAAACTCTATTATGTCTTGATTGATGTCCAGGAATAGAGTAATTAGAAATTTCATATCTTGAATAACCTGAAGCTTTCAAGATAAAATTTGTTAACTCACTATTTTTATAAGCTTCATCATCATTTGGCAAAGATAGTTTACCTAAGTCAACTAATTTCTTAAAAACAGTTCCATTCTCAATACTTAAATCATAAATTGATATGTGTGGAGGACAGAACTTTAACGATTGTTTTAAGTCTTCTTGCCATTTTTTAAAACCACTTTTTGGTAAATTTTGAATTAAATCCAAACTCCAACTTTTTATAAGACTATGATCATATGCTCTCTTTAACCAAAAACAAGATTTTTCTACATCTTTTCTGCAATGTCTTCTTCCTGCCTGTTCTAGAACCTCATTATTAAAACTTTGAACACCAATACTAAATCTATTAATCCCAGCATTAATATAACCATGTAGATCATCCTCATTAAAACTGGCTGGGTCAACTTCCATTGTAATTTCGGCACCATAATCAATTTTATAACTCTCCTTAAAAAGATTTATTAAATCTTTAATCTGTAAAGGATGTAAAATTGAAGGAGTTCCTCCACCGATGTAAATTGTTGAAAGAGGAGATTTATGTTTGATTGATAATATTTCTTTATTTAGATAGGTTAAATATTCTTTTACGGTCTTACTACCAAATCCCTCTAAACTTTCAATTTTATTGCCTAAAGGTATAACTGCAAAATCACAATAGAAACATCTTCTGTGGCAAAAAGGTATGTGTACGTAAGCACTTCTTGGCAATTTATTCATTATAGAAACAAAATATAAAGCTTAAAAAAAAACATAGAGGAGTTTTAAAAATAAAATCTTTATTTACTCAATTAATAAATCCTAGTAGATTATATATATGACGGATATCTTAGTACTAATTTTATTTGTATTGTCTGGAGCGGCATCAGGATGGCTTGGGGTTGATCTTCTACCAATAGACATACTTAAACAAGTCTCTAATGTGGAAGGTTTTAGAATTGTCCTAGCGATAATAGGGTTTTTTATTGGATTAGCAGCAGGTTTTGTATTTTTACAGCTTAGAAAGACATTCCTTGATCAAATACGTACAATGCCTACGGATTTATTAATAAGTAGAGCGGTAGGGTTAATTTTGGGATTACTTGTCGCAAATCTACTACTTGCTCCAATATTGTTGATTCCATTTCCAAGGGAAGTATTTTTTGCAAAACCTTTAGCAGCCATTCTTAGTAATTTTTTCTTTGGGGCACTTGGTTATAAATTAGCTGATACTCACGGCAGGACATTGTTAAGACTATTTAACCCTACTAATACCGACGCTTATTTGGTAACCGAAGGAATAATTCCAGCAGCAAGCCCAAAAATTCTTGATACTAGTGTAATTATTGATGGAAGGATAAATGGTTTATTAAGCTGTGGATTACTAGAGGGGCAATTAATTGTGGCCCAAAGTGTAATTGATGAGCTACAAACTTTAGCTGACTCTAGTAGTAATGAAAAAAGAGGAAAAGGAAGAAGAGGTCTTAAATTATTAAAAGAGCTAAGAGAACTATATGGAAGAAGACTTGTAATAAACCCAACTAAATATGAGGGGAATGGGGTAGATGAAAAACTTCTAAGAATTACGGAGGATATGGCAGGTACTTTAATTACTGCAGATTATAATCTTTCTCAAATTGCAGAGGTAAAAGAATTAAAAGTTATGAATTTGAGCGATTTAGTTATAGCTTTAAGGCCAGAAGTACAGCCTGGAGAATCACTTAATATAAAAATAGTCAGAGAGGGTAAAGAAAAATTGCAAGGAATTGGATATTTAGATGATGGGACAATGGTAGTAATTGATGATGCAAAGAAATTTGTTGGAGAAAGACTAGACGTAGTTATTACTGGTGCATTGCAAACGCCCACTGGAAGAATGGTATTTGGGAAATTGATAAATAATCCGGAGTCAAACAAATCTTTTAAATCTCCAGCGACACAGGGCTAAATATAGCTAGAATTAAACTAGTATTTATTTTGTAGAACATATGACTGTATCTGCTCCTTATTACGGAGAAAATACCGCTATGAGGACTCCGCCACCAGATTTGCCTTCTCTTCTGCTAAAAGAGAGAATTGTATACCTAGGATTACCGTTATTTTCAGACGATGACGCTAAAAGACAATTAGGAATGGATGTTACCGAGCTAATTATTGCTCAACTCCTTTATTTAGAATTTGATGATCCAGACAAACCTATATATTTTTATATAAATTCAACAGGCACTAGCTGGTATACCGGAGATGCGGTTGGTTTTGAAACAGAAGCTTTTGCTATTTGCGATACCATCAACTACATTAAACCTCCTATTCATACAATTTGTATTGGACAAGCAATGGGAACAGCAGCAGTTATTTTGTCTTCAGGGACTAAAGGGCATAGAGCAGCTCTCCCACATGCCTCTATTGTTCTTCATCAACCAATTAGCGGTGCTAGAGGGCAAGCAACTGATATCCAAATAAGGGCAGAAGAGGTATTAAAAAATAAAAAATCAATGCTGGAGATCTTATCACGCAACACTGGTAAAAGTATTGAAGAGCTCTCGAAAGATTCTGACAGGATGAGTTATCTTAACCCTCAAGAAGCTTTAGATTATGGAGTGATAGATAGAATACTCACAAGTCAAAAAGATTTGCCAAATAACATTTAATCACTACTTTTAACTCACTACTTTTTTAAAATTATGCCAATAGGAACTCCAAGCGTGCCTTATAGACTCCCAGGAAGTCAATACGAAAGATGGGTAGACATTTATACAAGATTGGGAGTTGAGAGGATTTTATTTCTCGGACAAGAAGTTAATGATGGAATTGCGAACAGCTTAGTAGCTCAAATGCTCTACCTTGATTCTGATGATAATACAAAACCTATTTATCTTTACATAAATAGTCCTGGCGGATCAGTCACTGCAGGTTTGGCAATATATGACACTATCAAATACGTTAAAAGCGATGTAGTCACTATATGCGTAGGTCTTGCAGCCTCAATGGGAGCTTTTTTACTAGGAGCTGGTACTAAAGGTAAAAGGGTTGCTCTTCCTCATAGTCGAATTATGATTCATCAACCACTGGGAGGGACTTCACAACGTCAGGCTAGCGATATTGAAATAGAAGCTAGAGAAATACTGAGAATTAAAGATATGTTGAATCACTCTATGTCTGATATGACAGGACAATCCTTTGAAAAAATAGAGAAAGATACTGACAGAGATTATTTTCTAAGTGCTGAAGAAGCTAAAAACTATGGGCTAATAGATAGAGTAATTTCACATCCAAGCGAGGCCAGCTAGCTCTTATTATCTAAAATTAATATTTAAATATTAATTTTTAAATGAGCAATTATATGGTTTATTTACACCTTTAATGTCTAAAATATTAATTATCAAAAGCTTAGAAGTTACAACTAATGACACAACTCTTTTATGACACAGATGCTGACCTAAGTCTATTAAAAAATAAAACTATCGCAATAATAGGCTACGGTTCACAAGGCCATGCACATGCTTTAAATCTTAAAGACAGTGGAATGGATGTAATAGTAGGGTTATACAAAGGTAGTAATTCTGAAAGCAAAGCTATTAATGATGGATTAAAAGTATTTACAGTTTCTGAGGCTTGTGAAAAAGCAGATTGGATTATGATTCTGCTTCCAGATGAGTTCCAAAAAGATGTTTATATCAAAGAGATAGAACCAAATTTAAAAGAAGGTAAGATATTAAGTTTTGCACATGGATTCAATATAAGATTCGAACTCATTAAGCCACCTAATTTTGTCGACGTTGTAATGGTTGCACCAAAAGGGCCTGGACATACTGTTCGTTGGGAATATCAGAATGGCCAAGGAGTTCCTGCTCTATTCGCAGTTGAGCAGGACTATTCAGGCAATGCGAGATCATTAGCTATGTCTTATGCCAAGGGTATTGGAGGTACAAGAGCTGGGATTCTTGAAACAAATTTCAAAGAAGAAACCGAAACAGATCTTTTTGGAGAACAGGCAGTTTTATGTGGTGGTTTATCAGAGCTGGTTAAATCAGGATTTGAAACTCTCGTTGAGGCAGGATATCAACCAGAATTAGCATATTTTGAGTGTTTACACGAAGTAAAGTTAATTGTCGATCTTATGGTCAAGGGAGGATTATCTCAAATGAGAGATTCAATTTCAAATACTGCAGAATATGGTGATTATGTAAGTGGGAAAAGACTTATAAATAATAATACAAAGAAAGAAATGCAGAAAATTTTAAAAGATATTCAAGATGGTACTTTCGCTAAGAATTTTGTAGATGAATGTGATAACAACAAACCCTTAATGACAAAATTGAGAGAAGAAAATTCTAAACACGAGATAGAAAAAGTTGGAAAAGGTCTTCGTGCTATGTTCAGTTGGCTGAAATAAATTTATATTTTATATTTATTGGCTCCATTGGGTTTGATCTTTTAATTGGTGATCCAAGGTTTATAATCCATCCTGTTCAAATAGTTGGGATTTACATAAAACTAATAACTAATTTTTTTATCCATAATTTCAAGAAAAATAAGAGGATATTATATTGGGGAGGATTATTTATTGCACTATCCACTATCGCTTCAAGCTTTGTGATCGGTAAGATTATTGAATTAATTTTCATTCAATCAAGAAGCAATCTTATTTTTGGAATATTAATCTTCTTAGGCTTATCGAGTTGTTTAGCTTCAAAAAGTCTAATCTCGAGCGTAAAAGAAATTTCAAATCTTATTAACGACAACATAACTGATCAAAAAACTGAACAAATAGTTAAAGAAAAAGTTCAAAGAATTGTCAGTAGGGATGTAAGTACAGCTTCGTTAGAGCATCTTTTGAGATCAAGTATTGAAAGTCTTACAGAAAATTCAGTTGATGGGATTTTTGGTCCGCTTTTTTGGATATTTATTGGAACAGTTTTTATCAAATTTTCGATTTTTCTTCCAGGTCCTTTATCACTTGGCTTTTCATATAAAGCAATAAGTACTTTGGATTCAATGATCGGCTATAAATATGACCATTACAAATATCTAGGGTTTTTTAGTGCAAAAATTGAAGATTGTTCAACTTTCATTCCAAGTAGATTAGTTTTATTAACATTACCTTTGATTAGTTCTAAAATTAAAAAATATAATTCTGTCATTAAAGAAAGTTACTCTGATGGAATTAAATATGATTCTCCTAATTCTGGTATTTCAGAGGCTATTTTTGCATATATTTCTAATATCAAATTAGGAGGTGAGAACAAATACAATGATGAAATTATTGAAAAGCCAATTATCAATCCAAATGGTGATATTTGTTCCAAAGAAAAAATAAATATTATTTGTCAATTAATTTTAAGACTTCAAATACTATGGATAATTACTTTTACCATAATTTTTTTTAATATTTGAATTCCAATTCAATGAAATTTGTTTTAAGTCACTATTATTATTAAAAAGACATTTTTCATGAAAGAAGAAAATCCTCCATTAGAAAATTCGGATAATAGTCCTATTGAAAATCTAAATGAAGAAACAAATAATACATCTTCTGATAGTGAATATTCAAAGTGGGTTGATAATCAAGGTGATGAAGTAAAAAATGTTTTTGGATTTAATAGTAGTGCTGAACTTGTTAATGGCAGAGCGGCTATGATCGGTTTTTTAATGCTCTTATTAACCGAATTAGTCTTTAAAGGAAAACCTGTTACTTCCTCAATCTTTGGTATAAATTGAAAATGGAAGAAAAAAAATCTAATCCATTAAAAATTTTCCTATACATTTCAGCTTGGGTAATAATTTGGGGAACATTTGGTTCCTTTATAGATTTTCCCCTTTATAAAAATAATATCTATCAAGAGGGAAGCATATATCAATATCTTACTTTTATAATTACAGCAATCATTTCAATTTTGAGTGCCAAATTCTTTTATAAAAAAATTAAACTATAAAAACTTATACCTATATTTTTTGATAATTTTTGCTGGTTCTAAATTATCCTGAGTCTCATAAAGTATCCATTGATGAGTTTCAGTATCATGATCGCAGCCTAATCTACCTGATGGGTCAGGCAAATTAGAAAGATATGAGTGACATGATTGATCTGCCTCGAAAGCAGAGTCATAACCACTTAAAAAGTATACTAAAAATCCAATAAGTACAACTGATATAACCACTTGAAAAAATAAGCTAACTATCTTCATGAATTTCCTGTCAAAATTTAAATATATCACTTCTAAAATTCTTTCGATAAAAAATTAAGCTATCGACCAACATTAAATATAAAATCATGAAAGCCTTGATTATTAAAATACAAAATAACCAAAAGTACTAGAATTATATTTAAAACTAATACAACTGAACCAAATATATTAATCTGCTTTTTCCCTGGTAGGGTGTAAGTAAATTTTTTTCCTTTAAGAAAAGAAGCTAACCCTTTTTTCTCTTTTTCTAAATCCTTAATAGGTTTATCATTCTTAACTTCACTTTCAGAAAAACCTTTTACCATTACAACCTTTATAACAAATTAATAATATTCTAAATTTAAAATTTTTCTCAAGAATTAACAATTTTTATTCACATATGGAAGCATCATTCCATTTTTATTTTTCTTTAACTTTCTAAAGTAATAAGCTTCAATAAGTTCTGTCTGCAACCCAAGAATACTTGCCTGACATTTATAGTTTTTTTGCTCAGACTCAACTAACTGTATTTTCTCAATTTCCAAGAATAAGTTACTACATACTTTATATTGCAAATCTTTAAAGCATTCATTTGCTTTTCTTAAAATTTCCGATTTAGTTAATA
>ERZ802830.2182-NODE-2182-length-17943-cov-24.1301_pt1 | contig 17943 bp, 14 predicted proteins | sample MGYA00345654_ERZ802830 | MGnify/ENA primary metagenome ERZ802830 (study PRJEB30503, sample SAMEA104212375) | marine metagenome | biome: Westerlies Biome; feature: [SRF] surface water layer (ENVO:00010504) within the epipelagic zone...; material: water...
TATTTCTTTCTGCTACCAAATCCTTCATTGACTCTATTCCTACATTTTTTATTGCACCTAAAGCGTATTTTATTCCTTCTTGATTTGTCACAAAATATACATCAGAAGAATTTACATCTGGCGGGTAGAGCTTTATCTCCATTCTTAATAGCTCTTGCTGAAATATTGCAAGTTTATCAGTATTATTAATATCTAAAGTCATTGATGCCGCAAAAAATTCAAGTGGATAATGAGTTTTCAAATAAGCAGTTTGAAATGAAATTAATGCATACGCAGCAGCATGACTTTTATTAAATCCATAATCAGCAAACCTTGCTAACAGGTCAAAAATATTTTGTGCTTCAATATCTTTGATTCCTCTTTCTATGCAACCTGATACGAATCTCTTTCTTTGGTCTCTCATCTCTTTTTGAATTTTCTTACCCATGGCTCGTCGCAAAAGATCAGCCTCCCCGTCTGAGTAACCAGAAAGTTCTCTAGCAACTCCCATTACCTGTTCTTGATAAACAATAACACCGTATGTTTCTTTTAAAATATTTTGTAATTTATCATGAATATATTCAGGTTTTTCTCGACGATGCTTTCTTTCAATATAGGTAGGTATATTTTGCATTGGTCCAGGTCTATACAATGCGACTAGTGCTATGATATCCTCAAGTGCGTCAGGTAAAAGTTGCCTTAAAGTCTCTTGCATTCCTGGACTCTCAAGCTGAAAAATTCCAGTCGTTTCACCAGTACTTAAAAATTCAAAAGTTTTGGAGTCTGATAGGTCAATTTTATCAATATCAAAATTAAAACCTTTTGTTTCAATCAATTGAACACAATTGTCTATAAGAGTTAGTGTTTTTAAACCAAGAAAATCAAACTTTACTAAACCAGCTTTTTCAACATGCTTCATATCAAACTGGGTTAGATAAGTTTTGGTATCTGGATCACTATATAGTGGTACATCTTTATAAATATTATCTTTAGATATTACAACACCTGCAGCGTGAATTGATGTGTGTCTTTTTAAACCTTCTAATTTTAATGCTATATTAATAAGTCGTCTAACTTTTTCATCATTATCAGCTTCTTCAGATATCTTGGGTTCGTTGTCTATAGACTCTTGCAAAGAAAGTGGTCTTGATGGATCAAATGGAATCAGTTTACACAAATAGTCTACTTGACCATAAGGTATACCTAAAACTCTACCAACGTCTCTGAGCACTGCCCTAGCTTGAAGTTTTCCAAAAGTTATTATTTGTGCCACTTGATTCTCACCATATTTTTGAGAAACGTAATTTAAAACTTCATCCCTTCTATCTCGACAAAAGTCTATATCGAAATCAGGCATTGACACACGTTCTGGATTTAAAAATCTTTCAAAAATTAGACCAAATTTTATAGGGTCAACATCAGTTATTTCAAGAGCCCAAGCTACCAAAGAGCCTGCACCAGAACCCCTGCCTGGCCCTACAGGTATCTTGTTATATTTTGACCATTTAATAAAATCTGCAACAATTAAAAAATATCCTGAATATTGCATATCAATAATGATATTTAGTTCTTTTTTTAAGCGCTCATTATATTCATTTAAAATACTCTCTTTATTATTAAGGTTATTTTCAATTTCAAATTTAAAATCTAATCGCTTTTGTAGACCACGTTTGGCATCCTCTATTAAAATATCGTTTTCAGATTTATCTTGTGTTGAAAAATTAGGAAGCGTTGGGTCTTTTGGTTTAGGTCTTGATGAACAACGCTTTGCAATTTCTAGAGTATTACTAATAGCTTCAGGTATATCTGCAAAAATGAGTGACATTTCTTGAGCTGACTTAAAATACGTTTCCTTAGGAAATTTTTTTCTATTAGTTTGCGATAAATATTCTTTTTTATCAATGCACAGCAAAGCTTCATGAGCATCATAATAATCAGGATTTTCAAAACATACTTCATTGGTAGCTACCAGTGGGATTTCATTTTCATAAGATAATTTTAAAAGTGATTTTTCAGATTGTATTTGGATTGGATCTCCTATTCTTTGAATTTCAATATATAAATTACTTACAAATTCTTGTTTAAACCTTTTAATAAGATTAGTTGCCCAATCATATCTATTGTGAAACAAAAGATTATTAAAAATGTTTTGATATCCGCCAGTTAGAGCTATAAGGCCATCTTTTCTCTCGAAAAGTTGATCTAAAGTGATAAACGCATTCTCAGATGAGTTTTGTGTATATGAAATTGAGTTTAGAAATAATAGGTTTTCATAGCCAACTTCATTTTGAGATAATAAATTAATATAGAAATATCGATATATTTCATTTTCAGGATCTATAATAAATTCATTTGGAGTTTTAATTTTAATTTTAGCTCCAATTATAGGTTGTATTCCAGACTTGGATACTGTTTCTGAAAATTCCAACGCACCAAATAGATTGTTGGTATCAGTAACTGCTATTGCAGGCATATTATTTTCAGAACAAAGATCGGCAATTTTTTCAATTGTTAATGCCCCTTCTGACAACGAGTAATCACTTTTAGTATTTAGATGTACAAAATTATTCATCATTATCACCTATTATAATTCTTTTATTAGCTAACTTGGCTAACTCTTCATTATGTGTTGCCATTACTACAGCACAATTATTTTCTTTAGTATATCTCATGAAGTAATCAAATACACTTCTAGAAGTATCTATATCTAAATTACCTGTTGGTTCATCTGCTATTATAATATTCGGTTTTGATATAACAGCTCGAGCAATGGCTACTCTCTGTTGTTCTCCAGCTGATAAATCTTTAGGTATATGATTGCAGCGCGACAAAAGATCAAACTGAGCTAAACAGTGCTCACTTTTTTTAAAAGCAAGTTTTTTTGTAACTCCAGATAGTAAAAGTGGTAGCGCTACATTTTCCTTAGCAGTAAAGTCGTCAAATAAATTATTTGATTGATAAACAAATCCAAGATTGGTCATCCTGGCCTTATCTTTATCAATTTCACTCATATTTAAAACATCATTTCCAAGGCAATTTAACGAACCAGAGTCAAAATTATCAATTAGTCCCAGTATATTTAACAAAGTAGTTTTACCTGAACCAGATTGTCCAGTAATTGCTAAAAAATCACCCTCTAAAAGCTGCATTGAAAAATTTTTTAAAACTTTTATTTCAACACCACCCTGGTGATAACTTTTATAAATATTATGAGCCTCGATTAGAGATTTAGGCATTCTTTAATATTCCTTTAATTTCCAGTCTTGAAGCAGCATATGAAGGATAAATTGTTGCAAGTATGGATACTGAAATTGAGAAAATTATTATATAAATTATTTGCATTGATTGAATATTCGTTGGTATTTGATCAATATAATATAATTGAGATGGAAAAAGATTTAATCCAAATTGATTGTTCAAAAGGGATCGAATATTTTCTAAATTTATTGTAATCACATAGCCTAAAATTGTTCCAATTATTGTTCCAGAAATTCCAACAATTGATCCAATCAATAAAAAGATTCTCATTATACCATGTCTACTTAAACCGATAGTTCTTAATATTGCTATCTCTTTAGTTTTATTTTTAACAAGAATAAATAAACTAGTAATAACATTAAATGCAGCAATCAAAATAATAAGAGACAAGATAATAAACATGACTGTGCGTTCAACTTTTAACGCTTCAAAAAATGTACTGTTAACTTCTTTCCAATCCCTTATAAGATATTCTCTGTTGGGATAATATTTAGTTAATAGTAATTTTGTATCATCAATTTTATTTGGATTTTTAAGATGGATTTCGATTATAGATACTTCATCTAATGAACTTGTTAAACTTTGCCCATTTTCTAAAGAAATTAAAGTAAAGTTATTATCATATTCACTCATACCAGAATGAAACGTTCCCGATATTTCAAATTCTTTAGATTTTGGCAAAGAGCCAAAAGGTGTCATAATAGTTTGAGTTGAATATAATTTTATTTTTGAACCGATTGTCAGACCAAGTTTTAAGGCAAGCATATCGCCCAAAATTATGCTGTTACCAGATAGAGGGTCTAGAATATTGGTATTAAGGTTTTTATAAATAAGGTCATAATTTTTCAAATTCTTGGGATCTATTGCTTTTACTAAAACACCATTATTCTTGTTACTGGAAATCATTAATGACTGAAATGTTATATTTGGATCTACAAACTTAATATTCGCAAACTCATTTTCATTGATATCAAAATCGTCTATATTTTCTCCCAGCTTATTTATATAAAGGTGTCCATTAAAACCTATTACTCTGTCCTGTAACTCCAACTTAAAACCATTCATTACAGACATAACAATTATTAGAGTAGCAACACCAATTGCTATGCCAACGAATGAAAACCAAGAAATAATTGATAAAAGACCGTCCGATCTTAGCGGTTTAAGATATTTAAAAGCTACAAATCTTTCAAAATAATTAAATGGCACTGTTACTTACTATTTATTAATTTCCCAACCAAATCACTAATTTTTACTTTTTCAGCGTGGCTGGTTTTTCTATCTTTAATTTCAATCATTTGATCTTTTAGACTATTATTCCCAAATATAATTTGCTTTGGTAAGCCAATTAAATCCATGCGAGAAAATTTAGCACCTGGACTGTCATCTTTGTCATCATATAAAACCTCAATACCTGCTTGATTTAGAGTATTATAAATATTTTCACAAACAGTAATTGCCTCAGTATCCTTTGATTTCAAATTTACCAATCCAACTGTAAATGGTGCAACTGCTTCTGGCCAAATAATTCCATTCTCATCGTGAGAAGCTTCAATTATTGCCCCAACTAATCTTGAAATACCTATCCCATATGAACCCATATGTACTGACACCGCTTTGCCGTTAGAGTTTAAAACATTGGCTTTCATAGGTTCAGAATACTTAGTTGAAAAATTGAAAATATGACCAACTTCAATGCCTTTTGAATTATTTTGAAATTCTATTGGAACTTTTTTTTCAAATTCATCTTTTGAGTATTTATCATCAGCTGCTGCATATAGCGCTTGATAAGAACTAACAATTGATGATAAATCTTTTGTGTAATCAAGCTCCTGATCAACATCTAATAAATCTAAAATTCTTTTATCATAGAATATATCGCTTTCACCAGTCTCAGAAATAATAACAAATTCATGTGACATATCTCCACCGATTGGGCCAGTTTCTGCTGCCATCGGTATAGCTTTAAGTCCAAGTCTCTCAAAAGTTTTAAGATAACATACAAAAAATTTATTATAGGAAACGCGAGAGGTATCTTCATCTAAATCAAAAGAGTATGCATCTTTCATTAAAAACTCTCTGCCACGCATAACACCAAATCTTGGGCGCAGCTCATCTCTAAATTTCCATTGAATATGGTAAAGTAAACTTGGCAATTCTTTATAAGATTTAATGGATCTCCTAAAAATATCTGCTACCTGTTCTTCGTTTGTTGGTCCATAGAGCATTTCACGATCTTGACGATCATTTATTCTTAGCATCTCCTTGCCATAGTCATCGTAGCGTCCACTTTCTTTCCAAATATCAGCTGGCTGAATAGTTGGCATTAGTATTTCGTTTACACCAGCAGCATTTTGCTCCTCGCGCACAACATTTTCAATTTTTTTTAAAACTTTCAGTCCTAGTGGCAACCAAGAATAAATGCCTGAGCTAGATTGGCTTATCATTCCGGCACGTAACATAAATTTATGTGAAATAATTTCAGCGTCTGCCGGAGTTTCTTTTAATACTGGTAAAAAATAATTACTTAACTTCATTCGAATAAAATACGTCTAAAATATATAGCAAGAGACCTTGGTCTCTTAAAAATATGTACATAATAGACCATATTATGATCGAAATGATAGTAGTGATCAAAAATTTCTTAAATATTTGTGGATTACTGGGGGCCCCAGTATCATTGCCACCTTCCACGTTTTTTTCAGCTTTATCACTAATGTTTAGTGGAAGTACAGTGAACAAGAGCAACCACCAGATTAATAAGAATAGGATAATTGATCCAGCTAATCCCAAAACTATACTTCTTCTAGTTCTATAAGAGTACCATTACAGTCTTTTGGGTGAAGAAATACAACTGGCTTACCATGAGCACCAATTTTAGGCTTGCCTGTTCCAGTTATAGCAACTTCGTGATCATTTAGCTTATTAATCGCAGCATTGATATCTTCAACTTCGATACAAATATGGTGCATTCCACCTTTTGGATTTTTTTTAACAAAATTTCCAATTGGAGAGTCTTCACCTAACTCTTCAAGCAATTCTATTTTAGTATTTCCAAGATCAATGAAAACAGTTGAAACACCGTGGTCTGGTTGTTCTACTACATCAGATACTTTGGCACCAAAAATATCTTTATACTGTTTTGCTGCAGCCTTAATATCTGGAACAGCAATTGCAATATGATTTAATTTTCCTAACATAATTATTTAAATATGTACCAAGTGAATGTTTGTCAAAGGTTTTTTTCTAGTGCGTTTAAATATAAAGTTTTTTGAAACACTCTCAAGTTTTTTATGAACTTTTGAATCCTTCTTGCTTAGGTTTCTTGTATCATCAAAAAAATTATAAATTTCTTCCTCAAGACTATCAATTATATCTTCTTCATAGTCATCAAATAAATCAATTCCATTACATGATATTATAGGAGGTGAATTGAGTCTTAATTTTTTATTCAATACACATGTGATATTTAATACACCATTATAACTCATACGCTTTCGCTCAGATATATGATAACTATCACTTGGAACTAATTTATTGCCATCAAAGTAAAGTCTTCCAGATATACACTGATCTATTATCTCCGGTTCTCCTGGAGCGAGTTTTAGAATGTCTCCATTTTGGATCAACATAGGGTGTTTTACCCCTAATGAGTCTGCCAATTCAGAATGATACTTAAGATGGCGATGCTCACCATGAACAGGAACAGAGATTTCTGGCTTGATCCAATTATACATATCAATCATTTCATCCTCACATGGATGTCCAGAAACGTGTATATCTTCATCATATTCTGTGATTACATCAACCTGCATTTCAGAAAGTTTATTGAACATGCCATAAAGCTTTTTTTCATTTCCAGGTATTATTTTTGATGAAAAAATTACTGTATCGCCTTTATCAATATCAATCCCATGAAAATCATTATTTGCAATTCGCATCATTGCCCCTCTTGGCTCCCCTTGACTTCCAGTACACAAGTAGAGAAGTTCACTTTTCTTTTTATTCTGAGCCTCTTTTTCACTGAGGATAATATTAATATCTTTTAATATACCAACTTCGCGAGCAACTGAGATCATTCTATGCATTGATCTGCCTACAACTACTAATGATCTATTAGTTTCTTTAGCGACATATGCAACTGTTTCTAGCCTTGCAACGTTTGATGCAAACGAAGTAATAAAAACCTTGTTTTTTAGTTTACTAACAACATCTACTAAATTTTTTCTAACAGAAAGCTCAGAACCTGACCTACCCTTAGTCATAACATTGGTTGAGTCACATATCATTGCTGTGATTTTATTTTTATATTTCTCTTTAAAATTTTTAGGGTTTGGAGAACCCACTAATGGATCAGGGTCAATTTTCCAATCTCCTGTGTGATATATCGTTCCTAAATCTGTAGTAATGAACATAGAGTTCGGCTCAGGGATCGAGTGAGTCATAGTATGTAGCTCAATATTAAAAGGTCCGAGTTTAAGCTGTGAATCAAGATCAACGATGTTTAAAAACCCGTTTAAATCAATGCCTCTTTCTTCAAATTTAAGTTTTATTATACAGGCGGTGAACGGTGTTGCATAAATTTGGCATTCTAAGTCAGGCCAAAGATAAGCCAATGCTCCTACATGATCTTCATGTGCATGTGTAATAAAAATGCCTGCCAAATCATTACGGCGATCTGCAATAAACGCATGATCAGCCATTATGATGTCTATGCCTGGTAAACTATCGTCCCCAAAAGTAATACCTGCATCAACTAGAAGCCATTTCATTTCATCTATCTCTGGTCCATACCCATAAAGATTCATATTCATTCCTATTTCACCAGTTCCAGCTAGTGGTAAGAATACCAATTTATTGTCGTTATTTTTGTTCATTATATTTTTTATTGATTAGATAAAGTCCTTTTAAGGTAAGATCGTCATTAAAGTAATTAATTTTTTTAATATCTTTTTTAAATATATGTGAAAGTCCTCCAGTCCCTACAACGGTCCAAGTGCTAAATTGCATTTCATTACTAACTTTTTCAATCAGCCCCTCTATTAAGCTCACATACCCCCAATATATTCCTGATTCAATTGCTGTTTTAGTATCTCGACCAACAATAATTGGAGTGCTCTTTAAATCTATAAGTGGTAATTGTGCAGTTTCACTATTTAATGATTTAATAGATAACTTAATACCAGGGCAAATTAAACCACCTTTATAAGTACCTGCTGAGTCTACAATATCAAATGTAGTGGCGGTTCCAAAATCAATGATTATTAAAGGTCCTCCAAATTCTTCGTAAGCAGCTACTGCATTAATAATTCTATCAGTTCCCAATTCTTCAGGTTTATCTATGTCAATCTTCATTCCAAGGATTGGATCAGTTGTCTTGATAATTTTTGGAACAACTTGATATTGATTAAAGATTGCACTTATTTGACTTAATGCATTTGGTACTACTGAAGCAATTATAAATTCATTATTATCATGATTTTTAATTTTTAATGACTCAACAAGATCACTATGAATAGACTCTTTATTTTCTATAAAATCATTAGTAGAAATTCTGTATTGATCATGAATATCGCCATCCACACCAATCGTACCAATGAGTATATTTGTATTGCCAATATCAATTGCTATTAACATTTATTTCCTTATCAATTTCAATTCACCAGAATTTAACTTAATTTGATCAGTATCAGTTCTTATAAGAATTTCATAGTTATCTGATATACCCTCAAAAATACCTGAACCACTTAAAGAGTTAGATATAAATTCAATTTTATCATTAAATTTCCATGACTTAGATAACATTTCTAATCTAATATCATCAATATTTACTTCTGAGTAATTGTTTAATTTGTCTTCTAAATTATTTTTTAGATTTAAAAAGACTTTACTTACATCAGTTTTATCATTGAGATATTGATTAATATAACTTGTTTCATAGTCAGCTAATTGAGGCGACGAAACAACATTAATTCCTATTCCAATAATGGAATATTTTTTTTTGCCACTAAGGACATTTTCAATCAATACTCCTGAAATTTTTGCATTATTAACCAATATGTCATTTGGCCATTTAATCTTAATTTTATTAGTAGAATTAATATAAAAAGAAATTGTTTCATGAATAGCTAATGCAACCAGACAGGATAGCATGGGTAGGATTTTTAAGTCCCACACTATTGGATAAATAAGTGTGGCAAACAAGTTGCCTTTGGTAGAAACCCAACTAGAACCCATCCTCCCCCTGCCAGATGTTTGTTGCTCAGCAATAAGCCAAGTCGGGTTAGATACACTATTTTTTTCAATGTATCGATGCGCTTCTAGATTGGTACTATCAATTGATTCATAGTGAATTATTTGCGATCTAATATTTTTTATTTTAATGGCCATCAGTATTAAAAAAATGAACCCGCAGCGTAATTAGAGATTGCAATCAAAGGAACTGGATATACACAAAATGCTAATATTAAAAATGCTGAAGGATTTATTAAAATATTTAATGATCTCGAATTAAAACCTTCAAAAGAATTTTTGTTTTCATCAAAATAAATAACTTTAATAACTCTTAAATAATAGAATGCACTAATAACACTTGCTAAAATTCCAATAATAGCAAGAAGCATTAAGTTGCTTTCAATAGCAGCTATAAAAATATAAAATTTACCAAAGAACCCTGCTAATGGTGGTATGCCTGCTAATGAAAACATAAATATTGTTATTAACAATGAATAATATGGATGAGTTTTGTAGAGACCTGCCAAGTCTGAAATATTTTCAAAATAATCCCCTTTATTTTTCATACTTAAGATAAAGGCAAATACACCAATGTTCATTGCTAAATAAATTGTCAAATAAATAATTAATGAACTAATGCCTTGTGCTGTTCCACAGGCAAGTCCAATTAAAGCATAGCCAACGTGACCTATAGAACTGTATGCCATTAGTCTTTTTATATTTTTTTGGGCTATAGCAGCAAATGCAGCAAAAATCATTGAAGCGAGTGATAAAAAAATAATTATTTGCTGCCAGTCAAATGAGATGTCTCCAAATCCCACCACTAAAAATCTTACTGCAAGGGCAAGGGCAGCAACTTTAGGTGCTAGGGCAAAAAATGCAGTAACGGGGGTTGGGGCGCCTTCATAAACATCAGGTGTCCACATGTGAAATGGGACCGCGCTTACTTTAAATGCTATACCAGAACAAACAAAAACAATACCTATGATAAGTCCAATATTACCTGAAGTAACAGTAGTAGATATTAAATTAAGATTGGTATTTCCTGTAAAGCCATAAATATAAGAAAGTCCAAACAATAAAAGTCCTGATGATAATGCGCCTAATAGAAAATATTTAAGACCTGCTTCAGATGATGATAAGTGATTTCGATTTAGAGCCGCTAAAACATATAAAGTTAAACTTTGAAGTTCTAATCCAATAAAAATTGCAATTAGATCATTGGCAGAAACCATTATCATCATGCCGATAGTTGCAAGTAAAATTAAAATTGGAAATTCAAATAAATCAATATTGAGATCTTTTCTCGAGGAATGATACATTACAATTGCAGACAGAGAGCCCATTAATATTAGTACCTTGATAACCTTACTAAACTCATCTATCACCAAGCTATTATTAAATACTGTTTGAATGGATTGCATAAAAACTAAAACAATCGCAATGAGGAGTGCTAAAATTGATAGATTAATAATTAGTTTTATATTTTTTACAAATAATCCGACAACAAGCAAAATTACAGCAGATAAAAAAATAAAAAATTCAGGTATGATTGGTATAAAAATACTCACTAATATACTCCCCTCTCAATTGTTGATGGCATAACTAATGTTAGATCGTCAGCAATATTTGAGATTAATTGAGTTGTAGACGGCTCCATTATATCAATTAATGGCTGGGGATAAAAACCAAAAAATATTGTTAAGAACACTAATGGAAATAAAATTATCATTTCGCGATAAGTTAAATCCATAATGTCTTGTAAATCATCTTTTATAAGTGAACCAAAAATTACTTTTCTATATAGCCATAATGAATAGGCAGCAGCAAGTACTACTCCAGTTGTGGCAAACACAGCAAAATAAGTATTTATAGAAAATAAAGACATAAGAACTAAAAATTCCCCAACAAAGCCACTTGTTCCAGGCAATCCAATGCTGCCCATAATAAACACCATAAAAGCGAATGCATAAATAGGCATACGATTGACTAACCCACCATATCTATCAATTTCTCGTGTATGAATACGATCATAAACAACACCCACACACAAAAATAATGCTGCAGATACAATTCCGTGACTTATCATTTGTATCATAGCGCCTTCAATGCCTTGTAAACTAAAAGTAAAAATTCCAAGTGTCACAAAACCCATATGGGCAACAGATGAATAAGCTATAAGTTTTTTCATGTCTTTTTGTACCAAGGCAACTAACGAAGCATAAATAATTGCAATAATGCTTAAAGTAAAAATAAATGGCGCAAAGTAACTTGAAGCTATTGGAAACATGCCTAATGAAAATCTAATAAAACCATATCCAGCCATTTTTAACAGAACGCCAGCTAATATTACTGAACCTGCTGTAGGAGCTTCAACGTGTGCATCTGGCAACCACGTATGAACTGGCCACATTGGGATCTTAACAGCAAATGAAGCAAAGAAAGCTAACCAAAATATATACTGTAAAGATGGCTCAAGATCATAATTTAATAGATAAGTTATATCTGTTGTACCTGTCTTCATGTAGATAGCAATAATTGCAAGCAGCATTAAAACAGAGCCTGCCAAAGTATATAAAAAGAATTTAAATGTTGAATAAACTCTTCTTTCACCACCCCATATCCCAATGATCAAGAACATTGGTATTAAACCACCCTCAAAAAATAAATAAAATAAGACTAAATCGAGAGAGCAAAAAACACCTATCATTAAAGTTTCTAAAATTAAAAATGCAATCAAATATTCTTTAAGTGAGGTCTTAATACTTTCAAAGCTAGCCAGGATACAAAATGGCATTAAAAAAGTTGTCAGGATTATTAATAATATTGATATTCCATCAATACCAAGGTGATAACTAATACCAGAACTTAACCAATAATATTTTTCAACAAATTGAAAATCAGGGTTACTTTTATCAAAATTTATTAAAAGTATTATAGATACAATAAAATTAAGACATGTTACCCATAGAGCAGTTTGTCTAAGGTTTCTTTGACCATTCTCAGAGGACGAATTGATAATACTTAAAAGTAAAACACCCAAAAATGGTAAAAAGATTATAATTGATAGTATGGGTAGAGTTGACATTTAAAAGCTTCTATAAATAAAATAAGTAATAAATAGAGATACTCCTATCAATATTGCAAAAGCATAATGATAAATGTAACCAGTTTGAATTTTCTTTGCTCGATTTGACAAAATTAATACAGTTTTAGCAATACCATCAGGTCCAAATCCGTCAATGATATATCCATCAAAAATCTTCCAAAGGAAATTGCCAATCATTTTTGCTGGACGGACAAATATAAAGTCATAAAGCTCATCAAAGTACCACTTATTTAATAAAAATTGATAAAGAGGTTCATTGAGTTTAGCAATGTTGTTGGCTATAGTTTTATTTTTCAAATACATATACCAAGCTAAGAATAAACCAAGAAAACCTAATATCATTGGGGCATAATAAATTAAAAAAGGTATATGATGATGATCATGATGGTGGAGTGCAATTGAATGACCCCAAAAAGACTCAGCACCAGAACCGATGAAAAAATCCTTAAAGAAGAAGCCAGAAAATAAAGCGCCTATCGCAAGAACGATTAATGGTAGAAGCATTACATTCGGTGACTCGTGAATATTAGGAATATCTTTTTCATTTACTCTAATTGGTCCATTAAAGGTTAAAAATATCAAGCGCCAAGAATAAAATGAAGTCATAACGACACCAAGTAAGCCAATTATAAAAGCATAAGAGGAGAACCCACTACTTGCTAAATAAGCTGACTCAATTATTGCATCTTTTGAATAATAGCCAGCAGTGAACGGGAAACCCATAAGAGAAATTGTTCCTACAATCATCAACATATGAGTGAAAGGAACATAATTACTTAAACCACCCATTTTTCTAATATCCTGCTCATCATTTACTGCATGTATAACTGATCCAGCACCTAAAAATAACAAAGCTTTGAAAAATGCGTGTGTAAATAAATGAAACATAGCGGCACCATACGCACCTACGCCAACAGCAAAAAACATATACCCAAGTTGACTACAGGTTGAATATGCAATAATTCGCTTAATATCGTTTTGGACTAAACCAATGGAAGCTGCAAATATTGCAGTCGTTGCTCCAATGAAAGTTATAAAGCTTAAAATATCAGGAGTTAAGTCATACATTGGTGAACACCTAACTACTAAAAAAACGCCCGCTGTCACCATTGTCGCCGCATGAATAAGAGCTGAAACTGGAGTTGGTCCTTCCATTGCATCTGGCAACCATGTATGTAAAAAAATTTGCGCTGATTTTCCCATAGCTCCAATAAATAATAAGAAGCAAATTAGATTTAAGCTTCCAATTTCATAGCCTAGAAAATTAATCGAACTAGAAAGATCTGATTTACCCGCAGCTAAATCAGCTGATTTTTGAAATACCTCCGCATAATCTAAAGTTCCAAATAAATAAAATATAGCAAATATTCCTAATGCTAGCCCAAAGTCTCCAACTCTATTAACAACAAAAGCTTTTATAGATGCTGCATTGGCAGTTGGTTTATTATACCAAAAGCCGATTAATAAATATGAAGCTAAACCAACACCTTCCCAACCAAAAAAAAGTTGCAAGAAATTGTCAGCTGTTACTAAAGCTAGCATAGCAAAAGTAAATAGTGACAAATAAGCCATAAATCTGGGCTTAGAATTATCGTGGCTCATGTATCCTATAGAATAAATGTGTACTAACGCAGAAACAGATGAAATTACTACCAGCATAATACGAGTTACTGGATCGACATAAATTGACCAGCTCACAACAAATGTTCCAACCGCAATCCAATCAAACAATTTAATATGGGTGACGCTATGATCATTTATATGTGAAAAAAAAGCATATGCAGATAGAACTGCAACAATACTAACTAAGACAGCTGTTATAATTTGTGATGCAGTATCAATTTTTTTGTTACTTGAAATAAAAGAAAAAAGCCCAGCAATAAAAAACCCTAACAAGGGTAAAAATACTATAGCGTAATACATATAATTATCCCTTTAGACTGTTGATATTTTCGATTTCTATATTGCCAGCATTTCTATTGTACACAACAAGTATAGCTAATCCAATCGCAGCCTCAGCAGCAGCAACAGTTAAAACAAAAAGGGCAAATATTTGCCCAGTTAAGTCACCCAAGAAATAAGAAAAAGCTACCAAGTTAATATTAACTGCCAGCAGTATAAGCTCAACTGACATTAAAATAATAATTACATTTTTACGGTTTAAAAATATACCTATAACACCGATACTAAAAATTAAGCTCGATAATATTAAAAATTGCTCAAGTTGTATCATTAGATATCAACTCCTTCACCAGACTCTACCTCTTTCAATACTGTACTCGAAGAATCTCGCTCCAATTGTTTTCCTATTATCTGCCTTCTAACTCCAGTACGATCTCTTAGTGTAAGTACTATTGAACCGATCATTGCAACCAACAGAATTACTCCAGATAATTGAAAATATAAAATGTAGTCTGTATAGAGTACCGACCCCAAAGCTTGAGTGTTGGTCATATTGCTAAATTTTGCAAATGGATTTGATAAGATTTGAATATTTGCTAAATCAAGCTTCGAATTAATTAAAACAATTATAAGCTCGCAGACAAATACTGCTCCTATGAAAAGACCAAAGGGCATATATTGAAGAACATTTTCCTTACCTTTGGTAAAGTTAACATCCAACATCATTACTACAAAAAGGAATAAAACAGCTACCGCCCCCACATAAACAATAATTAATATCATTGCTAAGAATTCAGCGTGCAAAATCACAAAAAGACCAGCTGCATTAAAAAAAGTTAAAATTAAAAATAATACTGAGTGAACAGGATTTTTTGAAGAAATGACCATCAATGATGACAATAAAATAACTGCTGAAAATAAATAAAATGATAAAAGGGGTGCTGTCATATTTATTTATATTTTGAATCCATTTCTAGATTTGCAGAAAGAACACTCTCCCACCTATCGCCATTAGCCAGAAGCTTTTCTTTATCATAATAAAGCTCTTCTCTTGTTTCAGTTGAGAATTCAAAATGAGGACCTTGTACAATAGCATCTACCGGACATGACTCCTCACACAGGTTGCAGTATATACATTTGACCATATCAATATCGTATCTAGTCGTTCTTCTGGTGCCATCTTCTCTTGGCTCGGTTTCAATAGTAATTGCTTGAGCGGGACAGACTGCCTCACAGAGTTTACATCCGATACATCTTTCTTCACCACTAGGATATCTACGTAAAGCATGCTCACCTCTAAATCGTGGGCTAAGTTTACCTTTTTCATATGGATAATTTAAAGTAGCCTTTTTTCTAAAAAAATACTTTTGTGCAAGGACATAAGCACCAAGAAAATCAGTTAAGAAAAATGCTTTTATTTTATTTAAAAACTTCATATGAGATTTGGCGCCAAATTAAAGAAGAATAATATGCTTGAAGTCAGAACAACAGCGGCAAGTGAAATCGGTAAGAAAACTTTCCATCCTAGTCGCATTAGTTGGTCATACCTATATCTAGGAACAAAGGCTTTAACCATTGCAAACATATAAAAAACTAAAATAATTTTCAGTAGAAACCAAATAAACCCGGGTACCATGTTAAATGGTGCAATATCCATTGGAGGCAACCAACCGCCTAAAAATAAGATTGTCGTCAAAGAACACATCAATAGAATATTCGCGTATTCGCCAAAGAAAAAAAGTACAAAAGGGATCGCTGAATATTCAGTTTGATATCCTGCTACGAGTTCGGACTCTGCTTCAGGCAAATCAAAAGGTGGTCTATTAGTTTCCGCTAGTGCAGAGATAAAAAAAACAATAAACATCGGAAATAATGGAATAAAAAACCATACATTTTTTTGTGCTAAGACGATGTCAGTTAAATTTAATGACCCCACACACATTAAAACTGTGACAATTACAAAACCTATGGATACTTCATAAGAAACCATTTGAGCGGCTGATCTTAAAGCACCAAAAAAAGGATACTTACTATTTGATGACCAGCCAGCTATTAAAATACCATAAACACCCAAGGAACTAATTGCAAAAATATATAAAATACCAACATTGATATTTGAAAGCACAACGCCTGCTTGAATCGGAATAACTGACCAAGCAGCAATTGCGAGTGAAAACGTTAAAATTGGCGCTAGTATGAACAAAACTTTATCTGCACCATCTGGTATAATAATTTCTTTGAATATATATTTAAGTCCATCAGCAGGAACTTGAAATAGTCCAAAAGGGCCAACAACATTGGGACCTTTTCTTTTTTGAACTGCAGCCCAGATTTTTCTATCACCATAAACGGCTAGTATGACGCCGACTAATATTGGTACAAAAACTACAAGACTCCACATAAGAATTTCAAGTATCAAAAAAATATTTTCAGTGATTAAGTTTATTACACTCATACTACTGACAACTCATTTCTTGCCTGACTGCACTCTGCCATTGTTTTTGAATTACGTGCTATTGCATTTGTTAAATAAAAATCTTTTATTAAATAATTGATACTTGACTCACAAAGCTTGGCTTTAGGGTCCAAATTAGCAAGAAGTCTTTCATAATTAGATGTAGCACTGCCATCAAATTCAAATAAGTTTGAATATTGGTTTTTGATTAAAGATCTGAGTTGTTGCAAATCAACAATTTCCCAATTTAATTTCAATAAGTTACTTATTTCATTAATTATCTTCCAATCATCTTTTGCATTCCCCGGAGGAAAACTTGCTTTAAAGGCATACTGAAGTCGACCTTCCGTATTAACATACATGCTATCTTTTTCTGTATATGCGGCACTTGGTAATATAATATCGGCATTATTTGCACCCTTGTCACCATGTGTTCCAATATAAACTATTTTGCTTTTTTTTATTTTTTCATAATCGATCTCATCTGCTCCAAGTGAAATAACTAATTTAATTTTATCACCCTCAATATCATCATAAATTTTTTGTAAGGACCCGCCTTTTTTATATAAGCCTAAATCAAGAGCACCAGTTCGAGCTGCAGCTATTTGTAATAAATTATATCCATTCCAATCATCTTTTAAAAAATTATGTTTATGAATTAGTTGTTCTACTAAACTAAATATTGCTAGTGAATCTTTTCGATTCAAAACTGAATTGCCGATAATTAACATTGGATTATCTGCTTTTTCTATTTTTTTAATAAAATTATTTTTACCTTTAATTAAATCGGATAGAATATTTAATTCATCACCTAAGTGTTCATACTCATATGTAAGGTCAAATTTTGCTCCAATGACACCGATTGGTAAATTGGTAGATATTTTTTGCTTCCTTATTCTAGCGTTAATAATAGGAGCTTCTTGTCTTATATTGCTACCAACTATTAAAATACAATCAGATTTTTCTATATCAGCGATTTTAGTATTAAATGTATATTGAGAGCGGT
>ERZ802830.2184-NODE-2184-length-17923-cov-13.0076_pt1 | contig 17923 bp, 13 predicted proteins | sample MGYA00345654_ERZ802830 | MGnify/ENA primary metagenome ERZ802830 (study PRJEB30503, sample SAMEA104212375) | marine metagenome | biome: Westerlies Biome; feature: [SRF] surface water layer (ENVO:00010504) within the epipelagic zone...; material: water...
AAACACTTCCTTTTTTCGTTTGGGTTTTACTGTCTCGACTTCCGCACCAGGCCAGTGTTCTTTCACCTTATTGACCAGTGGGTATTTCGTATCGATGAGCCGCGCAATATCATCGAGCGTGTAGGCTATCGCGTCATCATCAACAAACTTTGCGTCGGCTGCGCTTTGGATAAACGCATACTTTTGTCCAGCATCACCTTTATGATACCAAACTCTAAACTCTCTTGGCTTGTGTCCGGCAGCCGATACTTTCTTTTCCAGAATACGCCAGCCTTTAATCATATCCTTACATCGAGCCACGACTTCATTAACATCATCACCATGCAGCGCCGTGTTAAGCCTGATCCTTGCCTGTTCAAAACGAGCCGCCAATTCGGGATCAGCTAGGCTTTCCAGCTTACCAATGCCCCACCTCACCTCCGCATCACGGGCTACTGCATCAAGAGACTTCACCGCTGCATTAATGATTTGGGATTTTCCCGCATCGTTATACATATCGGGAACTGGCTCATATTCGCTGGCGCTTTTCTTCGGCTCACGCCTCACGCCTGACCATTTCCCTATTGCCATTGTATTACGCCCCGCCTTACCAATTCCGCAAGGAATGGTATTGCGGAAGTAATACCTAGGGGGTATGGGGGGTTTACTTCCGCAACACTTCCGCAGTTTTTCACGTTTTTGGGCTTCATTTCCGCAGCATTTCCGCAATACATTTTCTTACTTCCGCAGTTTTTCATTGGTTTTGGCCTTTACTTCCGCAGTTTTTCCTTGTTTTGGGCTTCATTTCCGCTTTTTAAACTCTGCGGAATTGGCGGTTTTAGGGCTTCAGCTGCGCTATTCAGCAGCACACCCATGCTTTCCAGAGCTTGTTGTTGCTTTTGCTGGACGTAGACCAATCGGGCTATGTTCGCTTCCATGTTCAAGAATCTCTTTTTGCTTATCCACATATCTGTCCTCCTTTATGTAGCCGTAACCCCCGCAGCGTCCGCACAATGTCCATTGGACGCAGCCGTATCCATCGGGTTCCCTTACCCAGCCATCGCCGCAGCTGTACGGGCATGGGTGGTATAAAAATTGTGCGCAGTCGCTTGGCCTGGTCATATCCAGTTGACCCTTGGCTTTAGCTTGAGGCTGCCTATCGGCTGATCCCAGACAAACCACGCATAGGCGGTTGTTCCTGATCCGGTTGGCTTTTCATCGCCGCGCCAGATCGTTAGCCGCTTGCTGAACACATGGATGCGTGACGGCGGGTTGTCTTTAAATAGGTTTTTGTGTCTCGCTGCGCCCTCTAGGAACGCGAGGCGCAATAGCCAAGCGTGTTTTGTTACGCCCAGACCGATCGCGTGACGGATAAACTGCTCTGCCAGCTTGTATGGCGGGTTGGTGACAAGGCTGGTGACGGGTCGCAATGCCTCCGGCAGCTGCGTTTCCATCAGGAAATCGATGCCCGACTTGCAATAGCCGTAACTATTTAGATCACTGGCGATCACGCCATAGCCAGCTGCGGCAAGCATTTCAGCTAACGCACCATCACCGGCTGCCGGTTCCCATATCACCGCATCAAACTTTTCCACCTCAAGCAGCTTTTCGGTTGCTTCGGGCGGGGTTGGATACCAATCATCGATTTGTCTAGTCGGGGAATCTGACAACCTTCAGCCCCTTCATTTTGCTATGACCATCGCTGGTGCTGACTTCTAGGTATCCTTGATCAATCCACGCATTGAGGTAGTTTCTGGCCGCTCTTGGCGGCATCCCGTACTCTTGCTTGATCCACGCGATGAATGATCTGGTTGTGTTGTTGCCGATTGCAAATGGCTGTTCAGCTGACCATTTTTTCTCGATTGCCTGGAAAATTGCCGTTGTCTGTATCCGATCCAGCTTTGCGCTGGCTTCCAATATGGTCGCCACCTCATTTGTTTTGTTCTCCAATAGGCCGCCTTCTGACCGGATAAACGTGCTGGTGGACATATCTGCCTGATCGTTGACCTTTACTATGCCGCCGCAGACCGATACGCCTTGCCCAGCCTCAAAGCCCATCTTTTGCGCGATGACAATTTCATCGGCTTCGGGCATATTCCACAGGCCATAAACCCACCGAGCGCCGTCAACGAGCGCCGTTGTGCCTCTGATCGCCTCACGGGCTTGCATTGATTTGGATATGCTGAAGCTGCCGTCCTTGCGCATATGATGGCTGACAAGGATGTTGCCGCCTATCGTCACGCACAGTTCGGACATGAGCGACCACCAGTATTGAGCGGCAGCCGGATCGGTGTTGATGTCGGCAGCTGCAAATGCTTGCAGCGGATCGATGACCACCAAAGCCACGCCGTCCATATCGATTAGCTGTTGGCGTAGGCTTTCAAAGGCTGGTGTTACGCCGTATTGCCCCATGACATTATATATAAAAGGCGTTGCGCCCCCAGCATCAGGCATTGGAACGACAAACAGATTAGCCGCTGCTCGATCGCGTAACGTGGGATCGGCTATACTTGCAATCCGGCGGTGCATACTGGTGGCGCTATCTTCCGCGCCAAAGAAAACCACCTTGCCATTTTTAACAACCTTGCCACCAAACGCTTGCTCGGAGTGCATAACCTGATCGCCGCCAGCCACCTTCATACACAGATCGAGCAAGATAAACGACTTGCCAAGGCCGCCAATCGCGGCAACCAGACCTGGAACACGGGCTGGCAGTATGTTTTCGATTAGCCATTCCTGATCGGGCGCTTCACCGGCATAGCGGTGCATACCCCAATCGGAAATGATAAGTGGTGGTGATGCGGAATCGGAAGGAGCGACCCGAACCGACCCCGCATCAACCTCATTTGACGGCAACGGAGAAGGAGCCGTCAAATGTTTTTCTGAACCAGCGGGTACATTCTCAAGTATCCGCAGTTCGTTATTCTTTGCTCGTTTTAGCTGATACCAGCATTTGCGCTTAAACAACGCCTCGCCTCGGCCATCATCGTCTAATGACTTGCCTCTGGCTTTGACCTTCATTTCATAGGTCGGCCACGCATCATCAAATAGCTGCTCGACAGTAGGCAACACACCTTTTTGCGCCCACCACGTTCTGATCGTGCCAAGGATCAGCTGCACCATGTAACCTTCGCGGCCGTCAACAACATCACCCCAGATGTTTGTCGAGCCAACATTCTGCATGGCCTCGCCGCTGCCGGACGGCCGGTCGTTGGCGTTCAGCATATCGACAAGCCATTCCGGCGATTGCTCGATTTCATAGGCATTGACAACATAATCGTTGCCGGACTTGTGATTGCTTGGCGCGACAACGATAAAACCGCCCTCGCCTCGCGTATCAATTCCTTCGCCTAATGTATTAGCGCCAGTGGCGATTGTTATGTCGTCCGGCGCTCGTAATAAGTAATGGCGACCACCTGATCCGGTGATCTGTTCAAGTGTTTGCGGCAAATCATCATTCGCCATGCACAAATCGTCTAGCGATTCAGCGCCCAGCTTGCCTTCCGCTACATCTACATCAACAGCAAACACATTGCCGCTGACCTTGCCAGTAACAACGCCTATGTTGTAATCGCGGTATTGACCATCGAACCAGCACGTTAGCGTATCAACATCAGCGCAAGTTTTCTGGTAGCGCAGCCAGCGTGACGGCGCAGGGTGCTTACCAGGGGAAGGACAATCCTTCCCCTGACTGCATGAACAGCTGCCATCAGGCTTGACGTAGTGGACAGGCACGACACTAAACCCGTGCGCTGCCCACATTAATGCCCAATCCAGCTTGGTTTCTAACGGATTAGATTTCGTCATCATCGAACACATCATCACTTTTAGCAGCTGGCGCTGCGTCTGTTGTTGATTGTTGCTCGGTGCTTTCAACACTTGGCGCAGATTCGGCAAGCATTTCCTCCGGCCGGTCTACCCATTTGACGATTTCGTATTTTGGGTTTCGGGTGTTGCCCTTGCCAAGTTTCATTGTCGGTGTTTTAAAAATCTGCACGACTGGCGCTTTGCCTTTGCCAAATTCAGCTTCACATTCGTTGTAAAGTTTTTGGATAAACATAAGTAAACCAGCACCGCTTGAGCAAAACTCACGCAACGGCGCATCATCAAACAGCTTTTTAGAGTAAACCTTAACAGAAAAACCCTGTTTGTAATCGTCACCTGGTTTTTCAGTTTGTTCATTTACTGACGGGAATGGCTGCCAATCACGTTGACCAACGGCCAGCATCAGCCACCCCATGTTTATATTTTCAACATCGATTATCATGGGCGCGGGCAACTTGCCATCCACCATATCAATATCCATCATTCCATCGTTTTCGGTACTGTGTGACCACAAGTCCTCATTGGATGAATAACGGATAAACGGCATCCCAGAATTTTCAACAGCTAGCATTAACGGCATTACAGCCTCCTTTTTTCTTCGATTTTACGTTTCAATTTTGTTGTCGGTGAAACGATCCGACCTTCGCGGAGTGCGAATGGGAATTTTTCGTGTAACCACGGCCATAACAGCCGCCTTAAAACTACGGGATCAACATCGGCGCGGCAGCATACAATTTCGTAGTCGCGCTGGTCATGTAACAGCCAAGCGATTGCATCGATGGCATCAATCCTGTTGTATTTGTTCTTGCTCTCCAATTTGAGGCTGTCGCTGACCGCCTGACTGATTACGTTGTACCAGAGCGCAATTTCTGGCGTTTCAAACACCTCGTCTTGCGTGTCTGTCTGTAGGCGTTGCTCACGCTCTGCCTCATTGTGGGTAAATCGCTTGCGCAATGTCGCCAGCCTGATTCCAATAAAAAGTGTCTGGGTTGTGTGGAATCACATCTAAAATATCTTGTGTGTTGCCGCTCAAAGACAATAGCTTGTCCATTGTGCGGATTGTTTGCTTAAACTGGTTCATATATGTGTCGGCATCGTCCATCGTCAGCCACAAAAACGGGTCTTTCTGGCGAGTTAATGAGTACAAAAACTTAACTTTTGCTGGCTTGCCGGTTAGCTTTGCTACCGCTTTTTCATAGACAGCCGCTTGTATGCCGTGCGATAGGCTCCAATCAGACGGCGCTTTGCTTGTGGTTTTAAGGTCAACAACCAGATTATCGAGGTGCGGATACCAGTAATCGAGGAAACCTAATGCGTGAACGCGGCCACCATCGCCATCACGAAACCTGATCGGTATTCTAAAACCATGCTGCGAATCGCCTTTCGGCGGTAATTCTGGCTTACCGAGCGGCCGCATCTGCTCTAGTGCAACTACGCACATACGAGCCATTACATCTTTCTTTTTCTCAAAAAACTCAGCGCCATTCGGCAGTTTCATAACCTCGCTGTTAAATGTATCCCAGACCATTTGGATACATTCTTCATCAGTCGCATCATTATAGACACCGTGATCGACACCGGCCTCGACCGCCTTGCCCTGCACGGCAGCCGCGCCGAAAGGAAACCGCTGCTTTCCAAGATACTGCGCCGCCCAGACGTCCGGCGCTTCACGGAATTTGTTGACCTGACTGACGCTGATATGCTTCAGATTATGGAGTTCAAACCCGTTTTTAATCTCTACTTGTTTGCGATTGTTGGACGTATCAATCAACACTTCCTCCATAAGTAAAGCCATAATAGGCAATCAAAGCTGCATCGGCGCGGCCGTCATCTTTCTTTCTGGCAAAAAGCTGGCTGTAGGCTGGCATCAATTCCATTGCCCTTGCTCGATTGCCGTCTTTACCGGACGGTGTTCGGGTTGCTTTCTGCCATGTCTGCGGCGTGACGTAGTTAGTCACATACCCCAAGCCAGCTGCAACCCCCAGCACCATGCCGTAAGACTTGCCAAAATTAAACATACTGGTAACGCCCTGACCAGGCCGAGCGGATACTTGCTCGATCCAGAGAGGTGCGTCATGTAATTCCAGTATGTTTTTGATGAGTTGCGATGAGACAACCTTTTTGCCCCTGACTTCGACTATAGGCATATCCCAAGTCTCGACAACACCGTTGCCAGCATCGAATAAAGCTAAAGCACCAGAAGCGCCTGGATCGCATCCCCAAACAATCATCCTGTTGCCACGCAAAGTTCTGTCATTAATTCATGGCACTCATTTTGACAATCAATGGCTTTATTTGCGATAGGACAATAACCCTTTCTCATGTCCAGCATATACTTGATTGACAACCGAACACTGCTTCGCGTGTAGGCTACATAAGCAGCTGCAAGACGATCTTCTTCTGAGTTGTTTGGGTTAAGCATTATTTCCTTTAGCAGCCACATGGTATGGTAATGCTGCAAAGAATACTTTTCTTGCTCTTCGATGTCCTTTATGCAGCCATCGATTAACAGTCGCGCGTCTGTTTTACGCTCAATAGATACTACGTTGTCCATATAGACACCTCCGAAACAGGCGGTGCTGTTGGCTGGTCACACCATTTTGTCGCTGCGTTAGGGTTTGATCCAAAAATAACCCCAGCTTGAAATCTGGAATTGCTCACATTTTGAAATACTAATCGTCTATCTTTTAACATTTTATAACTCCCTTCAGACTTCGCCGCCTTCCGCAACACTATCAGCCTGTTTTTTTGGTTTCACATAATTAAGGAGATTAAACGGCATATTTGTCTGATGAGCAATCATCATTAAGTGCAACAAGCTAGTCATGTTCATTGCCCCTCTACGCCGCCATACATCGACAGCGCCTTCAGAAACATCATTCCCGCTGGCTTTCAGCGCCCGTGCGGTTTGTGTAATGCCTCCAAAATCACTGACTATACGGCGGGTATCAAGCTGCCATTTCCCTTCACATTTTGGTTTTCTGTTTTCCAATTTTTCCTACCAAATTTGTAGATGTATCTCCGTTGAACTTTCTACATAGACCTACAAATAAATTACTTGCAAGCAAATTCGTACATTAATGCTCAAGTAATTTTGTACTAGACAAAGCTGCTGATGTAAGCTAATTCAAATTCACGACTTAAAAACAACTAAGGGAGAGTGTCGTGGCCGAAAGAATAGTTGGCCGGAGCGAATATAAACCGGCAGCTGACATTGATTTGTCAGTAAAAACAATAAGAAAGACAGAGTTTGCCAAACGGCTTTACTCGTTGATGCTGGAGAAGAATTGGAACCAATCAGACCTTGCTAGAGCTAGTGGCATGGGGCGTGATTCTGTTAGTCAATACATTCGTGCTAACAACACACCATCGCCGCAAAACCTAAAGAAACTAGCTGAAGCGTTAGGTGTTGAACCTGTTGAATTGTATCCCAATTACGAAGCAGCGGCCATCGAGGAAGAGATACCCAGCTTGTCATTCAGACAAATGCCTGGGGATGATGAGCATATGTGGGTGCGAATCAATAAGAAAGTTCCAAAAGCAGTGGCCACGCAAATCATGGTGCTTATGAATGAGTAAATTTTTAACGCAGCAAGAGGCTGCATCTTTGCTATCGGTGTCGATAAAAACGATCGCAAGGATGCGAATCGCCGGTCAGCTTCCCTACACAAAGCTACGCGGCTGCATTAGAATTAAGAGGAGCGACATAGAATGGCGGCTAAACCACCAGAAATTAGAACAGAAGATAACGGATACTGGTACGTTTATTTCCACAACGGGGTACGAGATGACAGATCGAGCCTACGGACGAAAGATCGCGCAACGGCAGAAGTTAGGTTTCTCGGCTGGCTAGAACAGCGTCAGAATAATTTAATTATAGATGACGACCCTACCCTAAACACTTGCCTCGATCTTTGGTTCGACCAGCACGTTGAAGGATTGAAAACTTATAAAAGGCAGTATTCAGCTGCAAAAAACATTCGTGCCGCTCTTGGTGACTTGCGAATTAGCGAGATTGAGCGCCGACATTCCATAAATTACGCAAATGCGAGAATGGCTGGCCGCGTTGGCAATAGCGAGGCATCACCAAGCACCGTTTGTTTGGAATTAGGAATGGTTGTAACTTGTCTAAAATTTATGTGTGGCGTTAATACTAAAAAAGTTGAGCCAAGAGAACGGCGCTTGTCAATATCTATGATGCCGTCAATCGAAATGCCGATGAAGTCACCGCCCCGTGATCGTATTATCTCACCAGAAGAAATGGCGCTTTATCACGATTTTGCATTTAACGGAACATATAGTGGTGCTGGCGTAAAAAAATCTAATTCAACTCATCGTGTTCAGATTTTTATTATACTTGCTTCTGAAACTGCGCATCGAAAAACAGCAATCACTAATTTAAGCTGGTCAAAGCAAATCTATTTTGATCGCGGCAAGCATGGGATGATTAACTTTTTACCACCAGGCGCTACGCAAACTAACAAGCGCCGCCCTTGGGTTCCTATCAGTAGCACATTACGCCGAATGTTAGATATTGCTTATGAGCAAAGAACTAACGATTACGTTTTAACAAAAACGACTGACATATATTCTTCGTTTCATCGCGTAAACAAGATTTTGGGGATCGAGGGCGTATCTCCACACACTTTTCGGCACACATGGGCGACAAACAAAATCATGGCGGGTGAGAAAATAAAAGATGTTGCCGAGTTTATGGGTGATACAGAGGAATCAGTGCGGCGCAATTACGAGCATCTTGATCCCGAATTTTTGGCGCACATGGTCGATTGATTCAAACAATTACCAACAGAACTCTACAGATTAATTTTGCGGGCGAAAGCCCCGCAATTTGCGGGAAATCCCGCAATTTGCGGTGTAGGGTGTCCAACACTGTCCTACACAGTCCACTTAAAACCCTAGGGCAACCATCCGATTTGTTGTAGGATATAGGTTTCAACAAAACGGATGGTGGTGAGCGCGATACACTGTAAAGGTACAGAATTATCTAATAAAAACAAGTTGAGTAGGACGAACCTACAAAAATATTTGCGGGGAGTTTTGCGGGGTTACTTAGTAGCCGCGTCCACCTTTACCCTTCTTTTTTCCTGGCATCATGCGTACCCCATTGCTTTGGCTGTTCTCTTTGCCTTGTTTTTCTTGCTGTTCGGAAACCCAGCTTTCATATTAGCATAGGCTTTGTCGCTTACAGTGCTTTTGGACGGCGGGTTGCTGCGGCCTTCCTTACGGGCTTTATTCATGTTGTGATATAAACCTTTAGCGGCCATTCGTTTCTCCTATGGTTTGAATGTGCTTTTTGCTTTACGGCCACGCTGGCCTGGTTCGTATGTTTGCCCGTGTGTCATCTGAAGTATTCTATTAATCATAAAGTTTTTGGCGGTTGTGCTTGTTAACGATGCGCCAGCAACATAGGCGGGCAACCGAGCGGCAGACCCCATTGGAGTTTTCCCAAGCACTAGGCTTACACCAGGCGCAACCGTAAGATTGAAAAATGCGCGGTAGGCTTTAAACTCTGCGGTTACAGTGTTTGGACTGTTATCTTCTTGGAAAATGCCCAAAGCATCCTCAAAGTTTTGTGTTAGATAGCCAGCTGTTCCAATTAAATGGTTAGATAAATCTCTTTGGTACTTTAGTCCTGTCCATGCTTGATAAAAGGGATCGAAAGCGCCGGTCAAACCCGCTCTAGCAAAAGCTAGTGGAAACAAATAATCTTGTATAAATTTAACTGTATCTTCTTCTGACTCTTCCCACTCTCGATCCCATCGATCTTGGTTTAAAAGATATTCTCTAGCTGTTGAAACCAATGCGTGACCCATGAAAAGTGTAAACAATGGCGCACCTACCCTTGCAACTGCGTATGTTCCAGCATCGAACCCTGCTCTCTTTTTGCTTCTGCCAAGACCTTTGCTTACTCTGTATTCGCGCCCTACCTTACGCAAAGCGTTCATAAGCACCTTGTCGTGAAATGATCTAATAAAAGAAGTAATGCCAAAAACTAGGCGGCCAACGGGGTATTCTGCATATTTAGGACGGTCGGCAACTCTAGGGTCTTGTATGGACTGATCTGTAAAACGCATAACCGAAACTGCCAGCTGCAATCCCATATCGTTAAATTGCAAGTTTTCATCCATAACTTCTTTAATTTCTGGCAGCTTGGTGACTTTTGACTTTTGTTTGCCAAGAAAGTTTGTCTTTTCTTCGGTGTAATCCAAGATGAAATCAATAAATTGATCCATCCGAGAATTATCAACGCCAAGGTCGTTAAGCATAAGTTTTGCCCGTGTGGAGTTTCTTTCACTAGACGGGTTGCGTATCTCAAAAGATAGTTCTGTTATAAACTGAAACCCAACAGCTGCGGCAGCGCGTCTTTGGGCATTTGTCATTCCTGTCAGCTGTATCTTCTGAAAGAAGCTAGACATAAATTTTTGCAAATTCTGATCGCCAGCAAAGTCACCGCCTATGCGATTCATAATTACATCGCTGATTGCTGGGTCATCAAGCACACCCATGATGCGCGCAAACTGATGCCGCAATCTAATATCTTCTTCTACATTCTTTGAAAACTTCCGCAATCCTGGTATTTCTTGCAGGGTTTTAGCAAAAGCAGACATACCTTTGGCAACACTTCCGCTTGTCATTGCGACCGTAAACGGCTCTGCAATTCCCGCAATCGGAGCGCGAATAAGCAAGGTCATAGACAATAAAGCGGATAGTTTGTTTGCTAATCTAGCGCCACCTTGGTTTGCTTGCGCATCGAAATTACGCCCCAAAATATCCTTGACGGTGCTGGACAACAGTTCTTTTTCAGCTATTGAAAGACGATCTTCTGGGCGCAGCTTATCTTCGTTCATTGTTTTAATTAGGAAGTCTAAGTAATCAGAATAGTTATCCTTGCTGTACGGCGGTGGTATTTTGTCTTTTCCAAAACGCCTATTGTATTCCGTGCGTTTGACCGTACTCATAATGTATCCCGTTAGATTGTCTATCGGGTCTGTTATGTAAAAACTCTCTAGCAAGGTGTCTGCCTCTGGTGGCAGCTGTCTTTTTTTGGTGAATATGCTTTGCGGCGATCCTTGTGTTATGTCACCGGAGGCATGGTTTTCCACGACAGAGCGATCCCAATTTATGGCTCGATACTGCGCGAACAAATCCCGCATATCAGAAAAGAAACCGCTAAACTCTGATTGCGCTGCCAACACAGCAAGTTCTAGTTCTTGCCTTATTGAGTCTATTTCTGATTCTGACGCTTTGCCCTGCTTGACCAATCTTTCAACAGAACGTAAATCGTTTTGCAGCTGCTTTATCTCTGTCCATTTGCTTCCTTCAACAAAGTCTTTGTAAGGCTTACTGTTTCCAAGGGATGCTCTTTGATCGCTATCTTCCGATCTACGTTCTTGTATGCTTAACTTGGCATCTTGTATGAATTTTATAGTATCCAGCATAAAGTCTAGGTCGGGGTTGTCTAACTGCCCCAACTCCTGATCCCATACGATTTTGTATGCCTCACCAGCTTGTGTTTTAAACTTTTCTCTATCAGCCATTACCTCTGGAACATCGAGGCTGCGTGGCACATAACCGCTGGGAGCATAACCAAGGTCAATACCGGCGCTTCTCATGTAGTCATAAAGCATATTGTATGTGTCGCGGATTTCTTCGGCTGCATTAAGGACGGCTTCAGACGATGATCCTAAATCCTCTTTGCCCAGCAATACGGTTCGCAGCTGATCTAACTCTAAATCGTTAAAGTCTGTAATTCCATATTTGTCATCAATGTCCTTCATGCGTTGTGAGAACACTCTAATTTGCCGTGCAGTAGCATTGGCAAGGTTGTCACCTTCTGCCGTTGTCTGAAACTGGCCGCCGCTATGGGTTCCTAGTTGCTGGTATAGTTCTTTTAGCTTTCCGTTATAAGGGTATCTCTTCAGCAATGTGCGCAGCGTTGTTTGCTTTACATAAAACAGTGGAGACAAAACGCCATCTTCTATTTGATATATTTTTCTTTTTACGCCTGTGTATTTGTTCTGGTATTTGTCTTGTCTACCTTCCATTTTTTCTACTTCACGCGCAGCCCTGCGTTGCGCCTGTCGCTGATCTGCAATAAACCCAACAACTTCTGTTTGCACTTGGCCGTAATTGTCTCTTAAATCAACGACAAATTCGTTTCCAACTTGTGATGACGGATTGCCTTGGCCGAGTTCTGTATCACCAGCTATAGCGTCCATTAGGTTCTGGAAAGCGCCAAAAATTTCAACCCGCTCACTGTCTTTGGGAAAAGACAAAGCCATACGCGCATCATTTGCTTGCGCTGCCGTGGCCAGCCCTTCTTCAAACATTTGTTTTGTTAAGCCAAGCTGCTCTAGTGTCATACGATAAGCAGCATCGCTTTTGCCCATGCCAGCCGTTGATAGAGCCGCGTTTGTCAACTGGCGAATTGCAAATGCTTCAAACGCTCTGGCTGACATTTCTTGTGGGCTGATCCAGTAATTTGTGTTTCCGTAAACAAAATCTCCAAAAAACTCTGCATTGTCTCGGTATTCAGTTTTCCTAATTTTTCTGCTTTTACCTATGCTTCCGAGGATATTTTCTTTTTGTGACTGAAGCTGTTGGTATGATTTCATCGAACCAACATCAACGCCTCTGCTATTTGCTCTCGATTGCATTGCAGCCATTTTTTCATTTATGGCTTGCAGCTGCATGGCCTCTGACACTTTGTCTTTATACAAAGCTCGCATTAAGGCTAGGTAAGCATCTTTTACATTAGTTGGCGCTTCGTCAGAAAACGCTTCAGAACCGTACTTACGGACAGCTGTGGACATTAATGGCTTACGTTCTACTTGTAAGCCGCTTGTGTATTTTTCCAACATATAAGCGTCAAATGCGTGGAACCATTCATGCGCAAAACTATTGCTGCGCTTTGGCAGTACAATGCTTTTACTGTTAGGATCGTATTTTCCAAGTGCGCCAATATTGTTGGCAAGCACAAAACTTAGCGTTCCATCGAGGCCAAACGCTTTAGATGGTAAGCCTAGACGGTATCCCAAATCTGTCAGGTTATGATAGCCAACTAGCAGCTGATCGACTGCCTCTTTTGCGTTGGCGTTATCGGTTTTAATTACTTGAGCAAAACCAAACTTTTTAACCATCATAGCCGCTAGGATGCGAAATTGGTTTTCTATAGGCAGACTGCCAGCTTTTCTGGGGTCTAATCCAGCATCTTTAAAGGCTTGCTTTTGGAGAGCGGAGTTTTCGCGCAAGGACTCTTTAAATAAGCGCGTTCCTGGTAGGTCAGTCTTTTGGTTTTCAAGTTTTGATATTGATACGGTTTTAGTATCTGTTCTTTCAACAGCTGTTTCAGAATCCTGTCTGGTACGCCCTTCTCGCTCAACATTTACACGGCTTTCGGTTTTTGTTGGCTCTGCTTCTGCGAGGCCGCCCGTAGCCCTTTGGCCGCTTCTCTTAGGTGCGGTACGTTGTGTTTGTTGGCTGCTCTCATTAAGGCTGCGGCTAGTGCGCTGCTTGGTGTCTGAGAGGAGGTCGCCTTGCCCTTCTGTGTCATCTGCTTTTCTCCTTGCCAGTTGGATTACATCGCGTGGCGTTGTTGTGTCCTCAAAGAAACCGCCCTGTTTTTTCTGAGCAGCCTCTTCTGTATAAAACTTTAGAACATCGGCCATAATGATCTGTGACTTGGCTCTGGTCAATTCTTCGTTATAAAACGCTCGTATAATTGCCTCGGTATTAGGATCGAGATTCGGAAACATATTTTGCTGGGCAAAGAAATCCCTTGGTTTTACTGGCGGTTTTTGACTACGCAAATCGTTGATAATTCTAGCCGCTTCAGTGACACTAGCTGATATGTCGAACTGGCTGTCTACCTCACCAGCTGCAATAGCAGATTTTAGTTTTGCAAAGCTGGGGGCTGCATCGAGCAAAGCCGTTGATACGTTTTTTATTTTTTCATCCGACTCTTCCAGCATGATAGCCAGCGTGTCAGTGTCCTCGTATGCTGTCGCCAAAATGGCGTTCTGTATACGTTGAAAGCCCTCTTTAGTTAATCGACCATTGCGGCTCATAGTGTTTTGCTCGGTTGGTGCGACTACACTGCGCATAAATTGCTGCACAAATCCTTGGTTTTCAATAGAGTTTATCGAACCGCCTTTGAACATATTAACCAATCCAATGTCCATAGCTTGTGCGTCACGCTGCGCCCGTTCTGTTGCTGACATGGTAGCAATAGCACTGCGGTTTGAGCGATCCGCAAAGTCGGCTAACTGTTCGATCGACATATCCTGGTCGAGCATCATAACTAAAACAGGGTTGTCGTAGTTCGCGTCACTTGTTCCATACTGAGCAATCGCTTGCTTGTAGGCTGCCGCCTGTTCGGGGAATTGCTTATACACTTCTCGTAGTGACAACACACGGCCATTGCCAGATATGATAGTGCCATCCCGCGCAACGATTGGCGCACCATTGTCTGATGTTGGGCTGTCTAACAATCTTGCCGGATCGAGGTTTGCCGCACGGCGCTGCACTTCGACTGCGCTTTCATTAAGTGATCTGTCTCGCGGCTGTAGATTTCCTGTTGCTGCTTTCAAATCAGCTGCATCAAGAATAACTGGCTTGGCTTGCACTGTAACTTCATTGTCTGGCGTAGCAATGCTAACAGTCTTTTGCTGCCCATCAGTATCAGCCACAGGCCGTGCAAACGGAATAACCGGCTGGGCTTGCGGGTTTACTTGCTCGGCTGCCGGTGCTGGTTCGGCTGCAACCGGCTCAACGGCTGGTGCTGTCTCGGCTGCCGGTGCTGCCATTTCTTCTTGCATAAACTCTATGGCTTGCTTTTTCTGGCTTGCGCTATCCATCCAGAAGCTAGGCTGTTTTTCTAGTTCTGTGCCAGCCTCGTCAACCTCGACCCATCCTTCGTCATCAACGTGGGTTATATATCGTGTGTTTGTGCCGTCACTAATTGCTGTCAAGGTTTCTCGCGGATCGGTGCTTGGCTGCCCACCAATCATTTGTGGAACAGTCTTAGACGTAAACACTTGCTCGACTACCGGCTGTTCAACTACTGGCTGCTCGACTACCGGCTGCTCGACTACCGGCTGTTCGACTACCGGCTGTTCGACTACCGGCTGTTCGACTACCGGCTCAACAGCTGGCTCGACTGCTTGCGCTTGTGCTGGTTGATCGATACTTACATTTGGCATAAGGGAGTCAAGCGCCGATTGCGGCTTAACTTCCGTCAGCTGGGCATTAGCTGGATTCAGCGTGTCTATAGCAATAAACTCGGCAACAATTTTTTCATTGTCAGAAAGCAACGGGTCGGGGGTTATGGCTGATTGAACGCCACTGACTGCTTCAGTGCCAGATTGCACACCAACCCTTATGCCTCCACCAAGAACGGCTCCGGCTGCCCCAGACTCTTTTACTCGATTCCAAATTTCGCCTTTACCAAAATTTTTACCTACAGATGCCTCAAGGCCAATGCCAATGCCCTCTTGACCAACCTCGACTAAACCTTCGGAAACCATACCAGTAAGCAAAGCAGCAGCAAGTCTACCGCCGAAATGTTTACTTACCTTTTCGACAAACCATTTGCCGCCTAGCTTGCCAACCAGTTCCTTTGGCATCCCTTTAATAAGAATACCCAAACCGACATTCTCTAAAAATCCCGCAACTAACCCGCCGCTGGAAGCCAAAGCTAAACGCTTTTCTTTAGACAGCCCTTTGATCTCTTTTAGGTTTGTGTTGTATTCACCAGCCATTAACAGCGGAGACATCCAGCCGCCGGTTGCCAAACTAACAAGCATTGGCTCACCAGACGCCCCCAAGCTGGTCTTTGCCCAATCTAAAAAATCTCCAAAGTTGTCAATGTCATCAGTGGTCATCTGGCGATAACCCAAGGCTTTAGCCTGATCCATTAGCCTTGTAGCGTCTTGCCTTGCCGCAGCTGCCGCAGCAATAGATGCTTTTTCGTTAGCGTTTTCTGGAAGCGGCGCAGCGCCAAACAACTCTCTGATAGGATTAACCACAGGCAACGCAGCGTTCTGAATTGTCTGCATCATTTGCATAGGCGCGGTTTGCCTCAAAACATCTTCGGCATCCGCAGTAAAGTTCAAAGTATCGCTCTGCGCTCTTAAACCACCAAACTCAACCGCCTTGCCAAAATCCCTGTTCGGATTAAACAGCCCAGCATCAGCCCGTTCTTGGGTAGCCATTGGTTGCTGTTCTATTTTGGATATTTCATCACGGACAATCTCTGCGTTATCGACCGGCAACGGATTAAACACACTAACCGGATTAACGCCATCACGACCCAGCTGCATAGGCGCAACCATAGAAGATGGCGCTGGCTGCATGGCCATTGCGTTTTCAATGTTGTTCGATGTGTCGGCCTGTTGCGTAGCCTGATTGGCTGCCTCAAAAGCATTTGGCGGTGGGGCAAGGATGCCGTCAACCTCTGACTTGAAAGCATTGTTTCTAGCAATCTGTGCGTCAATAGGGTCTACCGGCAGCTGCGCCACTGGCGAGGGAGGGACACCATCATCGGGCGCTGCCGCCGGTAGATCGGGCGCAAATGGCATTAAAGAATCTAAGGCGCTTGCAACCGTAGGCCGCGCTTGCTGGTTATCGTTTACCTTAGACTGATTGCCAAAAGGGAGGAGTGAATCTAATGCAGACATACCGCCCTCCTATGGAGCCAAAACTTGATCGGCTACTTGCTGCGCTTGTTTGTCGCTGTAGCCCAACTCTTTCGCTGCCTCTTTAATAAACGAACTTTCTCTGCCAATTAGCTGTTGATAAATGAAAGACGGAAAAACAAAATCATTGCCTAAACCGCTCGGCGTTATATCCGTCATTCCTGACAGTAACGGGGCAATTACGGCTTGAGCGTAAACAGCATCGTAAGAGGCTTTTGGATTATTTGTCATTCCTTGGTCTACGGCTTTTAGCAGCTTTACCCTTAACTTACCCTTAACAGCGGGCGGAAGATTATCGTAACCCGCAACAGTGTCAGTTACCGCAGTCCAGTTAGTATTTGAATCTTTAACTGAAGGTCGTTTGCGGGTGTCTGCACCAGGCTTATTCGCGGCGGCTGTGTTGTCAGCGTCATTACGCTCACCGGCTGCAATGTTATCAGCTGCATTTCTTTCACCAGATGCTATGTTATCAGCTGCATTACGCTCACCGGATGCTATGTTATCAGCCGTATTACGCTCACCGGCTGCAATGTTATCGGCTGCGTTTCTCTCACCTGATGCTATGTTGTCAGCTGCATTTCTTTCGCCTGATGCTATGTTATCAGCTGCATTTCTTTCGCCTGATGCTATGTTATCAGCTGCATTACGCTCACCGGCCGCTATGTTATCGGCAACATTGCGCAGCATTGTCGCTGCTATAGTTGCGTTATTACGCTCGCCGGATGCTATGTTATCAGCTGCATTACGCTCACCGGATGCTATGTTATCAGCTGCATTTCTTTCGCCTGACGCTATGTTATCAGCTGCATTACGCTCACCGGCTGCAATGTTATCGGCTGCATTTCTTTCGCCTGATGCTATGTTGTCAGCTGCGTTGTTGTCCATCTTAACAAACTGGTCTTGATTAAGGACTATTGCCGCACGGCGTAACGCATCTTCTGCCGTTTCTGGATCAAGTATCATTGACCTAGCCATGTTAGAATCTCTATTTGCGCTTAAATCTCCCAAGGCTTCTGTCAGCTGGTTTGGACTGTATTTGCCGTCACCAAAAATTGCCCTTGCCATTGCGCCAGCTTGAGAAAGCATATCAGCTTGTGTCATAGTGTTTTGATTTGCATAAGCTGGTATGGTCTGCGGCCTAGCCCCAGGCGGCTGTAATTTTACAAAGTTGTTGTTCTCATCTAACCCAACCCCCTGACTGTTCAGCATACTTTGAGACAGCATCCCCGTTGGGGCGGAAGCTGTATCGATGGCATCAAATTGGCCTTTTCTAAATGTATTTTCTTGATTTTGCCCTTCAGTCTGCGCATTTCTATATTGGGCAAGCGCAATCGCAGCATCATCAGAGGCATTGCCAATCATGGCTCGGCTAAGTGCGCTACCTATTCTGGCCAGATCATTAG
>ERZ802830.2186-NODE-2186-length-17913-cov-64.1669_pt1 | contig 17913 bp, 24 predicted proteins | sample MGYA00345654_ERZ802830 | MGnify/ENA primary metagenome ERZ802830 (study PRJEB30503, sample SAMEA104212375) | marine metagenome | biome: Westerlies Biome; feature: [SRF] surface water layer (ENVO:00010504) within the epipelagic zone...; material: water...
CCAACAGAATCCTTCATTCATTCAAGCCATTAAGCACCGATAGATGAAATATTGAGGCACAAAACATTCACTGCGATATCAAATCACCACAGGTTTCCTGATCAATCAGAGTCCTAACGATCTGCGACCGCCGCCGCTGTTGGTTTCAGCAACGGGAACCCCAGAGCCTCCCGTTCGGCTAACCAAGCCTCAGCCACTTTTCTGGCCAGGTTGCGAATCCGTCCAATCGTGGCGGTACGTTCCGTCACCGAAATCACCCCACGGGCTTCCAAGAGATTGAAGGTGTGGCTGCACTTCAAAACAAAGTCGAGAGCAGGAGCTGGCAAATGTTGTTCAATCAGATCAGCGGCTTCTGCCTCGTAAATGGCAAAGAGCTGTTTGAGTCGATCAGGATTAGACGCTTCAAAATTAAATTGACACTGCCCCTTCTCAAAAGGAAGCCAAATATCTCCATAGCTGCGTTCAGCATTCCAGCTCAAATCCCAGATGCTTTCCACATCCTGCAAGTACATCGCTAGGCGCTCTAAGCCGTAGGTGATCTCAATGGATACGGGCTTGCAGTCGATACCACCACATTGCTGGAAGTAGGTGAACTGGGTGACCTCCATGCCGTCTAACCACACCTCCCAACCCACACCCCAGGCACCAAGCGTTGGGGACTCCCAGTTGTCCTCCACGAAACGAATGTCGTGATCCGCAGCGCAAATTCCTAGGGCCGCAAGGGATGCCAGATAGGTTTCCTGAATGCCATCGGGAGAAGGCTTGATCAGCACCTGATATTGGAAGTAGTGCTGTGCCCGATTGGGATTATCGCCATAGCGTCCATCGGTGGGGCGCCGGCACGGCTCTGGATAAGCAACCGCCCACGGCTCTGGTCCAATCGCCCGAAGCACCGTATGCGGGCTCATGGTTCCAGCACCCTTTTCCGTGTCGTAGGGCTGCAACAACACACAGCCCTGCTCTCCCCAAAAGCGATTCAGCGTGCTGATGATGTCCTGGAAGTGCATACCGAGCAGGGGCCTAATGGGAACGGTTGGTAATGCTCACTGAATTCTGAGCTGTTACAGGCCTTTGAACACACATCAGACGACGGCGAAACCGGCCAGCAACGCAGAGAACCTGTGGAGCCAGAAGGCTAGTCGAGCAAAGGCTTCTGGCCTGAACACAGAAGCACGCTCGCACCTCAGGCAGATTTAGTAGCGACTTGCTCACGATCTCGTCATACCTCCGCTGACGGAAAAGACAAAGTGATGGAGCGAAAGCAAGACGCGCTGAGAGGGGTTGAGAGCCCTCTCTTTTTATGGCTCACAACCAGGGCCCCACACAGGTTGCGTTTGCCTCCACCCCTGACAGCGCAAAGCTTTCCAGAGCTGCTCAGCCTGCTCACGGCGCAAGTACTGCCGACGCTTCAACAGCGCTGGTTCACCGTTTGGCATCCCCCTGCCCTCATCCACAAAGACCCGAGGGCATCCAGACCAGAAGCGTGACAGCCGGAAAAGGCTCTTCGGAGACGGAGACCGCTACCAAAGAGGGACTGGACTACCCCTCTTTCATTCTCAGAAAAGGCAAGAGATTGGCTTCTCAAAATTTGCAAGAGTGTCAGAGCAATTTATTGAAATTAAAACGTATTTTCTCACTCAGATAATCATTATCCCTCTTTTTGAAATCGATCGGAGATTAAGTCTTATAAAAAACAGACAAGAATCAATGATCTAGGCAACAAACAAAGATCCAAGTTCAATCCATTCAGATCAGTTCAAAACCAAAGATTGAGGCAAAGATCAAATCTTGCTCCAATCAAGTTGTTCGATCAAGAGGACAGCCCGCAACGTCTGGTCTTACCCCTTCGCAAAACAGCGGTCAAGATGAGCCACAGCGTGCTTTTGACGCGAGCGAGAGCGAGAGCGAGACAAGCTGGGGCTAATGATCCCCAACCAAAAGCGTCCGCCTCCCTGAACAACAAGAACAGGCTTGCTCGACCGTTTCCCCTGGGACTTCAGCAGCGACAGACTGAGCTTGTCCGCTACCTCTACACCTCGCGGTTTCGATCGCAGCCTGGCCAGCACAGGATTCACTTGAGCGGCGGGCAAAAACCTAGCTGTTTGAGATTCAGTAACAAGGATCATCCCGTCTAGCCATGCCACCTCCACCAAGAGATCTTCAATCGAAGCCAACAATGATGGGAGCGGGAAGGCCAAACGGATACCTCCGTTTCTTAATGTTTTCTTCCTAATCCCTTTTTGCGTCGCGCCGCAAGGATCTCAACAGGCCTCAAACATCCTTAACGAATTAACAGCAGCACACCCATCTGTCCGCCGACCAATCGTCGATGCTGTGCCGCGGTGAATCCAGCAGCAACAGCCTGACGCTCCTGCTCCGCTCCAGTCAGGAATTGCTCCACGCTCGTTTCGAGATAGGCGTACTGGTCGGCGAGCCCCATGCCAGCAGCGACAGGAACCACAACCCGGCGCAGGTAGGTCCGCTGGAATGCTGCCGCTGCACTGCCTTGCGGCAACCGATTGAAATCCAAAACAGCGGCGCGCCCGCCAGGCTTCAGCACCCTTGCCATCTCCTGAAAACCCAAGAACGGGTCCGCCAGGTTGCGTAACCCATAAGCCATCACCACACCATCGAAGTCTTGATCTGGCAACCCGGTTTCAAGGGCATCCGCTTGGAGCCATTGCACCGGCAGCCAAGGCTCGCGACCTGCTCGCTCCGCCGCCAGGGTTAGGGGCTCCGCCGCCGCATCAAGCCCCAAAACCGAACCTTCCGGCCTCAACTTTCTTGCCAACGCAAGAGCGAGATCACCCGTTCCACAACACAGATCAAGCCAACGCTCACGAGGTTGCGGACTCAGCCAAGACAGGAGTTGACGCTTCCACTGCCTGTGCAGCCCCAAACTCAGCAGATCATTCAGGCGGTCATAACGGGGAGCAACAGCGTTAAACAACGCCTCCACCGCAGCAGGATCACGAGGTTTCACAAGCAGCTCAAAGAAGCAATCCGTTCAAAGTCATCACCATCACCGTGGCCAAACCAACGGCGGCTGAACACACCAAGCAGCCCGCCAGCATCAATGAAAATTCCTGTTGGTCGATCGCCGACTGCATCAATTGCAGTGCCCAGGCCAGCAACGCAATCACAACCACCACCAAAACGATTCCCACAGGCAAGGCCTGCTGACGCGTCACAAATGGCAGAGCACCTGTCAAAAATTGCTCTTTTAAGTGTATCCAATTTAAGACGCAATCTCAGTGTTTAGGGGCCTGATCAGCAAACCGCGTCCTTGCAAATCCAGTTTGATTTGCTCAACGCTGAGAACTCCGTCATGGAGGAGTGAAGCCAGCAAGGCCGCCGATGCCTGGCCGCCCTCTGGCCCGGAATCGAGGGCTGCAGCGATGTGATCCATGCAGCCGGCCCCACCCGATGCAATCACCGGAACCGCAACGGCCTGCGCCACCGCTCGCGTCAGCGCCAAGTCATAACCCGCTTGGGTTCCATCGCCATCCATCGAAGTGAGCAAAATTTCTCCTGCACCTAGGGCCGCAACCCGACGCGCCCAGTCCACCGCATCCAATCCGGTGTTTTCGCGGCCGCCTTTCACATAGACATCCCAGCCACCGCTCGACCGACGCCTCGCATCAATCGCCACAACGATGCATTGACAGCCAAAACGCTCAGCCCCCTCGGACACCAATTCAGGGCGACGAACAGCTGACGAATTCAGACTCACCTTGTCGGCACCGGCACGCAGCAGCTCAGTGATGCCCTCCACGGAAGCGATTCCGCCGCCCACGGTGAACGGGATCGTCACACTCGCCGCCGTGCGACGCACGAGGTCCACCAAAGTGGCGCGCCCCTCATGGCTGGCCGCAATATCGAGAAACACCAGTTCATCAGCGCCGGCCTCGCTGTAACGACAGGCCAATTCCACTGGATCGCCTGCGTCACGCAGGCCCACAAAATTGACACCTTTCACCACCCGGCCCTTGGCCACGTCGAGGCAGGGAATCAAACGAAGAGCGACCATGACAGTTGAAAAGAGGCTGTTAGTGTTGCGGCCACTTCTCAAGCCTGGCAGGCCATGTCACAGCAGACGTCAGTCACGATCGACATCGGCTCAAAGGTCCGGGTCACCCGGGTCCGCGATCGCATTCCCGGTGCCCTGGTGGAACTCCTCAAGAAAGACTCCACCGGCACCGTGGTTGATTTCCGCACTGTTGACGGAAAAGGAATCGGCGTGGTCGTTCAGCTCAGTGATGGCTCTACCAGCTGGTTCTTCGAAGACGAAATCGCGCCCGGCTGAGGATTGACCTAGTGAGTGACGCCCGTCAGCTGCTCGGAATGAAAGGTGCCAGTGGCACCTCGAACATTTGGAAGCTGCGCTTGCAGCTGATGAAACCAGTCACCTGGATCCCCTTGATCTGGGGAGTGGTGTGTGGTGCGGCAGCCAGTGGAAATTACGAATGGCGTCTTGACCATGTGGGCGCTGCGTTGGCCTGCATGGTGATGAGTGGCCCTCTGCTCGCCGGTTACACCCAAACCATCAATGACTACTACGACCGCGAGATCGATGCGATCAATGAGCCCTACCGGCCGATCCCGTCAGGAGCGATCAGTCTCGGCCAGGTCAAGGTTCAGATCTGGGGCCTGCTGATCGCCGGCTTAGCGGTGTCTTGGGGTTTGGATGTCTGGGCTGGACACAGCACTCCCGTGTTGTTCCTGCTCGCCCTTGGCGGCTCTTTTGTGAGCTACATCTATTCAGCTCCTCCTCTCAAGCTGAAACAAAACGGCTGGTTGGGCAATTACGCCCTCGGTGCCAGTTACATCGCACTGCCCTGGTGGGCGGGCCAGGCCCTCTTCGGTCAGCTCACCTGGGCGACGGCGCTGCTCACGCTTGCTTACAGCCTTGCTGGCTTGGGCATTGCTGTGGTCAATGACTTCAAAAGTGTGGAAGGTGATCGCGCCCTCGGCCTTCAGTCACTCCCTGTTGCATTTGGGATTGGGCCGGCAAGCTGGATCAGCGCTGGGATGATCGACCTCTTCCAACTCCTGATGGTTGCGGTTCTGATCGCAATCGGGCAGCATTTTGCAGCCGTACTGCTGGTGTTATTGATCGTGCCTCAGATCACTTTTCAAGACATCTGGCTGCTTCGCGATCCAGTGGAATTCGATGTGAAATATCAGGCCAGTGCCCAGCCCTTTCTTGTGCTTGGAATGCTGGTCACAGCCCTAGCAATCGGCCACAGTCCCCTGACGCAGGGAATGTGATTCGCACCCGTCGTCACTGGATCCTGGTTGCAGGCGTCGCCGTTGCGATTGGTAGTGGTGCTGCGCTCGGGCAGGCCGCCATCACACGAGCGATTGATTCAACCTTGCCGGATGCAAGGGGGATCAATCTTTTCAACAGGCCTGGAACGATCACGCTCCTTTCGAGCAACGGCAAGGTGATCCAAAAACTCGGGCCAGCCACCCGGGAAAAGATCAAATCAGGGCAAATGCCCAAGCTCGTGATGCAGTCCTTCATTGCAGCTGAAGACCGCCGCTTCTTTGACCATGACGGCGTTGATCTCTGGGGAATCGGACGGGCCGTCGTCACGAATTTGAAGCAGGGCGCTGTTCGCGAAGGAGGGAGCACCATCACCCAACAGCTGGCCCGCACGGTGTTCTTAAGCCAGGACAGGACGGTCACGCGCAAACTCAAAGAAGCAGCACTGGCCTACAAGCTCGAGCGTCAACTGAGCAAGGGGCAGATCCTCGAGCAATACCTCAATTTTGTGTATCTCGGATCCAGCGCCTATGGCGTCTCCGATGCGGCGTGGGTGTATTTCTCCAAGCAACCGGAGGAGCTAACCCTCCCAGAGGCGGCTCTGATCGCTGGGATGCCACCCGCACCCTCGCTCTATTCGCCGCTGGTGAACCCTGAGATCGCCCTGCAAAGGCGCAGCATCGTGATCAGCCGCATGGAGCAGGAGGGGTTCATCACCTCGGGCGAAGCGGAAGCAGCTCGCAACAGCCCACTGGCCCTTAAACCAGCCATACCGAAGTACTACAACAGCACCGCTCCCTATTTCACAACTTGGGTCGCCCAACAGCTGCCCGCCTTGCTCACCCCAGAACAACTGGAGGTGGGAGGACTCAAGATTCGCACCAGTCTCAATCTCGATTGGCAACGCAAAGCCCAGAAGGTGGTGCGTGAAATCGCACCGAATGGCACTGAGGGCGTCATCGTTTCGATCGCGCCAGGCACCGGATTAGTACGGGTGATGGTGGGAGGAAAAAACTTTTACTCCAGCCAGTTCAACCGCGCCACACAGGCCCTTAGATCGCCAGGTTCCACCTTCAAACTGTTTCCCTACAGCGCTGCGATTAATGCCGGCGTTAAACCAGAAGATATTTTCTTAGACAAACCCCGCTGCTGGAACGGTTACTGCCCCAAAAACTTTGGCAAAAAATATTTTGGCAAGATTTCTCTCGCCGATGCCTTAAAGAATTCGCTCAACACCGTTGCGGTGCAATTGCAGGACAAGGTGGGCTTTGACCCGATCATTGCGATGGCCAACAATCTCGGGATTGGCAACCAACGTCCTCTCGGCCGCTATTACCCGATGGCCATCGGTGCCTATGAACAAACCGTTCTGGACATGACAGCCGCCTATTCCGCTGTGAACAACCGCGGTGTGTACGTGAAACCCTCCGCCTTTGAAGAGATCCGTGGTCCTGGGGGTTACGTGCTTTGGAGCCGCAGAGTTGATGGCAACCGCGGAATTCGTGCCATGAATAGTGATGTGGCCGACACCATGAATTGGATGCTGCAGCGGGTGGTGAGCGGCGGCACTGGAATTGCAGCCAAGCTGGATGATCGCCCGGTGGCAGGAAAAACTGGAACATCCGAGGGGGGCCGCGATATCTGGTTCATCGGCTCGATTCCCCAACTCACCACCGCCGTTTGGTTCGGTCATGACAACAACGCGGAAACCAAGAGCAACAGTGGCGAATCCGCGTGGGCTTGGAAGCAATTCATGAATCAAATCAAGTCTGAATTTCCGGCACAGACGTTTCCAGCCAAGCCCAAAGTTGTACGCCCGTTTCTTCAACGTCCTGGCAAAAAGAAAGCGAGTGACCCCAACAATCCGCAGCCTGGTGACGGGCCCCTTCCAGATCGTGATCTGCTTGGTGAAACAGATGATCGACCTACACCCACGCCCCGTTATGTGAGCCCGTCTGGTGGCCCGCCGGTGGATGAATTCTTTAGGCCTTTGCCGGCGCAGTGATCACTGCGGTGTAGAACCCATCACCCCCATCGGGGTTAGGCCAGCTCTGCTGCTCAGACTCCAACTGAAAGTCAGCATGCTCCTGAACAAGCTTGTTGATCTGCGCGCCGTTCTCCGCGGGATGGATCGTGCAAGTCGCGTACACCAATCGCCCGCCAGGAGCGAGCAAGGGCAGCATCGCCTCCAGCAAGTGCGCTTGCAGCGGCAACAGCTCCTCCACCGTTGCAGCGGTTACGCGCCAACGGGCATCAGGATGCCGAGATAACGTCCCCAGCCCCGAGCAAGGAACATCGAGCAGGATGCGTTGAAAAAAGCCACGCCATTCGGGCTGTTGTGCAAGGAGGTCGGCCGCATCCGCTGCCAGCGCATGGATCGAACCGCATCCCAAGCGAGCCGCATTAGCAGCCACTCGCTTTAAGCGACCAGCGGAGCGATCCACGGCCCAGATCTCTCCCACATCCCCCATCAGCTCCGCCAGATGGGTTGCCTTTCCACCAGGAGCAGCGCAAGCATCAAGAATCCGATCTCCAGGCTGAGGCGCTAACAGCGGAGCAACAGCCTGAGCCGATCGATCCTGCACGCTCCAATGCCCCTGTTCAAAACCAGGCCAACGTCGCAAATCTCCCGCAGGTGCGAGCACCTGCAAGCCATCTGGGCAACCATCAATCGGCTGCGTGGGCACCCCCACCTCCGCTAATTCAACCGCCACCACCTCAGGAGTGGAGCACAAGCGATTCACGCGCAGATCCAAGGGGGGCACTTGATTGCAGGCGATCGCCACACGCTCAGCTTGTTCAGGACCAGACCAGCTCAACAGGCTCTCAGCAAACCAAACGGGAAGGGAATGGCACAACGCCAGTCGTTCGGCGGGTTGGTCTGGCACAGGCAGGGTCTCGCCGGCCTCCTTGGCACGTAAGGCCGAGCGGAGCACCCCATTCACCACGGGAGACAGCTTGGAGAGCCGGTGGCGCTTGGCCAGCTCCACCGTGGTGTCCACTGCGGCAGCTGCTGGGATGCGCTGCATGCGTAGTACTTGATATAGGCCGAGATGCAACAGCCAACGCAACCGGGGAGGCTGCTTGTGGGCTGGAACTTTGCCGAGACGATCCAACCAACCATCGAGCCATTGACGCCAGCGAATGCATCCATACGCGAGCTCTGTGGCCAGACCACGATCCGCTGGAGACAGGGAACTTTGGCGAATCGCCCGCTCTAAGGCGACGTCGGCATAGGCACCCGCAGCAACGGCCTCCAGCACCTCCCAGGCCAAACGACGCGCCGGTAAACCAATTTTGGCGCCGTTGACTTCGGGCTCACTCACGGGCAATGGCGAATTGATTGATCTCTAGAGCTAGCGCCTCGAGGTCCGGCCTCCAGAGAAATCGCTTCAAAGGGAGCCGGCCTTCTGCATCCACAGGGATTCCCTCTGCAATCAAAAGCTGGCGCTGCATCCAATCAGATCCCTCGCGACTGAGGCTCATCGAAATCCGTCCCTTGGCATTCACAACACGCTGCCAAGGCACTTCAGAAGGCAAGCTCAGCCGGCGTAGAGCCCATCCCACCTGACGCGCACAGCCCCAGGCCCCGATCCAGTCAGCCACCTGGCCATAGGTGGCCAAATGACCATGAGGAATCAAGCTGACTGCATGCCAAACCCGCTCATCACAGCAACCCACCACTAGACCGCTCGTTTCAAGCCAATGTGACTTTGTAAGCCATCCTTTCAAGAGTTCGAGCGACTCACCTCAACGATCAGGTTTTCTTTCAGGCCTTATGACAACCCAAGACAACGGTGATTTACGAATCGATCTGTCCTTAAGTCCAGCAGACCTCAGGCTGCTGCTGGATGCGGTGACCTATCGGCTCGAGCGTTGGCCAGGTGGTGAGCCCCACGAGCAAGAGAATCTGCACACGATGCAAATTCTCTTGCAAGCCGCAATTTTGGAAGCCAATTTTGGCTCTACAGGGGATCGCTGAACGCATCAGCCCCCATCGACTTGGCAGCCCAGCAGAGCACCAGCGGCCCCACCAACGGGAACACCCACCCAGCGGCCATTGCCCCGAGATAAGGCAGCACCAAGACCAGCACCCAACAAACCTCCGATCACACTGCCTTCCAGGCAACTATTGGTGTCTTGGTTGTTCACGTAGACATCGCGGTTGGAGCGTGCCTGGGAATGGCGAGGCGCTCTGCGATAACGCTGATCCAAATAGGCGGGGTCGTAGTCATAAACCGTGTACGGCTTGGCAGATACAGGCATTGCCGACAGCAACATCAGAGACAAAGCAAACCAGGTGCGTTTCATGGCAGAGGAAGCAACAGCTCCATCCTTCTGAAGCAGAGCAGGTCATCGATGACTGAACCCGCCTCGCCATGCGTCTGGATGTGACCGAGAGCGGCATCCCATACCCTCAAGACAGAGAACGATGCGCCATGCCCATCCTTCCCCGTCGTTTCGAGCGGTTGCGTGCGGTGTTGAACCAACGCATGGCCAACCTCAGCGTGTTGGTTGAGCACGTGGACAAACCCCACAACCTCTCTGCCATCCTGCGCAGCTGCGATGCCGTTGGCGTGCTTGAAGCCCATGCTGTGAGTCTCAGTGGCCGCTCGCGCACCTACAACAGCACGGCTCAAGGCAGTCAACGCTGGGTGCCGTTACACGGCCACCCCAACATCGAGACAGCCGTAAAAAAGCTCAAAGACAAGGGATTTCACTTGTATGGCACCAATCTGAGCGTGGATGCGGTGGATTACCGCGACTGTGACTTCACCGGTCCCAGCGCCTTTGTTTTAGGGGCAGAAAAATGGGGATTAAGCGAAAGCGCCACCAAGCTGATGGACACGGACGTGTTCATCCCAATGCGTGGAATGGTGCAGTCGCTCAACGTGTCGGTGGCCACCGCAACCCTTTTGTTTGAGGCACTGCGTCAGCGGGAAGCGGCTGGACTTGCCCCATCCGATGGGGAGGGAATCCCAGCAGAGGACTACGACAATCTGTTGTTCGAGTGGGCCTATCCGGACGTTGCACTGTGGTGCCGCGAGCAAGAGCGTGCTTATCCAACCCTCAACGATGAGGGTGAGATTCAAGGCGACTTACCGCGCAGCGCAAAACTGCGCTGCTGATCAAGTGTTGACGTCAACCTGACATCAACACGTGCCGTTAGAACGGCATCAACATGTCTTTTCCTGCCTTGGAGCGTGCGACCACAGGATGATTGCGACGCGCAGCGGGTAAACGCAGTGCAAACACCAATACCAGCAATTCCAAAAGCAAACTACGGCCAATAAACAGCACCACCAAACCGAGGGTGATGGCCAGGATTTGCTCTAGGAGACCAATCACGTCGTCGGGATTTCTGCGGCCTGCCAACCACAGGTAGGTCATCAGGCCAAGCAAGATCAATGTGGCCCAAAGCGTCATGCGTGAGACACCAATTTCTTTTAGTTTGCCGCGTCGCGACCCGTACTGCTCACCCAAGCCTCGAGCCCTTCACCGAGGAACGACAAACCCAGCACCAGCACAAACATCGCCAGGCCTGGATAGAGAGCCGTCCACCAGATGCCAGTGGGCACAGCCGCAAGCGCCAGATTGAGATCGCTTCCCCATTCCGGCACCGTTTCTGGCAAGCCCAGGCCCAGAAAGCCCAAGCCTCCGAGCACCAACACCGCATCGGCAGCATTCAAGGTGAGCAGTACGGGCACTGAAGTGATCACATTGCGGAACAGATAGCGCCGCAGAATCCAAATTGGACCGGCCCCGAGGGTTTGTGCTGCCTCCACGAACAGCTCCGATTTCACCTGTGCTGTTTGATTGCGCACCACCCGGAAGTACTGCGGGATGTACACCACACACAGCGCTGCTGCTGCGTTCGGAATCCCTCGACCCAGCAGAAACGCCAACACCACAGACAGCAACAACACCGGCAAGGTGTAAAGCGTGTCCATGAGCAAAACCAGCACCCGGTCGACCCCGCCCCCCAGATAGCCACTCAACATTCCAACCGGCACTCCCACCACCAGGGCAAGAACGACCGCCAGCAGCACCACTTGAAGGGCCACACCACTCCCCTGCAGCGTGCGCACACACACATCGCGGCCGAGCCGGTCGGTGCCACACCAATGCTGCGGAGACGGCGCGGCATAGATCGCATTGTCCAAACCGGCATTGGGATCCGGAAGGAAGCCAACGCTGATCAGTGCAGGTGTGAGCAGGGCAACAGCGATGTAGATCCCCACAATCACAAGACCCCATCGGGCCATGCGGGCCGAGAGGGTGGGGCGTGCGATGCCTAAGGGCGAAACCGCAAAACTCAAGGCAACAGGACGAGTGAAGGGTTTCATTCTCCCTGGTCCAGCTGCCAAAATCGAAGACAGCAAGGCATCAACGCTGGGGACCGATTTCGTGGCATCTGGGTCCAACTGGCGATCGCAACTTCTCGGCAGCCTTGAGGGCCAACTGCAGCTGGCCGCCTACACCGCAGTGCTGATCGGATTCACCGGGGCTACCACCACGGGGCTTTGGCTCAGTAACCGCAATCAAATCCGCAACGGGGAGGCGGAATTACAGGCCAATGCGGAGCACATGAGCAACAACCTGGTGGCGCAGGACCAACTCGGCCAAGGGCACTCAGCCAAAGATTGGAGCCCAACGGTTCAGGCAGAAGTGAGTCGGGAGCTACGCGATCACTCCAGTGTGCGCACCACCCTGTGGATCGAGCTGGCGGATGGGCGCCTCGTGCTGCCGACGCTTGGCCATATCGCCATCCCAATGAACATGATGCGAGCCACCATGCAGGCTCACAAGAAGGATCAGAACACCCGGCTGATCACGGTTCAAGGCCAGGAGTACCTCACGTTGCTGAGTCGCTCCTACCCCACAGGGGAAAGGCTATGGAGCAGCGCAAAAGCCACAGACACCGGACGCATCCAAAACGAATTTTTGGGTTGGATGATCTTGATCGGGGTGGGATCGATGCTGCTCTCGCTGGTCACGATCACGGTGATGGTGAGGCGGATCGTGAGGCCTCTGCTGCAACTCAGTGAGCGCAGTGCCGCCCTTACCGCCGACACCCTGAATCAAGATCCGATTCCAGAGATGACGGCGGCACCAAAGGAAGTGCGCCAGTTGGCAAGGACCTATGCCGAATTGATGGAACGCCTGGCCCTGTCCTGGAATGATCAGCGTCGCTTTGTGAGTGCCGTGAGCCATGAGTTGCGAACACCACTCACCATCGTTCAGGGGTATCTGCAGCGCACGATTAAGCGCAGCAAGGGATTAAGCGACGACGAACGTCGCGGACTGAAAACAGCAGAAGAGGAAAGCATTCGCATGCGCATGCTGCTCGACGATCTCCTCGACCTCTCCCGCGGTGATTCCGGCCAACTCCAACTCAACCAAGAGCTGGTAGATCTTGGGCTATTGGTGGACAAAGTTGCTGATCTAAGCCGAAGCAATTTCACGGATCGCAGGCTTGAAGTGCGCAACAACATCCCTAACGTTGAATCCAGTGAGGCACTCGCTGATCCTGGCCGCCTGCAACAAGTGCTCTTGGATTTAATCGATAACGCCGCCAAATACTCCGCGCAAAACTCTCTAATTACCCTGCTGCTTCATCCTCATACAGATGGGATCGCCATCGATGTGAAAGACGAAGGCATCGGCATTCCCGAAAGCGATCTACCGCATATTTTCAAACGCTTTCATCGGGCTAAAAACAGCTCTGGAAGCAGCGGCACGGGGCTCGGGCTTTCTGTTGTGGCCCTGCTGATGTCTGCCATGGGCGGAGAAGTTCGCGTTCAAAGCAAAGAAGGAGAGGGCAGTTGCTTCTCCGTGATCCTGCCAAAACCACCTACAACTTCAAGCACTAAATCATGATGATCTTTTACTTAATCTTTTGTTCATTGCTCATTCCCGTGAATTTATGGGCTGCTATTACACCACATTTACATAGTGATCTAAGCATGCAAATTCTGCATGCAACCTCAACCCTGGTCCTATTGCCCTTACTCGCAAGCCTATGGATCCAACGCAAGCATTTGAATCAGCTCACTGGCTTCATTCTGAGTATTTTTCTGTGCGTAATGGTGGTGATCAACACCTGGATTGCCTTCATGGGTATGGGAGTGCGCAATGGCTGGATTGATCACATTTTCCTCGCCCTAGCGGCTGCGAGTGTGGAGGCCTACTTCCTCTTTATGCCTGCACCAGCATCTGAAAAAGCTTGAACAAGCAGAAGAACTCGATGCAGGATGACATTGATGTGACAAGGCAAAATCAGCGCTAAGTGACAATCAGAATCAAGGCATTTTGGACGAGTAACCACATGGAAAATTTCAAAACACTGCAGCAGAGCGCAGCCGACTTGAACCAGCCAACGATTCCTGCTCCAACTCAAGATGAAGCACTCTTGAGTGAGCATCCTGGCGGGCTTGAAACCCCAAACCCTCCTTGGGTAATCCATCAATCAAGACGCGATTTTGAGCCTTCCCTTCTGGCCTGATCACACCATCGAGTCCGTAGGCAGGCCCGCAGCGCATCAACACCTGGCCGCGCCAAATCGGTGATGGTGCAGCTCCCACGCTGTAAACAATGGTTTGAGTCGCAGCCTGGCTGTTCCTGGAATCCAGGCCAATGGCGAGCACAGGCTGTCGGCCAGACATGCCGCAGGGCCATTGATTGGAAATAACAGGATCAACCTCCCAGCCAGAGCCAATCGCTAATTCATCACGAATCAGCTCCAAAGTGCGGCGTTGCTGCGCCGATTCACGCAAACGGCTCGCCATCGTATTGCCTAGGCGTAGATCAGCGCCGATCAGCTGCAGCAACACAACAAACAGCAAGCTGCCAAGGCTGAAGGAGAGCAGCAGCTCGATCAACGTGAAACCTTTCTCAACTCGTGTTATGGGAATTCGCTTGATCATCGGCTTAGCCCGAAGCGACATCAGGCAGGCAACGGCTACTGCGCAGTCGCCCACCATCGGAAGGAAGGGGAGCCTGATAGAAGCCAATCCGGCTCACGCCTAAGGGCAAGCTCACCACCAAACACCGCGCTTTCGCTGAGTGCTGATGACTGAGCACGGCAATGCCCCCGTCCAAAAGCAAACCATTGGCGGTGAAGCGCAACACGGGCGGCAAGTTGGTGCTCAACTCGATTGGCCCCTGCTCAAAAGCTTCCTGCAAGGCCATCCCAAGCCCAGGACAGGCAGGAAGAGAACCAAGCAGCCCCCCCTCATCAGGTGCCGCAAATCCCTCCTCGCTCAGGGAAACTCCGCAAGCGGTCTGCTCACGCCTGGCAATGCTGCGAGCCCGGTCCAATCCGCTCTGCAAACGGCGCGCACTGGCATCGAGCTGCAATTGATGCCGGTCGCTGCCTCCCGTCACGATCGGAATCGATGCCAGTATTCCCACCAAGCTCACCACTGTGAGTTGCTCGATCAAGCTCATGAGCGCACCTCTGCCTGCTTGCAGAGGCCATAGGCAGCAGGGGTAAACAACAAACGCCTCATTACAGGAGGCATTGCTGGCTGAGACGGAGCACTGAGCTCAAGCCAATGGCCAAGGCCCTGGGGATCGGCACTCCAGCGGCTGATCACTTCAGATCCAAGCGGCAAGCGCTCAGCCACAGCTGCCTCTAAAGCTTCAGGGTTAAACCTGCAATCAGGCGAGCTGGAATCGATCACGACAGACGCTGCCGCATCCGACTGAAGCCATCGCTCAGTCGAGATCCGTGCCGTCTCCAACTGAAGAGCGAGTGCATCCAACTGGGTGGCGCGTTGAACTTCAGTGGCAGCCTGATTCCACACTCCGAGGGCGGCACTGCTGCTTGTGGCCAACACAACAGACGACACCACCACTTCAAGCAAGCTCATCACTCCCCCTCCACCTGAGGAGCGCGAGCCTGCAGCTGCACCTCACTGATGCCTAGGACCGCAGGTGCAAGGGGATCAAGCGAAAGCCGGAAACTTCCGGTTCTGCCATCTGCCAATTGCACTTTCAACTGCCCGCTTTCCGTAAATGGCTGCCAATCGAGCAAGGACCAAGGCATCTCGCCCACCACACCACCGCTCAGCTGGGAGGGGGCAGAACCTGAGCATCCGTGAACAACAGCAGGCCAATCCAGCGATGACCACTTCAGCAAACAGGCTTCTTCCCCACGAGCAGCGGCTGCAAATGCCTGGGCCGCAGAGCGCAACTGATCAGCACCTTGCTCTCTCTGACTAGAGGCATGGACCCGCAAGCGCTTCTGAAGGCTGAGCGTATGAAGCGAAGCACTCCCCAACAGCAACACCGCTGAAGCTGTGAGCGCAAGCGGAAGAACAAATCCGGCCTGGGGTCGAGACCGAACAACCAAAGAAGAACTCAACGCTTTCAAACAGAGCTAGGTGAAGCGTTCCCCGAACTGGAAGAGCTTCTTTCAAGAAGAGTGAGGCCTCTTCATCAGTATCCAGTTCGTAGAACCTTCAGCTCGAAGGGAAAGTCGCTGAAGAAACGATGTCAGAAACGAGCACTGCTGAAGCAAACAGCCTCTAAGAATGTTCTCAGGAAGCTATTGGGAATCACTTAGCCACTAAAGACAAGCAAGAGAGATGATTAATGGGCAGGCACAAAAGTTGCCAAACATTAATCAAGAGAAAGGACAATGAACACCAAACTCAAGTCTATCCTCGCTCAACGCCTCGCCAAGAAAGGTAAGAAGCCTAATGGTTTCACCTTAATTGAACTGATGGTTGTTGTTGCAATCGTTGGTGTCCTATCCGCTGTAGGTCTGCCTCAGCTGACTAAAGCACAAGATCGGGCTAAAGATAACGCAGCAAAAGTTGAAGTTGTCAACGCTTCTAAGACTTGCTCCTTGGATTACATCCTCGAAACGTCGGACTACTCTACTGACGACTTCCCCCTGACTACCGGTACTTGTGACACAGCTGGTGCTTCTGAGCTTGTTGCTACTTCTACCTCGGCTGCCGGAACCACCTACACCGTCGACATCGACGCTTTTGGTCAATCTAGTCCTGTAGCAGAAGGTTGATATGAACATAGTTTCCACGATGGTAACTATGTCAATCGCGGGGGCTTTGTCCCCCATGCTGATGACTATGGCTATCACCCCAGCTGAAGCCGCTAAACGTGCTGAAAACTTCGGTGTTGCTGAAACAGCTGCCGTCGTGTTTGCCGCTACTTACGAAGGTAAACTCGATATACCTACTGATACTGAAACTTGTGTATCAGCAATACGTGAGGAAACAGAGAATGCTTATAGCGTTACCTGCACTCATGGCTCTGGTAAGTATGTTCAGAGTGTTACTCGTGCATTCCGTTTAGCTGTACCTGATGCAGCTATTAATGGCGTCAATGCTAATGACTCTGGTCGTGAGTTTGCTTTTGAAACTCCTACTCGTTTCTCTGGACATCAATGTCCGCAACAAGATGCTTGGGGCGTTTACGGATACAACGATCAGAATTACGAAGCACTAGGCGGAGCATGTACTCCACGTGACATTTGGAACTCATCTAAATGGCAGTTCTCTAATCCTGATGCCTGGCTCTGGGATGCTAATCACTTCAACGGTTATGGTTCGCACCCTGACTACTAATGATTGACTTACTAGCCTCTGCCATCATTATTTATGGCAACTCTAACGGGGTGTGGTCTCCATCACACCCACATTTATTTCCTAAACCTTCAGAAGTTCAACAAACAACTCTCCCGTCCCTCCCACAAATAGAAGATCGGTATATTCCAGATACACCAATGACAGACGGACATGGGAATCTCATCTTTCCTCACAAGGTATACCACGCTATTTATTAGTAGTGGCTACACTTGTTTTATTGACCCATTGGTCTAGCGGTTTATGACGCTGCCCTGTCACGGCAGAGATCGCGAGTTCAAATTCCGCACAGATCAACAACTGCAATATTAAATCGCCGCCAAAAGGCATAAAATTTAGCCATCAGACGGCACAAGGAAGAACAAGTTAAGGCAATAGCAATTAGACACAATCTAAAACTTTCAAACAATAGCAATTAAGGACGTGACCGAATAGAACTTTCACATAAATGCTTCTTTCCAGGAAAGGAGAAAGACTCAACTCAAGGCGTTTGATTTAGCTTCAACACGGCCATGAAGGCTTCCTGTGGCACATCCACTTTGCCCATCGCCTTCATCCGCTTTTTACCCTTCGCTTGTTTTTTCAATAGTTTCTTCTTGCGCGAAATATCACCGCCGTAGCACTTCGCCAACACGTCCTTGCGAATCGCGCTAATACTTGTACTGGCAATAATCCGGCTACCGATGGAAGCCTGCAAGGGAATTTTGAATTGCTGGCGAGGAATCAATTCCTTGAGCTTTTCAACCAAGCCCTTACCAACGTTATAAGCCTTATCGCGGTGCACGATCGTGGTAAGGGGATCTGCTCGTTCCGCATTGATCAACACATCCAGGCGAACAAGCTCGTTCTTGCGATACCCGATCAAGTGGTACTCCATTGAGGCATAGCCCTGAGTACGCGTCTTCATTTGATCGAAGAAATCTGTGACCACTTCTGCCAGGGGCAATTCATAGATCAAGGTCACCCGTTCTTTGGTGATGTATTTCATATCGAGATACTCACCCCTACGCTCCTGACATAAACCCATCA
>ERZ802830.2187-NODE-2187-length-17913-cov-7.68664_pt1 | contig 17913 bp, 14 predicted proteins | sample MGYA00345654_ERZ802830 | MGnify/ENA primary metagenome ERZ802830 (study PRJEB30503, sample SAMEA104212375) | marine metagenome | biome: Westerlies Biome; feature: [SRF] surface water layer (ENVO:00010504) within the epipelagic zone...; material: water...
CGGCGCTGCGACCCAAATGGACCTCCCACGAGGCCAGCCGTCAGGTCTTGTACACGCGACCCAAGTGCTTAACGGTGTCGACGGGGTGTCTTTCACCTGGTTTGGAAAAAAAGATGTCGTTCGACACCCGCTAGTCCAGCGGGTGGTTAATGCCTACGAAGAGCATGACGCGATCATGACCAGCGCCGAGGAGCGGCGATAATGGAAGTCACTGTTCATATCGACCGCAACGTGGCAGACGCGCCTAACGACGAGAGCTTCCGGACGTGGGTGATGTCTGCACTCAGCGGGGATCACTCAGACAGACCCATCGATGGCAACACCGAGCTGAGCATACAGCTGGTCAGCAGTGACAAGATGACCGAGTTCAATTCTCGTTATCGCCACAAACACACCGATACCAATGTCCTGTCATTTCCTGTGGACAGTGATCTGCAAAAGCGCACCGGCCTCCTTGGCGATCTCATTCTATGCGACGAGGTGATTAACCGAGAGGCGCTAGACCAAGCGAAACCGAGAGAGCATCACTGGGCCCACATCACCATACATGGCGTGCTTCATTTACTGGGGTACGACCACATTGATGAAGCTGACGCCGAAGTCATGGAAGCGCTTGAAATAGAAAAACTGGACGGCTTAGCCATTCCCAATCCCTACAACGCTTGAGACACTCAATATCTAATGAACACTAACGACTCAAGAAACAACGATACCGACGACCGCTCGTGGCTTGACCGCCTGACTCAGATGGTGACCGGCACGCCCTACACGCGCGCTGACCTTGAGGGCCTCCTGGAGCTCGCTGCAGAGAATGAGGTCATTGATGAAGACGCGAAAACCATTATGGAAGGCGCGCTGACCGTTGGGGAAATGCAGGCCCGAGACGTAATGATCCCCCGCGCTCAAATGGTGGTCATTCGCGCCGGTGCAACGCTCGAGGAGGTACTTCCTCAAATCATTCATACCGGACACTCCCGATACCCCGTGGTTGGAGAGGGTACCGATGATGTACTAGGTATCTTACTGGCCAAAGACCTACTGCCCTTCGTCCTAAATCCGGATGCGAGTTTCGACATCTCCGCGCTTCTGCGCTCGGCGGTCATCGTTCCTGAGAGCAAACGACTCAACGTGCTCCTGAGAGAGTTCCGGCAAGCTCGGAATCACATGGCGATTGTCATTGATGAGTACGGTGGTGTTGCAGGCCTGGTCACAATTGAAGATGTTCTCGAGGAAATCGTTGGCGAAATCGAAGACGAGACCGACACCGATGAAGAAATCCACATTCGCAAGTTGACCGAAGACAGCTACTTCGTCCAAGCGCTAACGCCCGTGGAAGATTTCAATGAGGCATTTGATGTAGAGTTTAGCGATGAAGAATTCGATACCATCGGTGGCCTGGTACTCCAAGCCTTCGGCCGCCTGCCGACGCGCAATGAAACAATCGATTTCGACGGATTCGAGTTCCGGGTTATCAATTCAGATCAACGCAAACTCAATAGTCTGCGCGTTACGGTCCTGCCAAAAGGTTAAGTCATGATAATGCAGAGTCTTGCTGGTCGCGCATTGCTCTGTCTCCTGGCAGGTTCGGTCTTCACATTGGGACTGGCACCCTTCGATCTAAAGCTTCTCTCGCTCGCCAGTATGGCCACCTTTGTCATAGCGCTGACCGGTCAATCGTGGCGCCAGAGCCTGCTCCTGGGGTGGTGTTACGGCCTGGGTTTTTTCGGTGCGGGCGTCTCCTGGGTGTATGTCAGCATCAATGTCTACGGTCACGCGCCACTGGCTCTAGCGCTCACGTTAACGACATTATTTTGCGCCGGACTGGCGCTCTTATTCGCCATCCAAGCCGCTGTTTTGTCGTTGCTAAGACCGACCCAAGCAGGATTGCGAATCGCCTTATTCGCTTGCCTCTGGGTGGCTTTCGAATGGCTTCGCACCTGGCTGCTAACGGGCTTCCCCTGGCTATTCGCCGGCTATACGGCGCTCGATACCGTAGTGGCAGGGTGGGCGCCAGTCATCGGTGTACTTGGCGTGTCCTTGCTTATCGCAGTTACGGCTGCGGGAGTGGCGGAACTCGTCATCGACAGGAGCGTATCGCGCGGCATGCTTCTGACTACCTGGATTGTATTACTCGCCAGCACGGGCTATTTGCTAGGTTTAGCTGAATGGACAGAACCGGCGGGCGAAGAGCGGACGGTAGCAATCTACCAGCCCAATATTGCGCTGGAAGACACCTGGGATCGAAACAACGCCCCGATTCTCTTGGGCGATTTCCTAGCCCATGCGAAGGCACACGCGCCCTCATCTAACCTTGTGGTCTGGCCCGAGGGCGCTCTCCCCTTTTACTTCGATCAGGCGCCAGGCTATATGGCGGAGCTGAGACGTATTGGACAAGAAAGCGATAGCACGATCGTCACAGGCATGCCCACTCGCGCGGGTGAGCGGCGCTTCAATAGCATTGTTTCGGTAGGACAGTCCTCTAAAACCTATAACAAACAAAAATTGGTGCCGTTCGGTGAGTTTGTGCCGCTTGAAGACAGTCTCAGAGGCGCCATCGACTTTTTTAACCTGCCCATGTCCAATTTCTCAAAAGGTGAAGCGGGACAACTCCCGCTCTCCAGTACGATCGGATCGTTAGCACCGTTTATTTGCTACGAGATTGTCTATCCGGACTTTGTTGCCAAGGGCTCACGGTCATCCAACCTGTTAATCACTATCTCGAATGATGCGTGGTTCGGCTCGAGCCACGGGCCTTACCAGCACTTCCAAATGGCTCGCTATCGTGCACTCGAACTTCAAAAACAGTTAATACGTGGCGCCAATAACGGCATTACCGCAATCATTGATGAGCGAGGTGGTATTGTCGACGAGCTCCCTCAATTCGAGCGAGCAACCCTCGAAGGTCAAGTGACGCCGCGTGAGGGACTTACGCCCTTTGCTCGGTTCGGGAGTACACCCATTTTACTGTTAAGCCTAATTTTTCCTTTATTTATCGGCATAAAAGCAAAGCGCCAGCGCGGCTGATACTGATAAACTAACCGGCGTTTTATTTAACAAACTAGACGTCGTACCCAATGAGCTTAGCCGAATACCATCCAGAGACCCTCGAAACACAAGCCCAGGCCGCGTGGCTCTCGAAAAAAACATTCTCGGTTCAGGCTGATACGGCGCAGGAGAAGTTTTACTGTCTGGCGATGTTCCCTTACCCGAGCGGTAAGCTACACATGGGGCACGTTCGCAACTATACGATCGCTGACGTTATTGCTCGATATCAGCGAATGCTGGGCAAAAATGTACTTCAACCTATGGGATGGGATGCATTCGGCCTACCCGCTGAGAACGCGGCAATTCAACAGAAAGCGGCACCCGCCACGTGGACAAAAGGCAACATTGCAGAGATGCGTAAGCAACTGCAACGTCTGGGATTTGCCTATGACTGGGATCGTGAACTCGCAACCTGCACCCCCGAGTACTATCGCTGGGAGCAGTGGTTCTTCACGCGGCTCTATGAAAAGGGGTTGGTCTACAAAAAAATGGCGACCGTTAACTGGGACCCCGTAGACCAAACCGTACTCGCTAATGAACAGGTCATCGATGGCCGAGGCTGGCGTTCCGGCGCGGAAGTAGAGCGGCGGGAAATACCACAGTGGTTTATCCGCATCACCGAATACGCCGACGAGCTCCTCGAAAACTTAGACAAGCTCTCGGGCTGGCCTGAACCCGTGAGATTGATGCAGCGGAATTGGATAGGTAAAAGCTTCGGTCTTGAATTAAGTTTCGAGCTTAATACCCCGATCGCCGAGCGCGACAAGATTGACGTGTACACGACGCGCCCGGATACGCTTTATGGCGTTACGTATATTAGTCTCGCCGCTGAGCATCCTATTAGCCTTGCATTAGCAGACACCAATGACGATCTCGCCGAGTTTATCAATCGTTGTAAAAAGTCCTCCGTGTCTGCAGCGGATATGGCGCGCGCAGAGAAACTTGGGATGGATACAGGGCTACGTGCCGTTCATCCACTGACCGGTGATCAGGTACCCGTGTGGGTAGCTAACTATGTCTTGATGGATTACGGATCAGGTGCGGTGATGGCGGTACCAGCTCACGATGAGCGTGATTGGGAGTTTGCTCATCAGTACGATCTGCCAATCGTTACGGTTATCAACGATCGAGATGGTCAGCCTGCTGATGTCTCCGCCGCGGCCTACACCGATCACGGGACGCTCACGAATTCAGGTACCTATGATGGTTTAGATTTCCAAGATGCCTTCGATCGGATTGCTGCTTCACTCCAGAGTAAAGGTCTTGGCAAAGTGACAACGCAATACCGACTCAGGGACTGGGGCGTGTCGCGACAGCGCTACTGGGGCACACCGATACCCATGCTGAACCTTTCCGACGGCGGGGAGCTTCCCATTCCGGCTGATCGACTGCCGTCGTTATTGCCAGAAGACGTCGTTATGGAGGGTGTGGCGTCGCCCATTAAAACAGACCCTGATTGGCGAAAGTTCAATTACAACGGTGAAGATTGTGAGCGGGAGACTGATACCTTCGATACCTTTATGCAGTCGTCGTGGTACTACGCTCGTTTTACGTGCCCTGATTACGACCAAGGCATGCTCGACTCAGAAGCCGCTAATTACTGGCTCCCGGTCGACCAATATGTAGGCGGTATCGAACATGCCATCTTGCACTTGCTCTACGCTCGCTTTTTCCACAAGTTGATGCGTGACGAAGGGCTAGTCGACTCAGATGAGCCATTTGAGCGCCTTTTGACTCAGGGCATGGTGCTCAAAGATGGCGCCAAAATGTCCAAGTCCAAGGGCAATACGGTCGACCCTCAGGAACTCATTGACCGCTATGGTGCCGACACCGTGCGTTTGTTCAGCATGTTTGCGGCGCCACCGGAGCAGTCACTGGAGTGGTCAGACGCTGGCGTTGAAGGATCGCACCGGTTTTTGAGGCGCCTGTGGCGTCTTGTTCAAGATCGTGTCATGCACGAAGGCACCGTCAATGTAAAAACAGCCAATTTGAGTAAAGCCCAAAAAGACCTTCGCCGAAAAACACACGAGACCATTGCCAAAGTCAGCGATGATTATGGTCGACGTCAGACGTTCAACACGGCAGTCGCTGCAGTCATGGAGCTGTGCAATGATGTCAGTCGTCATGCCGGCGATACAACAGAGGATGCGGCTGTCGTCGACGAGGCATTGACTGCAGCCGTATTGCTATTGAACCCTATCGTCCCGCACATCAGCGAGACCCTGTTCGACCAGCTCACAGGTGGCGATATCCTTGGGGCCCCGTGGCCCGAACTCGACGAAAGTGCACTCGCTCGTGACGAAATCGATATTGTCGTTCAAGTGAACGGAAAGGTGCGGGCCAAGATATCAGTCGCAGCCGATGCGTCGAAAGAAGCGATCGAGCAAGTGGCGCTGGCACACGACAACGTGCAACGCTTTACCGACGGCGTGACGGTCCGCAAGGTCATCGTCGTTCCCGGGAAATTGGTCAATGTGGTCGCTAACTAGGCAGTGGCGCCGGGCGCTATGCCGGGTCGCAGTGGTGTTGCTGAGTAGCACCCTTGCCAGTTGCGGGTTTGAACTTAGAGGTCAGAGCGACCGAGCAGCCACCCTGGGACGATACCCAATCGCCGTTGTCAGTCAGGCGCCTAGCAGTGAGTTTGCCGCTCAGTTGCGTAGCGAACTCCAACGACAAGGAGCCTCCTTGCTCGCCCTGACCGAGGCGGAGTTGGTCCTCTACGTTGATATTGAAACCTTTGAGCAGCGGAGTCTGTCACTGACCGCTCGGGCACGCGCGGCCGAGCTAGAACTTCAGGCCAGTGTGAACTTCTCGGTGAAGCTCAATGGGCAGTGGCTTATCGACAATGAAAGCATTGCCGTCGTAAATCAAATGCTCAATGACCCGTTGAATGTTGTGGGTAAAACAGAAGAAATGCGTCTTCTCCAGGAGGAGTTACAAACAGCACTCGTTGAAGCGCTGACCCGTCGCCTGGATTACAGTATTGCCGCTTACCATGCACGTCAAACCTGAGCAGCTAGAACAACACCTGAAGCAGGGGATGCGGTCCTGCTACCTGGTCACGGGTGCCGAACCACTGATTGTTCAGGAATGTGCCGATGCCATCCGACGTGCAGCGCGTGCTGCAGGCTGTGTTGATCGGGAACGTTTCGATTCATCCGACAAGGAGAGTTGGCACAACCTCGTGCAGAGCGCGAGCGCCATGTCGCTTTTTGCCGACCGGAAACTGATCGAGATACAGGTCGAGAATGGTAAGCCCGGTACAGAAGGCAGCAAAGCATTGCAGGAGTACCTGTTGATAGACAGTGATGACATTCTGTTGATCGTTGCTGGCAAGATCGACAAGCAGTCGCAGCGTGCCAAGTGGTACACGGCGCTGGATCAGGGTGGGACCGTCGTGACTGTCTGGCCGATTCACCCACGCGATCTGCCCTCTTGGATTCAGCAGCGTTTGAATCAGCGCGGTATGAAGTGCGATCGCGACGCGATCACGATGCTAGCCGAGCGGGTGGAGGGCAACCTGCTTGCGGCCGCACAAGAGATCGAAAAGCTTTCCCTGCTGGCTAACGACACACACATCACAACCGACACCGTCTCTCAGTCTGTCGGCAATAGCGCGCGCTACAATGCCTTCAATATGGTAGACACGGCCCTCGCGGGCGACGCGCGCGGTGCCCTGCGCGCACTGCGCGGACTCAAAGCCGAGGGCAGCGCGGCACCTGCGATTCTCTGGCCGGTGTCAAAGGAACTGAGACTTCTTATCGATGCCTCATCGGCGGTAAAAAAAGGCACGCCACCGGGTGCTGCTCTCGATCGCTTGGGTGTGTGGCGGAGCCGCCTGAATTTGATGCAGCAGGCGCTTGGCAGACACACGCCGGAAAGCCTGGATCAATGCCTGCATCTCAACTTTGCGGCCGATGGCAGTGCCAAGGGATTCATGCCGGGAGACTGCTGGGATTATCTCGAGTCACTGGTTGTAGCGATTGCTTCAGGCGCGAAATCTGAAATGGCCCGTCGGCGTGTGTAAAGCACCAGCACCGCTATCACACCCAGCCCTGACGCTAGAGCAAAGGTCGTCACGAAACCGGCCCACTCCGCAACAGCCCCATTAGTAGCGGCGCCCAATGCGGGAGACGCCATCATGGTCATCGACCAGAGACTCATAACGCGCCCGTGGTACTTTGGATCGATGACCAGCTGAGTCAGTGCCTGACATCCGGTACCCGCGATCGTCGTCGTAAAAGTGATGAGACCCACCACAAGGGCGAGGGTCATCAGAATATCCAACCAGTGAAGGGTTGCGAGGAGTAGGGCCGCACCTAAAAGCGCCATCAAAATTAGGCGGTAAAGGCCAATAACTAGGGCCGTTTGGCGGCTCATTAGCAAGCCACCCAAGACCGCGCCTGTTCCTGCCGCCGCTGTTAGCCAGGCTAGTTCGCTGGCTCCCCCCATGAGTAACCGGCCCGAGACAGCCGGCAGGAGCTCAATGAAACTGCGTCCCAAGAGTCCATTAATGGCCGTAGTCACTAAAATAAGAACAACAACCGGGCTGTTGCGGACGTAATTTAGTCCATCGATAAAGTCGCGGTTCACGCTCTTGTCAGATTTCACCTCGCGCGTACCCACGCCGCGAAGCGAGATCAGAATCGCGCCTGAGATAGCAAAAATAAAAACGGCGACAAGCCACGCCCACCCCACACCCAGTTGCGCAATGATTGCGGCGCATAGGGCGGGACCCAAGATACGCGCAATATTGAATGACATTGCGATGAGCCCCACGGCACTCGGAAGTGCAGTTCGAGGTACTAACAGAGGCACCAGAGCCAAACGCATGGGACTGTGTATTGCTGATGCGGAGCCGAGCGCTGTCGCAAGCAACAGCAAGGTCAGTTCATCAAAGGCGCCTAAAAAGGTTGTTACGGCACCCGTAAGCCCAATAGATGAATGAAACACCATTGAAAAAATCAGGCCATGCCGAGGGTTCACCCGATCGGACTGCACGCCGAAGTAAGGCGACAAGACCAGTGCGGGCGCCAGCATGAGTGCCCCAACAATACCAACCCACAGGGGGGATCCAGTCAGCTCCCAAGCACTCCAGCCCAGTATGAAACGCAACATCCAGCTCCCAAGACCAGAGAACCAACTCGCCGGATAGTAACGCCGGAATCGAGGCTCTCTCAGTGCGGAATGAGCAACCTGTCGCTTTTCACGACACACAAATAACGCCTCTCTTGCTTTTCAAGCACAATAGAACTACTGTTTATTTATACAGTATTTTTACTGATGCCGTTTCAACACGCATTAGTCTTATTTTCGGAGCACATCATGAGCTACTCCATAGAGCAAATCATCAATCGTCCAGACACATGGCAAGGCAGTGAAGGACGCAGTAATTCACGCGTCATTCTAACCACTAAGTCCGCCAATGCAGACTGGCATAACAGACAAAGTGTACCCACTGGCTTTGAAAGCCTCGATAAAGAGCTGCACCTCAGTGGTTGGCCAACCCACGGCGCAGTCGAAGTCCTGAGCGACCAGGATGGTGCAGAGTGCATGGGACTCTTTCTACCCACGATGCAAAAACTCGCAAGCGAAAAGCGCTGGCAAGCGTTTATTAATGCGCCACACACACCCTATGCCCCGTTATTACGGGGCCACCATATTCCCACTGAGCAAGTACTTATGGTTCATCCAAAACACCGCGATGAAACCTTGTGGGCTACCGAGCAAGCGGTTCGCAGTACAACCTGCAGCACGGTATTTGCCTGGTTAGGGAGCACTCACTTCCGTTATGCAGAGATTCGCAAACTGCAGTTAGCCGCCGCCAGTACGGACACCCTGCTCTTCTTGTTCAGATCGAGCGATGCGCTATCTGACTCAACACCGGTATCGCTGCGTCTGCACATTAATGCCTACCGTGAAGTCACCGTAGTCAAACAGCGTGGCGGCAAACGCGAAGTCGATGTGCATTTGCCTGAGAATCCCATTCTGGAAACGCATGACATCGCGCACCGTGGCAAGGCGCTTGCCACTAAGACGGGTACGTTCTTAGCACCTGTCGCCTAGCTTTCCCTCTTTCTAAGCTTTCTACTCTTCCCCACCACCCCGGGACTCGGGCTCCCCTCTGAGTTTCGGGGTCCCACACCCACCCGAGCGCTGCTTAAGATGCTCCAATCTTTGACTGGACTGCGTTACCCTCTCGACGTGCTGCCTAGCTCGATACGAGATGCCTGAACTACCCATCACAAACGATATTGTTTTGTTACTGGTCACAACCAGTTTCATCGCCTCACTGCTCACTGCATCGGTGGGCATTGGTGGCGGAACACTGGTACTCGCCGTTCTCGTTGTCACCGTCCCTATCGCCGCTGTCGTACCACTGCATAGCGTGGTGCAACTTGGCTCCAATACCGGACGTGCCATGATGACGCGTCACCATGTTTCGATGCGCTTGTTCTGGCCATTGGTCATCGGCGCCCTCGTTGGCACCCTAGTGGCCGCTCCTTTCAGTGCTTTCTGGCTAAACGAGATACAACTCACCCTGCTACTCGCAGGTTTTACGCTGCTCGTCACCTGGGTACCTATCCCCGCCATACAAGCCCATCGAGGCAGTCACAATCTGCTGTTTAGCATTGGTATCAGTTTTATCGGTGTATTTGTCAGCGCCACCGGCCCCTTGATTGCGGCCTACCTCAGACACCAAGCAGCAAACCGGCAAGAGCTGGTCGCCACCATGGCCGCCAGCGTCTCGACAATGAATTTTCTCCGTATCGTCTTGTTTAGCGGGCTTGGCTTTGTGTGGTACGAATGGCTTGTCCCGCTCGCCGCCATGATTGCAGCTGGCTTTGGCGGGACACTCATTGGCTTGCAATTACTCGGGCGCTTACCTGAGAAATTGTTTCAGGCACTGCTCAAACTGCTACTCACCACACTCGCTATTCTGATGATCATCAGAGTCATCTGACCACGCTTCGCTGATCTTACCCTTCTGAACCTTGCGCTCGAACCATGGCATCGATGTTCTCTGCCAATTTGTTCAGCGGAACTGGGCCGCTGCCAAGCACCGTGTCGTGGAACAACCGGATATCGAACTTATCCCCCAATGCTTCGCGCGCTTGCTCGCGAAGTTCAACGATACGTAACTTCCCAATCATATAGGCAGTCGCCTGCCCGGGCATCGCTATGTAGCGTTCAATGGCTTTGATGCAGTCGTACTCCGCATTGGGTGTATTGTCGATCAGGTAGGCAATTGCCTCCTCGCGACTCCAGCGCTTGCTATGGATGCCGGTATCGACCACCAATCGGGCAGCTCGCCAGAGTTCCATCGCCAACTGCCCAAATCGCGAATACGGATCTTCGTAAAATCCCATCTCGTAAGCCAGTTGCTCGGTATACAGGCCCCAACCCTCAGAGAACGCGGTAAAGCTCAGGTAGCGCTGTAAATCGGGAACACCCTCCAACTCGGCTGTAATGGCGCGCTGAAGATGGTGTCCGGGTAATCCTTCATGAAAGGCCAGCGCTTCCAGATCAGTCTTGGGCATTGCCGACATATCGAACAAGTTGGCGTAAAAAACACCAGGACGAGATCCGTCAGGCGGTGGGCTCTGATAGAAGGCTTTCCCGGCGCTCTGCTCACGAAACGGTTCGACACGCTTAACAATCAATTCCGCTTTCGGCAGCACACTGAAATACTCGGGTAACTTTTCCTCCATGCGCGCAATGGCCGATCGCGCATCTGCAAGGTACTGCTCCCTGCCTTCATCGGTGTTGGGGTAACGCAGCGCCTGATTTTCCCGAACAAACACAAAAAACTCTTGGAGCGTTCCCGAAAAACCGACCTGTCGCATAATCGATTGCATCTCGTTATGTATGCGATCTATGTTGGCCAGGCCTAACTGGTGAACCTCGTCGGCCGTTAGATCGGTTGTCGTGAACCACCTCAAAAGGCGCTGGTAGTACTCCTCGCCATCGGGAAATCGCCAAACACCATCATCGCCGGTTGCCGATTGCGCGAGGCGTTCGATCGTGGCCATAAATCGCTCATACGCTGGTTTAAACTGGGAGACCAAGGCATCGCGGCCAGCATTGAGCAAGCGCGCCTCCTCATCTTCAGAAAGCTCAAGCTTGCCGACCTTCGTCTGAAAGTCAGACCAGACGGGCGATACGTTATCTGAATCGTCAAACGGCTGTCCGCTAATGACATTAGTCGAGGACTGCAAGATGGCTGGGTACATCCAATCGACGAGATAAAACCCTTTTTCGGCGCGAAGCGTTAGCTGCTCCTCAACCTCGCCCAAATAGGTATCAACGTTCTTTAAACGGCCCACATAAGCCTCAGCATCAACGACTGAGGTCACCCGATGAATATTGATGAGCGAGCTGGGGATGCTGGTATGAGCGCCGTAGAATTGGTGCAGCGCGTAAGCATGGTGTCGAAACTCATCGAGCATGAGCGAGCGTTTGAGCGACATACGATAAAGATCAAGCGAGAGTTGCCCCGCCTCAGGAAGCGCTGATCGATCAAATCCATTGAGCTCAACCAATCCGGCTTCCATTCGCGCACGTTCCTCTTCCTGAAACGCTTCTGATTGCGGGTCCCACTCATTTTGGCGATCTTTGATGCCAAGGTAGCTTGCCGTAAGCGGTTGGCGCGCGAGGTTATCGGCAAAGACATCCGCCAAATAGGCATTCAGACGCTGATGCTCGGTTTGCTCAACTGGCGCGTCTACAATGGCCAGGGCATCACTGGACTGAGTCTCTGAATCACCACAGCCAGCTAGCAGGAGTGTGACAGCAGTGGTCACGGCCATGAAGGTACGTAAAGTTCGCATAAGACTCTCTCTAAACTCTCTCTGATATCAACCGCTGAAACGCGCATAGTAACCCACCATTGACCACCCGACCTCAGGTACCGGAAAACTTGCCTGAGCAGGACATGAACCTTATCGTCTAGCAATTCGATCGCAGGAGCGAACCGTGTCAAAAGGACCGACTCAAATCGATGCACAAGCGCATTTAGATCAGATAACCGCAGACACCTCGGATGCGGTGCGGCACGCTGCACGAGAGAAGCGTCACGCAAAAGGGTTTCGAACCGCACGCGAGAATCTAGACGACCTGATCGACAGCGACAGCCTTGTGGAGTACGGGCAATTGGCGGTGGCAGCCCAACGTGGACGAAGAGATCCGGAGTCTCTTCGCATTGATACGGCAACCGATGGTGTTATTACGGCTACGGCAACCATTAATAGAGACCTTATCGCTGACGGGGACAGCGATGTTGCTGTCGCGATCTATGACTACAGTGTGCTGGCCGGTACGCAGGGGTTCTTTCACCACCAGAAGCTCGATCGAATTTTCGAGGTCGCCGAACGAGAGTGCCTGCCTTTTGTGATGTACACCGAGGGTGGTGGTGGTCGTCCGGGCGATACAGACGTAAAAGTGAACATTGCGGGTTTGAACAGTACCTCTTTCAGCCGCTGGGCCGGACTGACCGGCAAAGTACCCCGTGTCACCGTGAATAACGGTTACTGTTTCGCAGGTAATGCCGCTCTCTTCGGTGCCGGCGACGTCCGTATTGCAACGAAATCATCATCGATCGGTATGGCGGGACCCGCCATGATCGAGGGTGGTGGACTCGGCAGTTTTCATCCCAATGAAATCGGGCCAGTGAATACATTATGCAATGCGGGTGCGATTGATCTGTTAGCTGAGGACGAAGCCCATGCCACTGCATTGGCGAAGTGGGCCTTGAGTTACGCCCAAGGTACCGTTCAGCCAGGCGTTGTTATTGATCAAACGTCTCTGAGAACCATCCTTCCCGAGAATCGGCGTATGGCCTATGACGTCAGACGGGTCATGGACGTGCTGTTTGACCAGCAGTCTGTGCTCGAATTACGTCCCGTCTACGGACGCGCCGTGGTCACAGCCTTAGCCCGCGTTGAAGGCCATCCCGTTGCCGTCATCGCCAGCGACTGTCGCCATTTGGGTGGCGCGGTGGACGTCGACGCAGCCAGAAAAGCCGGTGAAATGATGGAACTGGCCAAGCGATGGCGATTACCCATCGTATCCCTCGTCGATACACCTGGATTTATGGTGGGACCCGACAGCGAGGCAATGGGCGCAGCGAAAGTCATGCCCGAGCTCTTCAACACGGCAGCCAGTGTCGACACGCCTTGGGTGGGGTTGTTCCTCAGACGCGGTTACGGATTGGGCGCCATGGCGCTGGTAGGTGGTTCGTTTGAGTTTCCAACCATCACCGCGAGTTGGCCACAGGGCGAGTTTGGCGGCATGGGGCTTGAAGGCGCCGTCAGGCTTGGATTCAAAAAAGAGCTGGAAGCCGTTCCCGAAGGCGACGCGCGTGATGCGCTCTACGAGAAATTGGTGGCAGACATGTACGAGAAAGGTCGTGCAACCGAAGCCGCAGCCTACCTGGAAATCGATATGGTGATTGACCCCGCGGAAAGTCGAAAAGTCATTCTGCGAGGTATCAGGCAGGGTTAATACGGTCACAGATTTTTCTAGCTATCGCGTTTCGGTGTTATCGCTTGTGAACTAGCCTATCATTCATATACTGTATAAATAAACAGTATATGGATTAGGTCTGTGCTTTGGCTTTGCCTACATTTCCCTAAATTACCTCTCGAGGCACTGATACCAAAACCGAGTTTTGGTGATGCGAGCCTGCGCGTCGTTATTGAGGCAAGCCGCGTCGTAACCTGTGATGACGAGGTCGAGGCATTAGGTGTCACTACAGGCCTAAAGCAATCGACCGTTAGTGGTTTACTCAGCGGACATCCCCTGCAATTACTCAGCCGAGATCGCGTGAAGGAACACCAGACGCTCAGACGCCTAAGGCAATGGGCGTATTCCATTACACCAACATTGAGCTTGTGGCGAGATGACTGCTTGCAGCTGGAAATTAGTCGCTGCCTCTTGGTTCACGGTGGGCTCGAAGCGCTGCTGAAAAAAATCGCTATTGAATTCGACCAACGCGGATTCAGTGTGTTCGCAGGTGTTGGTCCCAGTCGCGAATCAGCGTGGCTACTGAGTCAATTTAACCGTGCTTCTGTCGCATCGATTGCTGACCAAGGCCTACCCTTGGAGTCTCAGTTATCCCCCATCCCTTTGTCTTATCTCGATGAATTCCCCAAAGACACAGCGGCGCTGGCGAAAGCCGGCGTTCGTACCTTCAAGGATCTACTAGCACTACCCAACGCTTCTATTAAGCAACGGTGCAGTCATGAATTTTCCTCATGGATCGACCGACTCTTATGTCGGGTTGAAGTCGCTCTGGAGGATTTTCAACCCGATCCGGAATACAACGACGTTGCCTGGCTTGGTTACGGGTCCAAAAATAATCAGGAGCTGATTCCGGCAATGGAGGCTCTATTAGAGAAGCTCTCGTTATTCCTTCGACATACACAACTCGAGACGCCGCAACTGCGCTGGGTATTTATACCCACCCAAGGACAGCATACGCCCCTGGATATCCGCAGTAGTGAGTGCCATAACAACCCCAAACGGTGGTTGGAGCAGTCGCAGCTTAAGCTCGATCAAATGGTGTTCGAAGACTTGATTGAAGGCATACAGCTCGAGGCCTGTGAGCTGTCTCCAGCGCAACACCGGACCCAGGATCTCTTTTTGGAGTCCAAACACCAGGAACCCTTATCGCAATTGATTGATCGTTTACGCAGCCGTCTGGGGTTTCAGGCGGTCACTCACGTCTACGAGCGCGCCGAACATTTACCCGAATTTTGCTCTTACGCCGACCCCAACCAACTGGCGACCGATACCGATGGCGCTTCGACGCGCAACCGCCCATTTTGGTTGCTAACTGCGCCTCAGCCCATTAGCCAGCGAGGCAATCAACTGTACTGGATGGACGCCCTGGATATCGTCAAAGGGCCTGAGCGTCTCGAGGACTACTGGTGGAGTCAGCCCACGAGTCGCGACTATTACATCGCGAAAACGGGCAGCGGACAGCCTGTCTGGATCTTTCAGGATCGCCACAGTCGCTGCTGGTTCTTACATGGCTTATTCGATTGATGTGACTGGTCTCAGGGCGATATTCCTACTCACCTGACAGATTTACTCGGTGACCACCCATATCAAATCGTCTGTTTCGAACCCAAGCGACCTGCTTTGAGCAATAAAGCGCTCGCGTACATCCGCGCTCACCTGTGGCTCACGCGCTAGTAACCACAAGTAGTCCGTGTTGTAACCCGAGACAAAGGCATAGCTGTAGTCATCCGCCAGCTCGAACACAGCATAGGTACCGTAAAAAGGACCAAAGAAAGAAACCTTGAGGTGCCCCACATCCCGCGACCCCATCGGCTTAGCGACACCTTCAGCCTGGCGCCATTCACCCTTTTGCGTGTTAAACCCTTTGTTCAATACAGAGACTGAGCCATCTTCATTGAGCCCATAGGTTGCGGTGACACGCTCTAAATTACGCTCAAAGCTGTGATCGAGGCGGGCTATTTCATGCCATGTTCCGAGGTAGCGCTCCGGGTCAAAATCAGCGACGGGTTCGACATCGTCGGGTAAACCGGTGCAACCCGCAATCAACACCGCAATACAGGCAGTAACAATCCGTTTAAACATGGCGCAGCCTTTCCTCACTTGAAGATGCAGGCGCCAGTATGACTGACAACTGACTCAATGTGGGGGTTATTGCCAAAGGCGGAATACTGTATAAAAATACAGTATTTTATTATGTCCTACGCCGAGCTTCACTGCCTCAGTAACTACAGCTTCCTCAGAGGCGCATCGCACCCGTCCGAACTTGTCGAACAAGCGGCACATCTGGGTTACTCCGCCCTGGCGATGACAGACGAATGCTCTCTTGCGGGTGTTGTTAAAGCCCATGTGGTTGCAAAAGAGCTCGACTTCAAACTCATCATTGGTAGCGAATTTAATGTCAGTGAAGGATTAAAACTCGTCGCCATTGCGCCATCACGGGCAGCCTATGGTGAATTATCGAGCTTGATCAGTCGCTCGCGTCGACGTAGCGAAAAAGGACAGTACCTGACGCACCTGCGCGATATTTATTTTCACCTCAAGCGCTGTTTCATCATTTGGCTGCCAACACACATTGACGAGGAGAAACACCACGCTGAGATACTGTCACGCCGCTTTGCTGATCGATTCTGGATTGGCGTGACGCAGCTCTTACACCACGACGACACCGCGCGCCTAGCTGAGTTACAACAGATTGCCTCCAAACTAAAAGCACCACTCATTGCCTGTGGCAGCGTGGAAATGCATTCGGCGAGCAGAAAGATGCTGCACGATGTCGTAACGGCTATACGTCACAACAGTTCGGTACAGGAACTTGGGAAACGACGCTCGAGTAATAGTCAGCAACACCTCAGGCGCCTCGATAAGCTAGCCCCACTCTACCCTCCTGAACTGATTGGCGAGACCTTACGACTGGCACAGCAATGCCACTTCAGTCTGGATGAGCTTCGATACGAATACCCGGAAGAAGTGGTTCCGAAGGGTCACTCGGCTAATAGCTATTTACGCGCGTGTGTCTCAGAAGGTGCGAATAAGCGGTGGCCAAACGGTATCCCAGGTGACATACACAAACGTATCGAGCACGAGCTCGAACTCATCACAGAACTCAACTACGAGTATTACTTCCTCACCGTTTATGACGTTGTTAACTTCGCGCGTGAAAGAGGCATCTTGTGCCAAGGTCGTGGCTCGGCTGCCAACTCGGTCGTCTGCTATTGCCTGCACATTACCGAAGTCTCGCCCGAGCATGTATCACTGCTATTCGAACGCTTCATATCTCGGGAGCGCGATGAGCCACCTGATATCGATGTTGACTTCGAGCATGAGCGACGCGAAGAGGTCATTCAGTACATTTATGAAAAATATACCCGTCGGCGCGCGGCCCTCGCAGCAACAGTCATCACCTACCGCTCGCGCAGCGCCGTAAGAGACGTCGGTAAGGCACTCGGAATGGACACTGTCTTCGTAGAAGACCTGGCTAAATCACTCGCGTGGTGGAATCGAGAGCGTGAGCTCACTGCCAAGTTCAAGGAGCAAGGCATTCAGGCGAGCAGCCAGCAGGCCGATCTCTTCTTGAAAATGACACAGCAAATCCTCGGATTTCCACGGCATTTATCTCAGCATGTCGGCGGCTTTGTGATTAGTCGTGGCCCTATTTCGAATTTGGTACCTATCGAAAATGCCAGCATGCCAAACCGAACTGTCATTCAGTGGGATAAAGAAGACATCGAAGCGTTGGGTTTACTGAAAGTGGACATCCTGGCGCTGGGGATGCTCTCCGCTATTCGTAAAACACTCGCCCTGGTTCAACGGAACACACCCTCTATTCGAAGCATTCAGGACATACCCAAAGACGATCAGGCCACCTTCCGCATGTTGCAGACCGGGGACTCTTTAGGTGTATTCCAGATTGAGTCCCGAGCTCAGATGTCGATGCTACCCCGGCTAAAACCAACCTGCTTTTATGACCTTGTTATCGAGATTGCCATTGTTAGGCCAGGCCCTATTCAAGGGGATATGGTGCATCCCTACCTGCGACGACGAGCAGGCTCGGAGCCCATTACTTACCCAGATCCAGCCATCCAGTCCGTGCTTGAAAGCACACTCGGGGTACCGATTTTTCAGGAGCAGGTCATTCGACTCGCCATGGTGGCTGCCGGATTTAGTGGTGGAGAGGCTGACTCACTCAGAAGGGCTATCACCAACTGGGGGAAGAACAGCAAATTGCTGACGTTTGAGAACAAGCTCAAAACAGGCATGTTAAATCGTGGGTATAGCGCAGAATTTGCAGACCAGCTCTTCAGCCAAATTAAAGGTTTTGGGGGCTACGGGTTTCCAGAATCTCAC
>ERZ802830.2188-NODE-2188-length-17911-cov-13.4937_pt1 | contig 17911 bp, 11 predicted proteins | sample MGYA00345654_ERZ802830 | MGnify/ENA primary metagenome ERZ802830 (study PRJEB30503, sample SAMEA104212375) | marine metagenome | biome: Westerlies Biome; feature: [SRF] surface water layer (ENVO:00010504) within the epipelagic zone...; material: water...
ACAATTGCCACTTCCTGACCTTTATAGAAAAATCCATCACAAACAGCGCAAGCGGAAACTCCACCGCCACGAAGGCGTTGCTCACTTGGTAATCCTAAGTATTTAGCAGTAGCTCCAGTGCTAATTATAATTGATTGAGCATAAATTTCAGTTCCATCTTCAACGAAAGCCTTATGTATACCTCCAGCTTTATTTGAGAATTCCACTTTATCAATGTGTCCAATTCTTACCTCTGTTCCAAAACGTTCAGCTTGTTTTTGTAACTCAACCATCATTGTGGGTCCTTCCACTCCATCAGGATAGCCAGGGAAATTATCAACTTCTGTGGTAGTTGTAAGTTGGCCTCCAGGTTCCATCCCGGTGTACAACAAAGGATTTAAGTCTGCTCTTGCGGCATAAATTGCCGCAGTATAACCTGCAGGGCCACTTCCAATAATTAAGGTTTTAACTTTTTCCATACAAAAGCAAAAATAAATCCAATTTTGAGGAAATAAAACATTAGTTAATATCTAATGATAAGTCGAAATTAAAATTATTCAAGTTGTTTAAATAAATTCCCAAAGAAACTTTTAGATTATATTTTTACGAAGATCTAAAGTACTTTCACTACACATTTGCTCCATTACCTGAGTAAGTTGAGTTTTTAAAATTGAAATGGTATGATCTCCACCCTTTCTACCCAAAGCAGATACACCATACATAAAGCTCCTTCCAAGAAAGGTAAAATCAGCACCTGATGCTATAGCTCTACTAACATCAGTTCCACTACGAATCCCACTATCCATCATTACTTTGATTTTATCACTGTACTGTGGGGCAATTGTTTTTAGGGAAGAGATAGTAGCCTGCCCCATATCTACTTGTCTACCCCCGTGATTTGAAATTATAATACCATCTAAACCTAATCGAATTGCCGTTTCAACATCTTTTTCGGATTCAACACCTTTGATGACCAGTTTGCCCTTCCAAAGGTCTCTTAATCTTTTGACCTTCTCTTCGTTCAGCCTTCCCTCAAATGTATCATTCATGAATTTTCCTAGCTGACTCAAATTAAGTTTTTTGGGCATATATGGTTTAAGCATTTCGAAATTGGGTTGTCCATTTAATAAGGTTTTTAATCCCCACTGTGGACGTTTCATTACCCTAAGAATATTCTGTAATGTCATTCTAGGAGGCATCGAAAGGCCATTCCTGATATCTCTTGGACGATAACCAAAGGAAGGAACATCTGAGAGTATTATCATAACAGGGCATCCAGCAATATCGATCCGGTTGATTATATCCTTGGTTACTTTGTCGTCTGCTGGATGATAGAGTTGAAACCAGGCTTTTCCCTCGGTAATTTCCGCTATTTTTTCATAACTGGCTGTAGTAACTGTACTTAGGACAAAAGGAATGTTGTGTTCATAAGCAGCTTTGGCAAGTATCTCAGGGGACTTGGGCCACATTAAACCCTGAAGTCCAACGGGTGCAATCCCAAAAGGGGCATCATATTCATGCCCAAAAAGTTTCGTCTTCAAATTGGCTCCCGAAAAAGGTACTAAGTAGCGAGGTTTCATTTCGACTTTTCTCAATTCATCAGTATTTTTATATAAGCTGATGTCTTCATTGCAGCCTCCATCTAAATATTCAAAAGCAAACTTGGGAATTTGTTTTTTAGCTTTAGCTCTCAAATCTTCAATTGATGGGTATCGAGGGTCGTAATGAATTTTTTTTCCCAATGATTATGATTTTTTACTTTGATATATTTTACTAAATATAATAAAAAGTACGCCACAACTAACCCAGGCAGGGAGCGTTAAGAAAGAAAGGAAAATTTCCTGAGATTGCGATAATCCAAAAAAGAAAACAAAGCTAATAAGCCATGCGAAAAATACAGATCTGTTAAAAGAAATATTATTTTTTTCTGCATAGTCCTTTACTACTCCATAACGATCAGCAAAAAAGTGTTCAAAGACAATTATTGCTCCTACAGGGGCTAAAATAAATCCGTAAACAGCAACGAAATCGAGTAATTTCATTGCAAAAGCAGGAAAAATACCTGCTGTTGTTGCTAATACGCCTGCCAAAACAGTTGCTTTTGAAATCGATAACTTAGGAAGAATCGCTTGAAAAGCTAATCCAGATCTATATATAGTAGGGTTGGCAGTAGTCCAACCAGCGAGAACAACAGCAATAATACCAAACCACCCCAATGCATTATAAGCCAAAGGACCTGGAGCTACAGGTGGTGCAGATCCGTCTGCTAGGAAAGCAGCTGCTTCAGGTGTTTTTAAATAGACTGCATACAACAAGCTAGCGGCAATCCATGCCATGTAGTGTCCTACGTACATTCCTGCAGCTGTGGTCCAACCTGAATCCGGTGATTTAGCATATCTAAAAACAGAAAGATCAGACATTCCTATATGCATTGCAGCATTGCAAAACCATGACCATAACAATACATGCCAAAAAGTATATTTTGTTTGACCAGGAAAGGGTTCAGCTCCCTCACCCCAAATTGCAATAAAATTAGAAAAATTATCAACTCCTAGCTGACCTAAAGCTACAAAACCACAAGCTAAAAATGCAAAGACAATTATTGGTGACATCCAATTGGCCGCTTTGGAAACCATGTCATATCCTTTGCTTGCAATCCAGGTAGTCAAACCTCCTATAATAATTACCGTGATTATCCAGCTTAAGCTATTAGGCATCACATCGGTTAATTTAGGCATTTCCAGATTTGTAGGAACTCCAACAGCCGTGGCAGATACCGTAATCATTGCTCCTGCCAGAAAGCAAAATAATATACCGTTGGCAACATTATAAGCGGTGACCAACTTCTTCCCCGATATTTTTTCCAATTTAAAATAAAGTGTAAAGCGTTGTTGAACAGCAATATTAGCCGTTAAATAGCGCCAGCACAAGACAGCGAGGAGGTTTCCTAAAAGTAAACCTGCTAGCAAGTCAAAAGCACTTACGCCAACCGTCAGAAACAATGGGCCTATCATGAACTCAGTCCCAGCAGCATGCTCACCTGCATACATACCTAAAAAACTTTTCCAGCTCTTTAATTTATTCTCAGGAACAACCTCCCGTTCAAACTCAGAGCTTGTTTGTTTATTTGTTTTCATTCGTATTATTTTATTCTAAAAGATAGCAATTTTTGTGGTTTATAATTGATTTTTAAATTCCGCAACTCATAGGATATTTTCTTTAAAAACTTTAAATTAACAATCTATAAATTATAAATGGAAAAAAATAAATACAATCACGTTAACTATTTGTGGGACAAAAAAAAGGAGGAGGCTCTGGGAGAAGACCAAGTAGCCCTTTTTTTATATCGCTCAAATATTTTAGGGGCTGACCTTAGAATCACCAATTTTGGTGGAGGAAATACCAGCTGTAAAACCATCGAAAAAGATCCAATTACCAATGACGAAGTTGAGGTCATGTGGATTAAAGGATCCGGGGGGGATATCGGAACGCTCAAAAGAAATGGGATTGCCGGTTTATATAACCAAAGACTTCACGATCTGAAAAAAGTTTATCGTGGTTTGGACTACGAGGATGAGATGGTTGCACTTTTCAATCACTGCATCTACGATTTAGATAGCAGGGCTCCCTCTATAGATACTCCTCTGCACGGATTACTTCCTTTCAAACATATCGATCACCTACATCCCGATGCTTTGATTGCTATTGCAGCTGCAGAGGATAGTGAGAAAATAACTAAAGAAATCTGGGGGGGTACTATGGGCTGGGTGCCGTGGCAAAGACCTGGTTTTGATTTGGGATTACAATTAGAAACCTGTTTAAATGAAAACCCAGGCATCCGAGGAATTGTTTTAGGAAGTCATGGTGTTTTTACTTGGGGAGATACCTCTTACGAGTCATATATCAATAGCTTAGAAGTAATTGAAGTAGCTTCTCAATATATAGAAGATAAAATTACCGAGAGAGGAGCTGTTTTCGGAGGTCAAAAAATGACTAGTCTTGAAAAGACCAAACGAACGTTACAGGCTTCAATACTTGCTCCAATTTTAAGAGGGCTATGCTCTTCTGAGCAAAATATGATTGGACATTTTACAGATGATCCTAAGGTACTGGAATATATAAATAGCAATGATTTGAGGCGCTTAGCTCCAATGGGAACATCTTGTCCAGATCACTTTTTAAGAACAAAAATAAAGCCACTTATTTTAGCATTAAATCCAGAGGAAGACCTCACGAATCCTTCTGAAGTTCTGAAAAAAATCACCCCTTCTTTTGAGCAATATCGTAAGGATTATAAACAATACTATAACGAATGTAAGCACTCTGATAGTCCTGATATAAGAGATGCCAATCCTGTGGTAATACTCTACCCTGGAGTGGGGATGTTTACTTTTGCAAAAAATAAACAAACTGCTCGAGTGGCTAGTGAGTTTTATGTCAATGCAGTGAATGTCATGCGAGGTGCTGAGGCCATTTCCAAATACACCTCACTGCCGCGTCAAGAAGCTTTCGATATCGAATATTGGTTGTTAGAAGAAGCCAAACTCCAACGGCAACCTAAGGAAAAACCTTTGTCTAGAAAAGTAGCTTTAATTACTGGCTCAGGAGGAGGAATTGGTCGAGCCATAGCAGATAAATTAATTACTGAGGGAGCAAATGTAGTTTTTACTGATATTTCAGAAGATTACCTTAAAGAGGCAACGGCTCAATATAGTCCTGATCAAGCAATTGCTTGTAAATGCGATGTAACAAGTGCGGAGAGTATTGCATCAGCAGTTCAAAAGGCATCACTTCAGTTTGGCGGTTTAGATATTGTTGTGCATAGCGCAGGTTTGGCTATTTCAAAACCTGTTGAAGATACAACTGAGGCCGATTGGGATTTGCTTCAGGATGTATTAGTAAAAGGACAGTTTTTGTTGTCTAGAGCAGCTGCTAATATTATGAGAAAGCAAAATTTAGAAGGAAATATTATAAATATAGTAAGTAAAAACGGATTAGTTTCTGGCCCTAATAATGCGGGCTATGGAACTGCAAAAGCTGCTCAAATGCATATGTCACGATTGTTAGCTTCGGAATTAGCTCCTGATCAAATTCGGGTCAATGCCGTTAACCCTGATGGAGTGATTATTGGAAGTAAAATTTGGGAAGGTGATTGGGCAGAAGGTAGAGCAAAAACCTATGGTATCACTGTAGCGGAATTACCTGAATTTTATGCCAAAAGAAATATTTTAAACAAAATCATCAGACCTGAAGATATTGCCAACGGCGTTTTTGCATTCTTGGCAGTATTAGACAAAAGCACTGGTAATATCATAAATGTTGATGGAGGAGTTCCTAATGCTTTTGTAAGGTAAATAGAAAATTTAACCAATGCTGAACAAAGAAAAAATAGCGTCTTTTAATGAGTCTTATTTAGTATCACACAAGCAAAACTTGAGTTTCTTAGGAGAAAATTTATCTAAAAAAAACCTTGATCTAAATACCGTTATTAATAAAGTTAGTGATTTTCAGATTGCAATTCCTAGTTGGGCATTAGGTACAGGGGGTACCCGATTTGGAAGATTCCCTCAGGGGGGAGAGCCCAATACACTTGAGGAAAAAATTAAAGATGTGGGATTGCTTCATGCATTAAATCAATCTAGTGGCGCAATAAGTTTGCATATTCCTTGGGATATCCCAGAGGATTATAATAAAATGAAATCCCTTGCACAGGGGTTAGATATAAAGTTTGACGCTGTTAATTCCAACACATTTCAGGATCAATCTGGAAGTGTTCATTCCTACAAGTTTGGTTCACTGAGCCATATTGATAAAGTAGTTAGAAAAGAAGCAATTCAACACAATAAAGAAGTAATTGATCATGGAATAAAATTAGGGTCAAAAGCATTGACAGTCTGGTTGGCTGATGGAACTTCCTTTGCAGGACAACAAAGTTTTAGAGGTGCTTTTCAGCGAACTTTGGAATCTCTCCAAGATATATATACTCATTTACCAGCTGATTGGAAATTACTTATTGAATACAAACCTTACGAACCTAACTTCTATTCAATGGTAATCCCCGACTGGGGGACATCCCATCTTTTGGCATCTGAATTAGGTGAGCAAGCCACTACGCTAGTAGATTTGGGGCATCATCTACCCAATACTAATATTGAACAAATTGTAGCCATTTTAATGCATCTAAATAAATTGGGTGGCTTCCATTTCAATGAAAGTAAATATGGAGATGATGATCTTACGGTGGGCTCACTAAAACCGTATCAGTTATTTTTAATTTTTTGTGAATTAGTTCAGGGAATTGAGGAAACTTCTAATTCAGATTTATCCTGGATGATAGATGCTAGCCATAATCTCAAAGATCCGATGGAAGATCTACTTCAATCAGTTGAAACGATCAAAATTGCCTACGCTAAAGCTTTGTTAGTAGATTATAATGTATTAAGAACCTTTCAGCAAAAAAATGATGTTGCTGCTTGTCAATCCACACTCCAAGATGCTTTTAGAACTGATGTAAGGGCATTGGTTAGTGAATCTTGTTATGCTTCTGGGGGTGCAATTGACCCTCTAAAAGCTTACCGAGAATTTAAAATCCGTCAAAAACTTATTGAGGGTCGAGGAGTTAATTCCAAATCAACTGGACTGTAATGGAAACAAAATGTTGTCTGGTCTTTGATGTTGGGAAAACCAATCAGAAATACTTTGTGTTTAATAAAGAAAATAAAATTCTTAAACGTGAAAAAGTCACCATTCCTAAAGTTTTAGATGAAGACGGTCATAAGGCGGAAAATATTGAGGGAATTATTACATGGCTTAGAGGAAGTTTTGATCTCATAATTGCCTCCGATGAATTCAAAATTGACAAAGTTAGTTTTTCAGGATTTGGCGCCACTCTGGTCCACTTGGATGAAAATAAAAAAGTGGTAACTCCAGTGTATGATTATCTAAAACCCGTAGACGAAAATACCTTCGAAGATTTTTACATTAAATATGGTCCTGAATCTATTTTTTCGACCCAAACGGGCTCAAGGAATTTGAAAATGCTCAATTCGGGCAAGCAGCTTTATTGGATCAAATACAAACGTCCCCATCTTTTCAAAAAAATTAGATATACCCTTCATCTTCCACAGTATTTAAGTCATGTGTTCACAGGTGAGTTACATTCTGAATTCACAAGTATTGGTTGTCATACCGATCTTTGGGATTTCCAAAGAAATGATTATCATTATTGGGTAAAATCTGAGGGGATTGACCAACTTTTTCCGCCCATTGTCCATACTAGTAAAACCATTACAAAAAAAATGGATGGTAGAAAAATAACTTTTGGGATTGGGATTCACGATAGTTCTTCAGCGCTCTTGACTTATTTATTGAAGGGTAAGGAATCTTTTTTATTGCTTTCCACTGGGACCTGGTGTGTTAACTTCAACCCTTTTTCAAGTACTTCTCTTTTTGACGAAAACCAAATTGCCTCCGGAGCTACAGCATATATGAAAATAGATGGTAGCCCGGTTAAAACATCTCGATTATTTTTAGGTGAAGAACATAGAATGAAAGTTGAAAATTTGACCAAATATTATGGAGTTCCAAAATTTCATCATCGAAGTCTAGTATTTAATGAAGGATTGTACCAGGAATACATTATAAATAGTAAAAACCATTTTCATTGGAAGTATTTGGATAATTCTAATGCCCCTCAAGATGACCAGTTGTACTTTTCTAGTTTCGAGATTGCCTATCATCAACTGATTAATGAGTTGATTGATTTGCTTAAGGATAAAATTGATATTATTTGTCAAACTCCTCCTAACAAGATTTATATTGATGGGGGCTTTTCGGACAACAGAATTTTTTTAGCACTTTTGAAAATAAAATTTCCCTCTCAAAAAATAAAAGCCAAGCCTGCTTCTTTTGCCTGTGCATTGGGCGCTTCAATGTTATTAAGTCAAAATACTTAAATTCAAGATTTTAATTCATTACCCTGTTGTTTAACCGATAATTAAATTAGAATTAAATTATTATATTAAACAAAAATTGACCAAAACAATTAAATCTAAAAATCAATTTATGAGACGTTTTCTTATTACAACGCTTGCATTGTTAATGTGTTTCTTTTCTATTGAAGCTCAAAAAACTACAATAACAAATTTGGAGGTAGACAAGCTAATTTCTCCTTTGGGATTGGATAATAAAAGTCCAGATTTTTCATGGATTATTAATTCTGAAGATTTCAATACAGCTCAAACACACTACCAAATTTTCGTCGCCACTGACGAAATTTTTTCAAAAAACAGTTTGGTTTGGGACTCTGGAAAAGTATCTTCCGATGAGTCAGTTTACGTAAAGTATGTAGGAAAAGCACTTTCGTATGATACCAAATATTTTTGGACGGTAAAGGTTTGGACCAATCACTCTAAACGTTCTACTCAGAGTAAAATAATGAATTGGAGAACAGGCTTAATGAATGCCGATAATTGGAAATCCAATTGGATTTCAGTTAGCAATAAGGATCGCGAACTGTCACAAGCCCCATATTTTATAAATGATTTTGGACTCAATAAAAAAATCATTTCTGCAAACTTATATATTACTTCAAGAGGTGTATATGAAGCACATATTAATGGTAATAGGTTAGGAGATTCCTTTCTTACACCTGGTTGGACTTCTTACAAAAATAGAATTCAATATCAAGCTTATGAAGTCAAAGATATGCTCAAAATTGGACAGAATAGAATAGGGGTTATTTTGGCCGATGGCTGGTTCAAGAATTTTAGACCTAATCGAAGGGATAGAATTACAGATTATGGAGAGGGTACCTCTTTTATCTCTGAGCTTATTATCACGTATCAAGACGGGACTAAAAAAAGTATTATAAATGATCAAAATTGGAATTATCATTTTGGAGCAATTCGAAGTTCTTCTATTTATAATGGAGAGACTATAGACCTTAATTTATACGACCACATGTGGGCTCATCCATCTACCCAAAATGATCATTTGAAAAAGGCACAAATAGCTGATAAGTACAGTGGTAGATTAGATCATACTAGAAATGAAATGATTAAAAAAAGAGAGGTTCTTTCGGCCAAGGAATTAATCATTACTCCCTCAGGAGATAAGGTCATAGACTTTGGACAAAACCTTGTAGGCTGGGTTCAATTTAAATCTAACCTCCCTAAAGGGTCAGAAGTAAAACTATATCACGCCGAGGTACTTGATAAAGACGGGGAATTTTATACTACAAACCTAAGAAAAGCCAAACAAATAAATACTTTTATTTTGAATGGTGATAAAAATGAAATTTGTCAACCTGTCTTTACATTTCAAGGTTTTAGATACTTGAAAATTGAGGGAATCAACCAAATTAATCTTGACGATTTTCAAGCTGTTGCTCTTTACTCAGACATGGAATTTACCGGTCAGTTGACTACCTCCAATGATTTGATTAATAAACTGCAACAAAACATCCAATGGGGGCAAAGGGGTAATTTTTTAGACGTACCTACCGACTGTCCTCAAAGAGATGAACGACTTGGATGGACTGGAGACGCACAGGCGTTTTTTAAAACAGCTGGGTTCAATATGGATGTCAAAAACTTTTTTGATAAATGGCTGATTGATCTAACCTTCGATCAGCGTTCAGATGGAGCTGTTCCAGGTGTAGTTCCTCATAATAACTATTTGGATCCAAACAATTCCAATAAAATTGAAGGTTCATTTGGAAGGACAGGTTGGGCAGATGCAGCAACGATTATCCCTTGGAATTCTTATCTCATTTATGGGGACAAAAAAACATTGGAGCGTCAATATCAAAGCATGAAAGACTGGATAGATTTTATGAGCAACACTTCAGAAAATAATCTTTTTATCAAAGAAGATCATTGGGGTGACTGGCTTTTTTTCTCAAGGGATGATGATAACTCTGGAAGATCAGCTGTTACCAGCAAAAAGCTGATTGCCCAAGCTTTTTATTGTCACTCTACTCAACTATTAATAAATACGGCTAAAGTATTAAACAATCAAGAAGATATAGAGAAATATTCGACTCTACATCAAAAAATTCGTGATGCTTTTAATGCTGAGTTTGTATCCAATAACGGTATGTTGATGTCCGATACTCAAACAGCGTATGTTTTGGCTCTGCAGTTCAATTTGCTCTCAGATGAACACACTAAGATTGCAATTAATCGCCTGGTTAACAATATTAAAGACTATGGCCATTTGACAACAGGATTTCTTGGAACTCCATTTTTATGTCATGTCCTATCGGACAATGGTAAGCATGCTGAGGCCATAGAACTTTTATTGCGGACCAAGTATCCTTCTTGGTTGTATCCTGTTACCAAAGGCGCAACTACTATTTGGGAGCGTTGGAATGGGATTAAGCCCGATGGAAGCTTTCAGTACCCAAGTATGAATTCATTTAATCATTATGCATATGGTGCCATAGGGGAGTGGATGTATACGAATTTAATGGGGCTTAAAATTAATGAGAATTTCCCAGGTTTTAAGCGTTATACTATTAGACCTTTGTTTGATAAAAACTTCGATAATATTGAGGGAAGCTTTGAATCTAATTATGGGAAAATCGCCATTTCGTGGTCAAGAAAAAAAGGGAATCTAAAGTTATCCCTAAATATACCAGCCAACACCAAAGCAGATTTAATTCTTGATAAGGCTACCGCAGGAAATTGGGTTTTAAACGATAAAAAACTGAATGCCAAATTAATTCGAGATCAAGTATCAGAAAAAAGTACAAAATTAGTCCTTGGATCTGGTAAATATCATTTTAGTTTTGTAGAAGAATAAATCATTTTGAATACAGTGTTATTTTTTGATCGAGTTTATCTCGCATGTTTTGGAGTATGATTTTATATTTGGTATTACTTGCTAAATTATTTAATTCCTGAGGGTCATTTTCTAAATCGTATAATTCTTCTGTTGCCTTGATAGTTCTGTACCTAAAATACTTCCATTGTTCGGTCCTGATTCCTTCACTAGGTGGAATTGGTTGGAAGTCCCATAAATGCTCTATCATTAATTCCTTCCTTTTGTACTTGGAACTTCCATTATTAACATATGGAACCAAGCTTATTCCATGTGTTTTTAAATCTGATTTCACCCCAGAGAAATCGAGAATCGTTGCAGCTAAATCAACATTAGCAACCATGTCCTCAACGTCGTGGTGTTTTTTTACCCGAGGGTCATAAATTATAAGTGGCACTCGGACAGAATTATCATACATCAGCCATTTTCCAGCCATTTGTCTTTCTCCGAGGAAATAACCATTATCTCCCATCCAAACAATAATTGTATTATCAGCAATCCCTTTTTTAGTGAGCATTTCTCTAATTTTACCCAATTCTTTATCGACACCACCTATCATTCTATAATATCCTTTTAGACTCTCCTGATACCGCTCCTTCGAATCATATCGCCAGTACCACCGCACGCGATTAAAACCCTCTCTAACCTCTTTTGGTAGGGCTGCAAACCTATCATGAGATGCATTGTTAGGACCAGGAATTACTGTATCCCTATAATAATCGTCTACCTCTTCTTGCCAAAAATATTGTTTTTTAATCCCCTCCCACGCACCGTCATGAGCGTGAGGAGCACTAAAACTAATTGATAAACAAAAAGGCCCATCGCTTGGAGCGTTATCAATAAACGCTAAAGCTTTATGCCCAGTATATTGGGTCAAGTGAACCGTGTCTTTTCCTATGCTCTTATAATAATAACCTCTGTGATCTTCAAATTTATTATTACGATCATAAACTTCAAATTCAGAAAAAATATTAGAAAGATCACCATTATTTTTAATGCCAAACTTTCCAAAGAAACCAGTGTGATAACCATTTTTCCTTAATTCAAGGGGGTAGTTTTTTTTAAGATAAACTGGGTTAAGAGTGGTTCCACCTAATGTAAAATTATGTTTTCTCTCATACAAACCCGTGATTATTGTAGCTCGGCTCGCACCACAAATTGGAGTAGTCACAAATGCCTTATTAAAATAGGTTCCTTCCAGTGCCAGTTGATCCTGCTCAGGTGTTTTGATAATTTTATTACCGGCATACCCGATTGCATCCCATCTTTGGTCATCTGTTAAAATTACAATGATATTTGGTGGTTTAGAGCTCTTCTTTTTTTTGCATGAAAACCAAGCCAAACTGACTAAGCAAAATATTAAAATACTTTTTTTCATAAACGAAACACTTCAGTTAAAGCACCTTCTCTTGGTGAACTATCAGGATTGGTTTCCATTAAATCACTCATATATCTCCACCATTTTTTAACAATCGTATTTTCTCCCAGAGATTGAGACCCCTTTCCCTTAGCATATTGAAATGCAAATAGACAATTTGTTTCAGGGTCATGATAAATATTATAAGATGCTATTTGAGACTCTTTTAATAATGCCTTTAGCTCGGGCCAAATTTTATCATGTCTTTTTTTATATTCATCAATACTATTTGGTTTTAAATACATTTTAAATGCTACTTCATTCATTATTTTCGTTTAGTTCATATGTTTAACTGGTTGCCACCAATTATTGATTTGATTACTTAACATTGTCACAATATCTGGGTGTTGTTTAGCTAAATTGACCTTTTCTTCAGGATCATTTTGTAAATTATATAACTGCGGTTGATTGGAATAATATCCATAATACTGTTCCTCAGGTTGGGTAAATTCACGTACTATCATTTTGGTATTTGGAAGCATTAATTTCCATTTCTTATTCAATGCAACTTTGTATAAAACTGTTTCAGTTGGTCGCTCGACATTTAAGATGTCGTGATGATAGCATTCGATAAAAAGAGTTTCTCGTGTATTTAATTTCTCTTTTTCCATAACACTGATCCCTGATAATTCCTCTCCAGTAATATCTAAAAAATCTAAAACTGTGGGGACCAAGTCTATATTACTAACTAGTGTTGAAGTATTCATTTCAGGTTCAATCACCTGAGGAAGCTTGAACATAATAGGTGTTCTAATCCCCCCTTCGTGGGGTGCTCTTTTTGAACGTGGGGCATAACGATTTCGTTTATTTGATTGAATCCACCCATTGTCACTTGTGTAAACAATTAGTGTGTTTTCATCCAAAGATTTTTCCTTTAAATAATTCATCAAATCACCAACAGTTTTATCAAACCATTCACACATAGCCCAATATTTTGCAACAGCTTCACTCGGGGCCAATTTAATATATTTATCGAGTAATTCTTGAGGAGGGTCATGAGGTGTATGGGGTAAAAAAGGAGCATACCAAACAAAAAATGGATCTCCATCCTCTTGAGTATGATCAATAAAGTCAAATATTGGATTTAGTCCCTCTCGTCCAATTTTTAACCCTTCGTCTCCATGCCTTCCCTGTCTTGTAAAATCTCCATGGGTCATACCTCCATCAAATTTACCTTCTTCCCATGAACCTAACCACCATTTTCCCGATTGAAAAGATTTATAACCTTTTATGTTTAGGTAATCCGTCAAAAGTTTATTTTTATAGAACTCATTTTTTATAACATCAAATTTTTCATTTCTTTCCTTACTGAAAAGGTAGTTGTTATTCTTTTTCTTTTTTGCTAATTTATAACCGTTTTTAATCCACAAAGACGCGTCTCGATCAGAATCTCCAGCATCATTTCCCGTTTGTTGATGTTCGAAAGCATATTTCCCCGTTATAATACTAGCAAGTGAAGGCCCACAAAGAGGACTAGTTACATATCCTTTAGAATAAGTGACTGATTCTCTTGCCAATTGATCTATGTTTGGTGTTTGTAGGTGAGGGTGGCCCATAAAACTGTAATCTCCCCATGATTGGTCGTCAGAAATTATAAAAATAATATTTGGGTCTTTTTTAGACTTGGAGATTTTAACATCATCGCAAGCCAATAAAGTAAAAATGAATAATAATATCAAATAATTGATTTTCATTTGTTTTGATTTTAATCTTATAAAAGTAAATTACAATTATTTAATAACTTCTAGGGGAATTAAAACAGGATTTTCTAATAGACCAGAATCCAAAATATCAAGACTAGAAGCATCAAATGGTTTGTAGTTTAATCCAACCATATTTATATCATAAAACAACTTCCATTCTTCCCCTCTAGCTTCTTTGGCCTTAATTCGATTTGAACCCAAATTTGTAACTTGAATTTTAATTTCGTTTTTTCCAGGGTTTAAATTTTCTATAAGAATTTTATAAGGGTTTGACCAGACTGTTCCTATATACTTATTGTTTAGCCAAATTTTTGCACTATCCCTTAAATCCCCTAAATCTAATTGCCATGGCCCTTCATGTTTTGATGGTCTATCAAACTTAATCTTATAAGCTACAGTTCCTGAAAAGGATACTGCTTTGTCTCCGAGCTCTGTCCAAGATCTTAGTCGATTGAGTTTAATTGAAAAATTTTTTTGTGGACCCCCCTTAATAAAGCTCAAATCCCAGACTCCCGTAATTTCAAATTTCTGATTCATTTTATGGTAGTATTTCCAATAAGGGGCATCACTTGTTCTATAAGTTTTTAACAATAAGCTTTCACCAGATTCCAATGCTAATCTAATTTTTACTTTATTATGATCTTTTTTAATTTTTGCTTTTCCAACTTCACCATTAAGTGGATTCATTATCAAAATACCTTTAGCATCTGTCTCAATGGAAATATATTCATCAATATCATTCTTAGTATGGTTGACAATAAAATAAATTTTTTGACCTTCCAGATCTCGGCGAATAAACTTAAGTCCGAGTTCCACAATCTTTTCCTTATTTACTCCAAATTTTTCAAGACTTTTTTCAAGGTTATTTAACTTGATAGTCTCCTTGAAATTTTTTTTAAATAAGGACTTTAATTCTATTTCTCTTTCTTCAAAATTTAAAAACCCAGGGACTGTTTGAGGTGCTCCCAAAAAGATCACTTTTGCACCTAATGATTTTAATTTTACTAGTTTTTTTAGTGTTTTAAGGGGTAAATGTTTTGATTGAGGAACTACAATAGCTTTGTAATTTCCTCCTGGTAAATTAATAGTGTTATTCTTAACATTTGCTTTTTCTAAAAATCGATCTGAGATGTAATCAAAAGAATATCCCCTATCTTTTAAAAGCTTGGCTGTTTCATAAAAAGGAGTTTTTGAAAGCCACCGATCGAGTTTGTGGATTTCGAATTGAATTAAACGATTTCCATTGTTATAATCACCCCATATATCATGAACTGGCCAAAAAAGAAGTATTTCATTATCTGGATTCCCTAGCTGAAGCATCGATTGTACCCTGCTGATGTAGCTGAAAAGGGATGGAGCATCTTCCCAGATGGGATTAGTTGAATTAAAATTCACTGTAGCATAGAACTTCCATCCAGGCCATTCAGCTTTGTCTGGTGAGTACGTTGAACCGTGAAGAAATATATGGTTAATTCCATTCACGAACAAATCTTCTGCTTCTGGTTTACATTGAGATAGTGCTGTTCTAAAGTGCTCTCTTAGCCAGGTAAATGTTTCTGAAGACACTAATTTCTTTCCTGATATATGTGCTGCAGATGATGAGAAGCGAATCATAATCGGATCGGCATCGCCAGCTCTAAAATTCCTGTTAGGATAATCCTTTGATTTACCCCCACCAGGGATTCTTCTAAACCCCTTTATGTTATATGGCATTGATCCGAAAGTTTCACATTCAGGAATATCTGCTGAAGCATATAGGTCAATAAGATTTGCTGGTGAGCCATGGGCTTGAAATTTAGTCTTTACCCCAAGACGGCTGGACCATCTCTTCCAAGAGGTAGTAAATTCCTGAGTTAGTAAATCAGATAGGGTAGCTCGGTAATCCCCTCTAATACGGTTACTAATTTCATTATCATCTTCAAATAATCGATTTAAATAAGGTTTAAGGTCATAACCTCGATATTTTGCAAATGAGTTAAAAAAATCTAATGTGTAATCGGCTCCATAAACTTCATAACTATCATTAAAAATAGCTCTTATTTTTCCATTTAAACCATCTAATTTTTTGCTGAAAGTCGAAAGGTAATTTTCTGTTCCTTTTTTTGAGAAGTGATCTAGAACCCAACCATCACCTCCAGGCGCAGCACGCTTTACTCTTTGTTCGGTTTTGTCTTCAAACACAAAATACAGGAATTGGTCATTTCTTTTTGCTTTCCAGTAAAGACTGTCGTTTTTGACTACCCCTGACAGGTTCTTAAAATCACCCTGTTCATTAAAAGCATAAACTCCATTAAGTTTAATAGGTGTCTCTTTGTGATTTAAAACTTTCTGATCTTTCCGTTTAAGAGTTAAGGCTTGTCCAGTTTTCAATCCACTAATTTTTTCTGAAAACACATCTCCTTTTTTAAGTGATAACCTCCTAACTAAAAGCCTAGCTGATGCATCCTCCTTAGTTATCATTGGTCCTCCCCATGGCCAACCAGTTCCTAAAGTGAGATCAACACCCATATCTAAACTATCAGCGACTGACAAAGTGTGTTCAAGCATAGCCATCCATTTAGGACTTAGAAAATCTATAAATTTTGATTCTTGACCTTTTACTCCATACAATGGCTCAATTTCAACCCCTCCAATACCAGCCTTTTGAAGAGAGATCATAGATTTGGTTAGATTTTTTTTATCTACTGCACTACCCATCCACCACCAGCGAGTCCATGTTTTGGACTCATTATTGATTTTAGGCCAATAAATGGAATCATTTTGTGCGTGGCAAAAGTTGATTAAAAACAATACGCATAAGTAGCATATTAATGACCGATTTATTCTCATGTTTCTTTTAATAAAGAGTTTTAAAATATACAATCTAATAAAATTACTTAGTTATCTAAAATGGTCTGAAAAAAACAGTTAATTGAATTAATATTAAATTAATTTGTATAATGTTTTATTTTTTGATTGTGGAGTATTAAAAAGAGAAGTCATTGTCTACTAATTTTAACGAATGAAATCAAATCAATTGAATACGATAATTATAGACCTGCTTCTATTTTTTTTAATTGGGTGCTCATCGGGTAATGATGAAATTATAGTTCAAGTTGAAGAGGAAAATGTCCCAACAGTCGAACTAAAGGATAAACGTTTTTTCATCAATCAGACCATAGCAGGTGAAAATGTGGCCCGAGAAGTAATTTTGAGAGTTCCAATTACCTTAGACACCTCACGTAATTACCCTGTAGTTTTTGCTTTTCACGGAAGAGGAACTGACAACGACTCTTGGATTAATAAACTAAACCACCTAATGGCCCTTGGAGAGTTTGTTGGTGTTTATCCACAGGGATATGAAAAAATGTGGAATTCAGGTGGAAATGAAAGCTCAAAAGCGGATGATATCAACTTTGTAGGGGATATTATCGATGCATTAAAAGATTATAAAAATCTTGATTTTAAACGTATTTATGCGATAGGAACTTCTAATGGTTCAAGTATGACTAATAAACTTGCATTGGAAACCTCCTATTTTAGTGCTGTAGCTTCAATTGTTTCACAATTATCCCAAGCCAATCTGCCTAATAAATCAACAAATCCAACTGCAGTATTTCAGATTAATGGCGCTGCTGATAAAACAATTCCCATTGATGGGGGCCCTAAATTAGGTTATGTCTTTTTGGAAGCTTTTGAGAGTGCTAAAAGTTGGGCATCCGCATTTAAATGCGATAATTTTCAGTTACAAAATTTAGGAGATGATAAACTTTATGTTTTCCCCAATTGTTTGGATGGTAAAGAAATTCGCTATTTACGTATAGAGGATGGAGAGCATAATTTACATTGGGGAAGGCCAGAACTACTTAAAACTGTATGGGACTTTCTTAAGAGGTTTTAAGTTAATCCGATCATTTGCAGGGGATGACGATGATATAAATAAAAGACGGACTAGTAAAAATACTGGTCCGTCTTGTGTAGTAGATGACTCTATTGAAATATCGAACAT
>ERZ802830.2189-NODE-2189-length-17889-cov-8.40232_pt1 | contig 17889 bp, 11 predicted proteins | sample MGYA00345654_ERZ802830 | MGnify/ENA primary metagenome ERZ802830 (study PRJEB30503, sample SAMEA104212375) | marine metagenome | biome: Westerlies Biome; feature: [SRF] surface water layer (ENVO:00010504) within the epipelagic zone...; material: water...
CCATTCAGATCCTTATTTAAATGCCATTCAACAAGCTGTAAATAAAACCGTAGTTATTCATTTAATGCGCTTAGCTCAAACAAATACCCTTCATTTTCAAATTAGAAGTATTGTTAATAAATCGTTATTAGACTATAAAAAAGGTATTGATAAACAGAAAAAACCTGAAACAATAGATCTAGAAATGAGTCGTTTCATTGCATCCTATTTTAAAGCTCCCGAAAAAATGGTTAGTGCTTATGAGGTTAAATTACCAGATGGTTCTCCAATAGGAAGTTATTCTTGTGGTCAAGATTAAAAATATTTATTGTAAATTATGACTTATGTCAACACATAAACCATATGAGTTGATATAAAACTATCTAACATTATTATTATGAAATTCAAGGTTTTAATTGTAGTATTTCTGCTTTTATCAGGGAGTCTGTTCTCTCAAATTAACAATGAAACTTCAAAAGAAAAAGAAGAGCGAATGGCTTGGTGGACTGAGGCACGTTTTGGTATGTTTATTCATTGGGGACTTTATGCTTTACCTGCACGTCATGAATGGGTTATGAGTAAAGAACAAATTTCTAGAACTGATTATGAGAAGTATGTAGACTATTTTGACCCAGATCTTTATAATCCCAACGAATGGGCAAAGTTAGCTAAAGCTGCAGGAATGAAATATGTTGTGTTTACGGCTAAGCATCACGACGGCTTCTGTATGTTTGATAGTAAATTTACTGATTACAAGGTGACGAATGCCCCTATTGGAAGAGATTTACTAAAAGAATTAGTTGATGCCTTTAGAGGTCAAGGAATCCGCGTTGGTTTATACTATTCTCTAATTGATTGGCATCATCCCGATTTTACTGTCAAAGACCCAATCCATCCTGAGCGTAACAACAAATTAGCACTTGCAGAAGACAAGAATAGAAATAATAAGAGGTTTCAAGAATACCTGAAAAATCAGCTTACAGAAATACTAACTAACTACGGACAGATAGATGCTTTATTTGCAGATTTTTCATACGGTCACAGAAAAAATGGGAAGGGTAAAGACTATTGGGATTCTGAAGCACTATACAAATTAATTAGAAAGCTACAACCACAGATTATCATTAATGATAGATTAGATCTTGAAAAAGAAGGCGGATGGGATTATAAAAGTCCTGAACAATTTATGCCCAAAGAATGGGTGACTTACGAAGGTGAAAAAGTGCCTTGGGAAACCTGTCAAACATTTTCTGGTTCATGGGGGTATTATCGTGATGAATACACATGGAAATCAGTTAGTCAGACCATAGTAATGCTAATTGAGACTGTTAGTAAGGGCGGTAATTTACTTTTAAATGTTGGACCTAATGCTCGTGGTGTGATCCAAGATGAAGCTGTTGATCGTTTAATGGCCACTCACCGATGGATGAAATATAACAGCCGCTCAATTTATGGGTGTACAGCTGCTCCAGATGATATACAAACACCAAAAAATACCTATCTAACTTACAATCCTAAAACCAACCGTTTATATGTGCATGTGTTAGATTGGCCTTTTAAAACAATTTATTTGCCGGGTTTAGCAGAAAAAGTTAAATATGCCCAATTACTTCATGATGCTTCTGAACTAAAAATAGCGAATAAAAAAGGGGCATGGTTAGATGATATCAAAGAAGGAGATAATGGTATAAAAATTCAAATTCCTGTTCGTAAACCTGATGTAGAGATACCTGTCATTGAAATTTTCTTAAAATAACATTATTGTAAATGCGATACAACAGGTTAATTACTTTCTCAGTATTATTATTGGTTTTTATTTCATGTAAACAATCAGATTTAAATACAGAACCCCAAAGTTTTAATAAAAACTGGTTGTTTTTTAAAGGTGAAGCACAAGGCGCAGAACATATAAATTATGATGACACCCAATGGCGTACCCTAAATTTACCACACGATTGGGCTATAGAAGGACCATTCGACATTAGGTATAATGCTAGGTGTGGAGGGTTGCCATTTCATGGTAACGGATGGTATCGCAAGCACTTTCAAATTCCAAAATCTGCTCAAGAGAAACATGTTACGCTTCATTTTGATGGTGCTATGAATAATGCTAAGGTGTATTTAAATGGTCACCTAGTTGGACATAGACCTAATGGTTATATTGGATTTACAGTAAATTTATCAGAGCATTTAAACTATGGAGGTGACAACATTGTAGCGGTACAATTAACCCCCGAGGATTTATCCTCTCGATGGTATCCTGGTGCAGGAATTTACAGGAACACTTGGATAGAGTTTAATAATAAGATTCACATCCCGCAACGGGGGACTTATATCACGACTCCAAAAATTACAGTTGAAGAAGCCAAGGTTAATTTAAATATAGAAGTTAATAATGTTTCTAAAGCAAATAGTTTAATTGTTGTTAAATCAGAAATTTATAATTCACAAGATATTATCGTAGCATCCGTTTCAGATACTATTAACACCGTGGCTAAAAGCATGGTTAATGTATTTCAAAAAACAGTGGTTTCCAATCCCAAACTTTGGAATTTGGATACACCAAATTTGTACGTTGCCAAGACGATGTTGTACGATGATAAAGGTTTAATAGATACATACAATACAACTTTTGGAATCAGATCGATTATTTATGATTCAGATTCAGGTTTCAAATTGAATAACAATAAAACCAGATTTCAAGGGGTATGCTTACATCATGATTTGGGTCCCCTAGGAACTGCGGTAAATGAAAGAGCCACCGAACGTCAATTGGAGATTATGAAACGCATGGGTGTAAATGCGGTTAGAACCAGCCATAATCCACCATCCCCTGAACAAGTAAAGTTGTGCGATGCCATGGGTATTATGATGCAGGTTGAAGCTTTTGATGTTTGGAAAAAGCCAAAAGTAGAAAATGACTACAGTAAATATTTTGAGGACTGGCATGAGCAAGATTTGAGAGATTTAATAAGAACTTTTAGAAACAATCCTTCAGTGGTCATGTGGAGTATTGGTAATGAAATTCAAGAACAAGCCGATAAAGTTAATGGAGGCCGTATAGCTAAAGAACTTGTTTCGATTTGTAAAGACGAAGACCCAACACGACCAACAACAGCTGGTTTTAATTACTATCGCCAGCCAATAAAAAACGGATTAGCCGAAGCAGTAGATCTTGTAGGTTGGAATTATAAGCCTAGAAAGTATAAAGAGGTTTTATCTGAATACCCTCAATGGATTGTTTATGGTTCTGAAACGTCTAGTACAGTAAGTAGCAGAGGGGTTTATCATTTACCTCTTGAAAAATACAGACTGCATCCCTCTCTTCAAATTACAAGTTATGATTTTATAGGGCCACCTTGGGCATATCCACCCGATATTGAGTTTGAGGCTATTGATAATAACCCAAAACATTTGGGAGAGTTTATTTGGACTGGGTTTGATTATTTGGGAGAGCCAACGCCCTATGGGGGAAGAGACAACAGCACTAACGGGTATTGGAATGGCCATTGGCCCGCTAGAAGCTCCTATTTTGGAGCAGTAGATTTAGCTGGTTTTCCAAAAGACCGTTTTTATTTATATCAAAGTCAGTGGACAAAAGAGCCTATGGTACACCTTTTGCCTCATTGGAATTGGGAAGGTCGTGAGGAAGAACGTATTCCAGTTTTTGTATATACTAATGCAGAAGAAGTCGAATTATTTCTAAACGGAAAATCTCTTGGTAAAAAAGTAAAAGGAATAGATAAAACACCCATACCAATTAATTTTATTGATTGGGAAGGTGGAAGGTATAAAGGCGATTTTTTGACTCCATATCGTCTTAAGTGGGAAGTTCCTTATGAAAAAGGAACACTATCTGTGAAGGCATATAAAGGGAATGAAATTGTAGCAGAAGCACAGAGAATTACTGCAGGAAATCCAACTAAAATTAGACTTATTCCTGACAGATCTATTATTAAAGCTAACAACGATGACTTAAGTTTTATTACCGTTGAGGTCACTGATGAACAGGGAAATATTTGTCCAAACGCATCAAATAACATTCATTTTGAAGTTAATGGTGAAGGAGTTGTTGCTGCTGTTGGCAATGGCAATGCTGCAAGTACAGAATCTTTCCAAGACAGTCAAAGAAAAGCGTTTCAAGGAAAGTGTTTACTAGTAATTAAATCTACTCATAATAGTGGTAAAATTAATATTACAGCTTCTGCAAAAGGTTTAGCCAGTGAAAGTATAAGTATAAGGACTAAACATTAATTTTTTTTAATTGTTAAACTTTTTTTCCGATTCTAATGTTCTTAAAATTAGTATATTAACTTTAACTAGCTTAACTATAAATGGAATATAAATTATTAAAGTATTTTAAATTCATAGGCCTTTCATTGTCTCTCTTTTTGGTTTGTAATGGATTTAGTCAGAACGTTACTGTAACAGGAACAGTAATAGATGCAAAAGACGGGCAGCCTATCCCCGGAGTAAATGTTATTATTTCTGGTACTTCAGAAGGAACATCAACCAATATAGATGGGGTATACGTCATAGATACAACAATAGGAAGCACTCTGGTATTTAGTTATATTGGGATGCAGGATGTAGTTCAAATTATTTCAGAGCAATCGCATAATATTGTTATGGAAGAAAGTCTAACTGGACTTGATGAAGTGGTTGTTATAGGATATGGAACCATGAAAAAGAGAGAACTTACCGGAGCTATTTCTTCTATCAAAGGAGATGAGGTTAATAAAATAGCTACTTCAGATTTTGGATCTGCTATTCAAGGTAAGCTTGCTGGTGTAAGTGTAAGACAAGGTAATGCTGCTCCTGGTGAAAATGCTCAAATAACGATTAGAGGGATTACTTCTTTTCAAGATGGAGGATCAGGGCCATTGTATGTTGTAGACGGTGTAACTTATATAGATAACCCTAACATTACTCCCCAAGAAATAGAATCTATAGAGGTACTTAAAGATGGTGCTTCTTCGGCAATTTATGGTTCACGAGCCTCTGGAGGTGTAATATTAATCACTACCAAAAAAGGAAAAGAAGGCAGTATGAATGTATCATTAGATTCATATTATGGTGTACAGCAAATTACTTCAGGAATTCCATTGGCTAATACTACAGATGCACTTTATATTAACGACATTCAATACAGATATGATGATACTAACACCTTTGATCCGCTTGAATTTAACAAGGATGGATTGCTATTTGATACCAATTGGTTAGAGGATCTTCAGGTAGATTTAGCACCTATGCAAAACCATTCGTTGAGCGTTAATGGAGGAAAAGACGGATTAACTTACAATGTTATTGCCACCTTGTTTGATCAAGAAGGGACCTTGTATAATGCAGATTTTGAAAAATATTCTCTAAGATCAAATACCTTTTTTAAGAAAGGAAAGTTTACGGCTCAAGCTAATTTGAGTTTGAACATTAGCGATCAACAAAAAGAACCCTATGGCTTGATTTATGAAGCCATAAAATTGCAACCTTATAGAGCTCCCATTAATCCAAATGATGATGCGTTTCAGATTGAGGGAACCAATCCAGAAATTATCTCCAATTTTGCAGGCCGTTTAAAAGAAGAGAGTTCAAGTAAAATAAATGCGTTTACTGGAAATATGCGCATGTATTATAAGCCAACAGAAAATTTCACACTAGGACTAAATATGGGTAAGTCTTATTACAATAAAAAGGATCGTTTTTTCAAACCTTCTTTTTTAGTATATAATGATCAAGGCTTACTCAATACAGCAGCAAGTAATGAAAATGCACAATTGCGTTTAGGGGATGCTACAAGTAATAGAGAAATTGCGGAATTTACTTTGGGTTACAATAAAAGTTTTAAGAAACACCATATTAAGCTCTTAATAGGAAATACCTATGAAAAAACTTCATATGAATTTTACAGAACAGGAGCAGATTATATCTCAGATAATAGTACGCCTGTTTTAGGTAATGGTGACCCCATAGTTGGTTCGCAGTTTATCAATAAAACCAATAGCATTTCTTACTTAGGTAGAATTAATTACAATTACAATTGGAAATACATGCTTTCAGCAGTGGTAAGAAGAGACGGATCTAGCAATTTTGGAGCATCTAACCGTTATGGTGTGTTTCCATCAATCTCTGCAGGATGGACCTTTTCAAACGAACCCTTTTTTAAGTCACTCAAAGGTAAAATTTCTCTAGCCAAATTAAGAGTGAGTTACGGTACAACCGGAAGTGATCGTGTGCCACCATATGGTTACAGTCCAGTAGTGATTTCTAATGTGGATTACCCATTTGGAGATGGTACCAGCCTCACCTCAGGAATGACTCAGCCTGGTTTTGCCGATCCAAATGTAAAATGGGAGACTAATATTAGCAAAAATATTGGGATAGATCTCGATTTCAAAAAAGGAAAAGCAGGTTTAGTGGTTGATGTTTACGAGCAAGATAAAAATGACATGCTTTTGGCAATAGTTACCCCTATTTCTGCAGGATCAACCCCTGTAAATGGACAAACTTATGATAGGTTTTTAACCAATGTAGGAAACCTAAGAAATTCTGGAATTGAGATTACGGGTCATCTTAATCAAGATTTTGGGGAGCTACGTGCTAAATTTTCTGGGACTTTTACCAAAAATAAAAATAAGGTGATAAGTCTTTCAAGAGAAGGTGAATTTATTTTTGATGGCTATCCCAATATATTAAGAACCAATTTTACCGAACCAGTAGCTGTTTTAGAAGCAGGATTACCAGTAGGTGCTTTCAAAGTATACGAGACTAATGGAACTATTAAAACCGATGAAGAATTATTGGCTTATCAAGCCTTAGATTCTGAAGCTCAAAAAGGAGATTTAATGTATGTAGACACCAATGGCGATAACGAACTTACCTCAGAAGATAAAGTTTACAAAGGCTCATACCAACCTGACTTTGAATATGGATTTACATTGGATTTAAATTATAAAAATTTTGATTTTAATATGCAGTTATTTGGGGTTTATGGGAATATCATTTATAATGGGACCAAGCAATATGCTTATAGTGTGAAACGCCACAGAGACTTGGTTTACAGTTGGACAGATGTAAATCCAACATCAAACATACCAACGCCCAGATCAGAATCTGAGCACCCTAATGTACAAACCTCAACCGATTATTTTCTTGAAGATGGGTCATTCTTAAGACTCCGGAATATCGCTTTAGGTTATTCGATTAAGTCTCCCATTTTGGATAAACTTGGGATAAATAATTTTAGAATTTATGTGAGTGCTCAAAATGCACTTACATGGACCAAGTATACAGGTTTTGATCCTGAAGTTGGGAGCAGTAACCCCTTTAATGGCGGTTTAGACAGAGGAAATTACCCGGTTTCGGCTACATATTTAACAGGATTAAGTATAGGATTTTAAAAGGTTTAAGATGAAAACAAACGCGATATATTTAATAATTACAATACTCACAGTAAGCATGAGTAGTTGTAGCGACGATTTCTTAGATCTAAAAAATCCTAATGATTTGAGTGCCGCTAATTTTTGGCAGACAGAAGATGATATGCAAAAAGGCTTGGTAGCCACATATGGTGCTTTACAACTCAATGGATTGTTGGGGGGACAGTCTGCCGTGCAACACCCTGTTCGTTCTGATTTGGGGAGACCTAATAATTGGAATGATAATGCGAAAGCATTAAATACATTAGCATTTAACGATAATACCAATATAGTTAGATTGCGTTGGCGAGATAGTTATATAGGGGTTTACAGGGCCAATCAAGTCCTAGCCAATATTAATAACATTGAGTTGTCTGAAGAAACAAAACTGCAAATTGAGGCAGAGGCCCGTTTTTTAAGAGCTTTTTTTTACAATGCTTTATACCGAGGTTATAATAATGGTAGTGTCATTGTTCATACTACAGTTCCTGAAATGCGCACAGATTTTTATAAAACGCCTTCTCCTGCACAAGAGGTGTTTGCGCTGATTAAATCAGATTTAGAGTTCTCGTATTTGCATTTACCAAGAACTTACAACGCTGATGAAGATCAAGGAAGAGCCACTTGGGGTGCAGCCGCTGCTATGTTAGGGAAACTATATATAAATGAACACGATTATGATACTGCAAAAACTTACTTTAAGGCTATTTTGGACAGTAACGTTTATAGTTTAACGCCTCACATTGGTCACAATTTTAATATTGAAAATGAGATGAATAGTGAGTCAATTTTTGAGGTTGCTTTTTCTGTAGAGGCTAAACCAGGAACTTCTAATGGTGCAGCTGACGGGCCAACCGGTTCTGAAGCAACACAAAGAGCACGATCATTAGCTACAAGTGAAGGCGGTGGCTATAGGGTAGTAATGCCCTCTTATCACATGACCATGTTGTTTCAAAATGATACTATGGATGTAAGTAATCCTGTTAATGCAGGGCGAACAGGAACTTCTAATTACTCCATACGTACATCTTACTCAATTGCTATGGCAGATGATGATAATACAACATTATATCAAAGATCCTCTGATAAAGGCGGGGGGTATAATAACAAAGAAGCATCCTACCTTAAAAAATTTCAAAATTGGTGGCTTGAACGTGAAAGTGAATTAAGTATATCTGGTATTAATGAGCGTGTTATTAGATTGGCAGATGTGATGCTATTATATGCAGAATGTATACTTAATACTAGTGGTGATTATGCAGAAGCTTTGGTCTATGTAAATCAAATTCGAAACAGAGCAGGCGTAGAATTACTCGATGTAGCTAATTATGATGCCGAATCTCTTATGGAACACATCATGTGGGTAGAACGCCCATTAGAACTCATGTTTGAAGGTTTTGATTTACGTTGGGAAGATCTAACGCGTTGGGGAAAAGTGAAAGAACAATACGATTTACTCGCTTCTAAAACTTACGTTATTTCAGGGAAGGTTTTAAAAGCGTATGACCCAAGTGTTCATGTAGGATTAACTCCGGTTAAAGAATTTGTTGAAGCTGCAGATGTTTATTCAACAGCAACGCATGATTATTTTCCTATTCCGTCTACCGAATTAAATTCTAACCCAGATTTTTTTGATTAATGCTATAAAACCTTGAACAATGTATAAACAACTCATAAAAAACAGTAGCATTATAACCTTAATTTTTATAGGTTTTATTTCATGTGAAAAGGAATATGATATCCCCGAGTCTAATAATTTTTCTGACGCAGTAGCTGTAGCTTCTGGTAATACCAGAATTCAAAAGGGCGGTTTAACCTCTTTTGCAGATCTCTCAAGAGGAGTAACCAAGCGCACATGGACCATTCCAGAATCGGCATATATCTCTAATTTAGACGGCAAGCAACCTGGTGATTTGGATTTAATTCATGTGGTTTTTGAAGAGGCTGGTGATTATAATGTTAATCTTAAATCAGAATTTGAGGTCGACTCGGTAAACATAGACACGACATTTAATGTAAAGGTTTTGGATTATGTTCAATCTAAGATTGAAGTCACTGCAGTTGAAGCAGACTTCTTTGAGCAAACAGAGAACCAGATTACTATGTATGAAGGTGGTACTATTCATTTTAAAGATGTGTCTTTGGGGAGTCCCAATAGAAGGTTATGGACTTTTGATGGCGGCGATCCAGAATCAGCTGGAGGTATTAGTTTGGATGAAGATGAATTAGTAAAATCCATAGCGGTATCATATCCTAGCATAGGGCAATACGATGTTTCTTTGGTAACTTGGCGCCAATATCCAACCGGTGAAAAGGACACCTTAAGATTAGAAAATTTTGTTAATGTTATTGAAAACTTGGAGCCTCCCACATTATCCAGTGTTATTGAAAATGAAAACGGTATTATTCAATTGAGTTATAATTTACCTCTTAAAATTACTTCTGAAAGTACCTCTAATTTCTCTTTATTGGTAGACAATCAGCAAACTACTATAACTAGTGTGGTATTAAATCCAGACGATAATAGAATTCTAGAAATTACACCATCAATTAATATAAATAGTAAATCCACAGCGCTTTTAACTTATGACGGTATGGGTGGGATTATGCGGTTGAACGATGTTGCTATTCCTGCTTTTAATAACGAAACTGTAAGTTTATTTTTACCAAACATTGCGGATAATAACATATATGGTTTTGAAGATGGGGGAACAGGATGGGAGCAAACCCGGCCATGGGATAATATTGGTCAAATTTCATTTACCAACGAACAAGTGGCTTCAGGATCATACAGTATGCGTATGGAGGCTACAGAGGATGGTAACTGGACTAAAGCTTGGAGTAAAAATAAAGAATCAAATACTGAAAATTCTAATTTTACTCTCGAGACTGGACAAAATGTAACCCTAGAGTTTAAAATATGGATTGATCCATCCTATACCGCTACTAATATCCAACCTCATATTTGGAATGCTGGTAATTGGGTATCAGAAGGGTTTTGGACCAGTATTGAAGGTTTGGAAAGAGGTAAATGGATTACTATCAATAAAGAGCTTGTTAAAGTTTGGACGGTTCCTGCAACTGCAGAATACTTTCTTTCTTTCAGATTCAATAAGAAAGGAGTTATTTATATAGATGATGTAAGAATTTTTGAACCGGAATAGTATTTTTTATCTATGTCACACAACTGCAAAAACATTTATAAAGGGATTTTAAACTGTTTGTTTTTTTGTTTTTTGGGTACGATCCCTCTCTTTGCTCAAGTTACAAGAGTAGTAGTAGATCCTTCCATGCAAAAATTTGTAGGTGACATTTCTCAGTTAGATCGTACTAAATATTTTAATCTACATACTAATGCCAATACGCCAATGCTTCAGCAGTTTTTTGAAACATATAATGTCAATAATTGTGGGAGAGGATTCTATGGTCCGGGCATAGATGCTAAAAAGTTAATGGGGGAAGTTGGGGTTTATCCAAAGTCTAAAAACAAGCCTTCAACAAAACTCAAAAAAGTAAGACGATTTGTAGCTACAGAACATCCAAGAAATGTCTACAAAGAGGGCATTGATATTGATGGCTTTGCCAACTGGGCTGTGAATTATTTTAAATCATTAGACGAATCAGAGCGTCCCCGTTGGTATGAGCCTATGAATGAACCTTTTGTTCACGCTAAAGATTTTTATGATGAAAAAGATTGGGATCCTGTCGCTGAACTTAGGGTTAAAACAGAGATGTGTAAACTTTATAAAGTGGTAGGGGATAAAATTCATGCAGAGCCGTCTTTAAAAAATATGAAAGTCCTAGGTTATTGCGCCGCATGGCCTTCATTTGAGCTAAAAGATTTTGGGAATTGGAAAGTTAATATGGGTCTTTTTCTAGATATTGCTGGCGCTTCAATGGATGCTATATCTTATCATTTATATGATGGTATTAACCAAGTAGGTCAAGATAACAAACGTTCAGGGAGTAATGTTTTAGCCATTATGGATTTGATAGAATCTTACAGCTTTAGCAATTGGGGTATCGTTAAACCGCATGCTATAACAGAATACGGTGGGATTGCAGTTAAAGAGTTTTCAATGATCAGAAACGTGCAATCTATAAGATCACAAAATGCCATGATTTTTGAATTGTTTGATCGTGAAGATCGCCTAGAAATATCCATCCCTTTCAATGTAGATGATGCCAAGTGGCACATCACTAAGCAAAACAATTATCTGCCATACAAAGCTGTTTTGTGGCGACCGGAGAATATGGGTGTTCCTAAAAACGAAATTACGGGTTGGGTGTATACAGATCGCATCCATTTTTATAACCTATGGAAGGCTGTTAATGGTCATAGGGTTTATGGCGTGTCGTCAAATCCAGATGTGCAAGTGCAAGGTTTTGTCTCAGATAAACAATTGTTTATAGCACTTAATAATTTAGATGAAGCCTCTCAAAATATAGTATTAGAGGTACCAGGGATTAGTGAAAATTTAAACATGTTACATGTGAAATCTTTAACCGTATTAAAAGATGATTTAGCAAGATATAACGAGATAAAATTAGCGGATTTGCCTGAGCAGTTTTCCTTACAAGCAAACGAAACTGTAGTTTTAGCTTTTGAGTTAAATAAATCACCTAAAATTAATGGTAGTATTCATAATAAACGCTATTACTCTAATAAATACCTTATTCCCATCAAAAATAGAGAGCCTCTTACATTTAATTTTAATAATGTAGATTTTACTGATGGTAAAGCCTCACTCAGTATGAGTTTAGGAAGAAAGCACGATGTGTCTAAACGTCCGCTCGTTAGTGTTAACGGTAAAGCCGTAATGATACCTTTAAATTGGAAAGGTTATGACCAAAAGAATAGAAGGGTGTTTTTTGGGACTATAGAAATTCCTGTACCTCAAGAGTTTATTAAAAAAGAAAATGAAGTTAAAATTACCTTCCCTGATGATGGCGGGTATTTAAGTTCTCTTATTCTTGATGTAGAACAATTAAAAAGCAAGTAAATTAATGAAATCTTTACCTATTCATAATATTAGTTTATTCCTAATTTTAGCCCTGTTGGCAATGAATGGGTATAGCCAAAACACCAATATTTATATCTATCCAAAAATTAAACGTTTTCTCGGCGCGGAATCCACTTTAGACCGCTCTGTATTTTTCAATATCCATTCCACAGGTAACGATATTGATCAAGCGTTTTATGAAGATTATAATGTATTACAAGATGGAGGTAGAGCTTTTTGGGGTCCAGGAGCTTTTGCAGTGCAACAAACAGGTGAAGTAGGGGTGTACCCGGATGCTCAGTCTGGAGATTCAAGTGTTCGTCTTGTAAATAATTATATTGGCACCGAACATCCATATAATATTTATCAGGCTGAAATAAATCCTGAAGAGTTAGCCAATTGGGTCGTTGAATATTTTAAAAATTTCGCCAACCAATCACAAAGGCCAAAATTTTATGAACCTATGAACGAGCCTTTTGTGCATGCACGTGATTATTATGATGAGCCTGATTGGGATCCTGATGCTGAAGCCAGAGTTAAGCTTGAAATGGCACAGGTATTTAAGCAAATAGGCATTAAAATTCATGCTGCACCAGAGTTGGTAAATATGAAAGTGATTGGGTATGCATCAGCATGGCCTTCATTTGAAAAAAATAATTTTGAAACTTGGGAGACTTACACCAAAATGTTCATGGATGAAGCAGGCGAACATATGGATGCCTTTTCAACGCATCTTTATGATGGAGTTAATGTCCTGGGTCAAAACACCAAACGATCGGGTAGCAATCTAGAAGCCGTACTTGATTTAATAGAAACATACAGTTTTTCAAAATGGGGTCAAGTTAAACCCCATGTGATTTCAGAATTTGGTGGTATAGGTGCAAGTAATTTTACTGATATTAACAACGTACAGTCCATTCGTTCTCAGAATGCCATGCTTTTTGGTTTAATGGAGCGTCAAGACGTCTTAGATCTGGCTATCCCTTTTACCACAGGTAAATCCACCTGGCATCTTACAGAAGCTAATAATTTTATACCCTACAAAGCTGTTTTATATAAACCTATTCCTATGGGGGTTTCAATAGATCAAGTCACCGGATGGGAATATACCGATCGAATCTATTTTTATGAATTGTGGAAAGCTGTTGAGGGTGATAGGGTGCTTATAAAATGTAATAACCCAGATATACAATTACAAGCGTTTAAAAAAGAAAATAAATTATTCATAGCCTTAAATAATTTGGCAGACATTATGCAAACAGCTAATCTATTAATAGATGCTAACCTGCCTGAAATTGATTTTGTTCATGTAAAATCACTAATTGTAAATCCAGATGTGGATGCTGTTTTTACGGATGAAGTTATTGATACTTTACCAGAGAATTATACTTTAGAAACCAATGAAACTGTTGTGTTAGAGGTTAATTATCAACAAGATTTTGATTATGGGATTAATATCATTTCAAATAAATTCCACAATGTAGTTAATGTCTCGCCAATAATAGCTAATACCGCAATCGATTATTCATTTAATGATATTACTCCTGCTAATAGTGGGTTTGCCTATTTGAGAATGAGTATTGGAAGAGCCCATAATAAATCCAAACAGCCTCAGGTATCGTTAAATGGAACATTACTTGCTGTTCCAACAAATTGGAAAGGTTATGATCAACTCAACAGAGATAACTTTTTTGGGATGATTGAAATTAAATTTCCAATAGAACTTTTGCAGACCAATAATAATTTATCAGTGACTTTTCCTGACGGTGGGGGCCACTTAAGCTCAGTAATTATAGTTACTGAAACCTATGAGCAAATTCTTACTAACAGTGATTTTACAAAGGAGTTAAATCAAAATCTTATAGCATTTCCTAATCCTTCTTCAGGTCTTGTAGAATTGCCTTTACAATTTGAAGGTTCAGAGGTTTTAATTTTCGATCGGTTTGGTAAAATGATTCTCAAAACCAAATTTAATGGGAATGCCATGCATCTAGAGCATTTAGATAATGGATTATATATACTTAAAGTTGAGAATGCATTTGCTAAACTAATCATAGCCCATTAAAATTTATTTTGCCTACAAAAGCTTCCATAATTGTACTGTTCCTCTCCTTTTCACTTTCGGGCAGTGTTATTAACGCACAACAACAATCCAGCAGTATTTTTAGAAATGGCGACACCATTTGTTTTGTAGGTAATAGTATTACTCATGCTGGCCAATATCATGAATTCATTCAGTTGTTTTATGCTACCAGATTTCCAAATACCAAGTTAAAGATTATAAATACTGGAATTTCTGGTGATAATGCTAATAATATTTTAGAGCGTTTGGATACCGATGTGTTGGTAAATGATCCAGATCACGTGTTTTTGATGACTGGAATGAATGATGTTGTTAGAACGCTCTATTTTGATGGTGAGGCTAGCGAAAATATTTTAAAAAAAAGAGAGAGGGCTTTGGAAAATTACAGGGTTAACACTTTTAAACTAGTTCAGCAATTTAAAGACCATAATATCAATACCATATTATTGACACCTTCGGTATATGATCAATTTTCTAAAACTGAGAGGGAAAATAATTTGGGTTGTAATGATGCTTTGGAAGTTTGTGGTACTCATTTAAAACACCTCAGTAAAAAATATAAATTACCCTTAATAGATCTTAATAAAAATATGAAATCTATTATGTATGAGGGGTTACTAAAAGATTCACTATTTACTATAGTAGGTAAAGACCGCGTTCACCCTGGAGTGGAAGGACATTTTATTATGGCTTCAGAAATTTTGACTGCTTTAGAACCAGAGTCAGTAGTTTCTGAGATAGTCATAGATACAGCTAAAAAACATGTAAAAACCCAAAATAATTGTGAGGTTAATCTAAAACGAATTGATAATGAATTTTTGATTTTCGATTGTAAAGAATTTGCATTACCATTCCCCATTCCAAAAACAGTAGCTTCTGTTCTGGATTATACCAATTTTGAGAATCATTTTAACAAGCAACAATTTAAAGTTAATCATTTAAAAAAAGGTGTTTACAGGCTTATAATTGATAATAAATTAATAGGTAATTTTTCATCCAAACAGTTAAGTCAAGGAGTGAATTTAAACACTTTCAAAAACACACCACAATACCAACAAGCTCAGGAAGTAAAAAAACTTTGCGAAACATACAGAAAAGTAGCTTTTAAACTTAGGATTATTCCATTTATAAAAACGAGGTTTTTAAGGGATTACAAAGGAGATCATTCATATGATAATTTAACTTTATACCTTGAAAAACAACTAAAAGATATAGCGGGTAAACCGTTTTATAATTACATGCAAATTAGTATGCAGCGTTATTTAGAAACACTACCCAATAAAAGCTCTCTAAAGCAGCAACTTGAAACTATTCAAGAATCCATTTATGAATATAATAAACCTGTTAAGCGTGAATGGTCACTATTAAAAGTTCAATAAAATTAGATTTTGATTCTGAATATCTAATTAATTTCTTTAATTTAAATTTAACACACTGCTATTAATTAGCCATTTAATTTAAATGTTATTTCATATGGATATCGAAGTAATTATAGAAAAAAACAACAAGGACTTCAGACTAATTAAAAGTGGTGAAGTCATTTTAAAAGGGCATAAACCAAGTGTTTTCAGTTCCGAAACTCGATTTTTTTTCAATAGTGCAACTCATGTTATTAAAAAGAAAAGCTTTTGGAGTATGTCTTTCAATTTATTAAGAGGAGGTGTGTCTAGAGGAATGATAAAATACAATTGGAAAAAAGGGTATTCCATTATTATTTACGATGAAACTGAAAATGAAAAATTATACACGATGAAAGCAGAGGCATCTTCTGGTTGGTTTTCTTCAGATCGGTTATACAGACTTATAGATAATGATGAAAAAACAATTTTAAAGATTGATTATTCAACAAAAAAATGGAAAGAGCATATTAAAGCAGAATTAGTAGATCAAAATAAAGGCAATTACGAATTATTAATGTATGCTTTGTATTTAATGCGATTATATCAAAGCCAGAGTAGTGGGGATGCTGGCGCTAGCGTAATGCATATGGGATAATAATTAGTTGTTACAACAACGCTCATCATCACATTGGCAATATTTTAGATTGTAAATATGTAATACCGCTAAAGTAATTGCTGATATAGTCATAACATATTCTGGAATTTCAAACACACCCATTTTTTCATTAAAAATAAGACTCGCTAGTAAAATCCAACTACTCCATAAAAAATACTTCATCATTGGCTTAGATGAGGTTTGAGTAGATCTATAAACAGCAATAAAAGAAATACCAAGAAATAAAAAGTCCAGACTCTTCCACCAAACAGGTGCCGTATGATGATGATCGGTAATGCTATGGTGAGATAAAAACAATAATGGCGTTAGTAAACAATGAATAAGACATAATGTACTTGCTAAAGCTCCAATAGTGTCTGGTTTCTGTAAGGTTATTTTAAACATAATTTTTCCTTATTAAAACTGAGTTGCAAATATAATAATCTTATTTGTTATTAATACTTAGTTGTAATAAATTTGAATATGGGTATTATTAGAAAGACATTATCTATAGATTTAATTTTAAACGAAATTAATGCAAGTTCAGGGGCATTATCTGTAGTTGAGTTAATTAAAAGATTGCATGAGAAGATAAACAAAACCACAATCTATAGGGTTTTAGATAAACTTGAAGATGATGGAGTACTTCATTCTTTTTTGGATAACGGAGGACTCACCTGGTATGCAAAGTGCAAGGGGTGTTCAAAATCAGTACATCATGACGTTCATCCTCATTTTCAATGCACATCTTGTGGGAAGGTTCAATGTTTAGAAACTCAAATTCATATTCCAGAAATCCCTAATTATCATATAAGTCATTCTCAAATATTACTACAAGGTGTTTGTAAATCATGTAATTCCTAACATATTTTAGTATTTTGCTGTTATGGAAGCTTATGCCAACGCTTTATTAGTAGCCATACCTTGTTTCATAGTATTGCTATTGTTAGAAATTCTCTACGGTTACTATCGTGGAAGGCAGACCTATGTTTTTATGGATACCATTTCCAGTTTGAGTTCCGGATTAACAAATATTCTTAAAGATTCATTGGGGCTGGTTATCGTTTTAGTATCATATCCGTGGCTAATGCAACATATCGCTATAACATCTATAGATTCCTCGTTATGGCTATACATCGTTGCGTTTATATGCATTGATTTTGCCTCGTATTGGTCACACCGTTTAAATCATAAAATCAACTTTTTTTGGAATCAGCATGTTATTCACCATAGTAGTGAGGAGTTTAATATGGCTTGTGCTTTAAGACAAAGTATTTCAAATGTTCTTGGTTACGGTGCATTGTTTCTTATTCCAGCAGCCTTTTTAGGAGTACCGAATGAGGTTATAGCTATTCTGGCCCCTTTGCACCTTTTTGGTCAATTTTGGTACCATACCAAGCATATTGGAAAA
>ERZ802830.2193-NODE-2193-length-17878-cov-12.8198_pt1 | contig 17878 bp, 16 predicted proteins | sample MGYA00345654_ERZ802830 | MGnify/ENA primary metagenome ERZ802830 (study PRJEB30503, sample SAMEA104212375) | marine metagenome | biome: Westerlies Biome; feature: [SRF] surface water layer (ENVO:00010504) within the epipelagic zone...; material: water...
TATATCTAAACATCTGTTTTTATTTACCAAAGATGCAAATTTTTTATCCAATGAACCTTCATTTTCATCAGGATAAATATCAATTAATTTTTTTGAAATTATAAAACCTAATACTCGATCTCCTAAGAATTCTAGCTTCTCATTATTATTTATTGGATCTAAACTTTTGTGTATAAGAGATTTTTCTAATAACTTTTTATCTTTAAATTTAATTTTTAGTTTTTTTCAAGTTGGGATAAATTCATAATTAAATTTTAGTTTATTATTTTAAAAAATCTATCAAACCTTATTAATTCACCCCATCTCCAAAACTCAAAAATACTCCCTTTTTTGGTGTCATAATTAGATTTTAGTTTATTCTTTTAAAAAATCTATCAAGCCTAATTAATTCACCCCATCTCCAAAACTCAAAAATACTTCCTTTCTTGGAGTCAGAGGAAAAAAAAATAAACTGTGCTTTACCTACTAAATTATCTCTATGAACGTATCCGACGCTTGATAAAAATCTACTATCTTTTGAACAATCTCTATTGTCGCCTAGAAAAAAATAATGATCATCTGGGACTTCAAATAAATCCGTATTCTGTAATGTATATTGTTTAAAATAAGCACTCATAAACTTCTTACCGTTTGGAAGATTTTCAGTAAAATAATTACTATTAATTTTATTAACACCACAATAAACAAATTCTTTATTCGATTTTAAATCTTTAAAGATTTCACTATTATTAAGAAATAGACTGCCATCTATAAACTGTATTTTATCTCCAGGTAAACCTATGAGTCTCTTGATATAATCTGTTCTATTATCCGATGGTGTTTTAAAAACGACTACATCTCCGACTTTTGGTGATGAAAATAATTTTCTACCATTAAATAAAGGTGGGCTAAATGGAAAGGAGTGTTTGCTATATCCGTATGAGTACTTTGTTACAAACAATCTATCTCCAACCAATAAATTTGGTTCCATGGAAGATGACGGGATATAAAATGGTTGAATTATTAGAGACCTGATAAATACTGCAATTATTAAGGCATATATAATTGTAGTAATATTTTCGATAATTATTTTTTTCATTTTTTTGATCTACTTAAAATTACATAAGCTATAGAATGTTTTGCCTCATCTGATAAGGATAAAAAAACTTTAAAGTTTCTAAGTTTATTTTTTTTGCAAATAATAGATTTAATCTTATTGTTAACCCTAATATATGGTTTTCCTAATTTATTATTTAGGATTATTATATCCGAAAAATTTATTCCAGATCTAAAACCACTACCTATTGACTTTACAAATGCCTCTTTAGCAGCAAATCTTTTTGCAAAAAAATTAACTTTATTTTTAATATATTTAGACTTTTTTATTTCATGCGTTGAGTAAATTCTTTTAATGAATTTAATGTTTTTAATTAATTTCTTTATTCTAGAATTTTCTACAATATCAACTCCATTACCAATAACTTCCATACAATTTTATTTACAGATTTTTTTAAATTTATTAATAACTCTCGGTAGGCCTAAAAAAAATGACTCACCTACTATAAAGTGACCAATATTAAACTCCTTTATTAATTTAATTTTAGATAATATAGATGCACTTTTGTAGTCAAGTCCATGACCGGCGTGAACCTCAAGTCCTAGTGAATTGGCAAGATTGCAAGAAGCGATGATTTTTTTTAAATCTTTTTTAATATTTTTTTTTGATCTAACTTTTCTTGATATGCTTCCAGTGTGCAGTTCAATACATTTAGCACCAATTTTTTTAGATAATTTAATATCATTCAAATTTGGATTAATAAAAAGACTTGTTCTAATTTTTTTGTTATTCAAAGTTTTTACAATTTTTTTTAAAATTTTATTATTTTTCTTTAAATTCAATCCACCTTCTGTTGTCAATTCCTCCCTTTTTTCAGGTACAATACAAACGTATTTGGGATTGCTCTTAAGAGCTATTTTTAACATTTTATTATTTCTTATTATTTTTCTTTAAATTCAATCCACCTTCTGTTGTCAATTCCTCTCTTTTTTCAGGTACAATACAAACGTATTTGGGATTACTCTTAAGAGCTATTTTTAACATTTTATTATTTCCAGCCATCTCTAAGTTAATGGGTATAGATTTAAATTTAGATAGAATTTTCAAATCAATATCTTTGATATGACGCCTATCTTCTCTTAGGTGAATTGTAATTAAATCAGCTCCATTTTTCATTACGAATTTTGCAGCTTTTAAAATATTAGGATGATCTTCTCCCCTAGCATTTCTTATAGTAGCAACATGGTCTATGTTTATGCCTAAACGTATCATTTTATAAATCTGCTACCAGGACTGGTAATTGGTAATTTCTTTAATGATAAGGGAACATTATTTCTTTTAAATGTTGGGATATCTATTTTAACTTGTGAAACTATATTTTTAGTTTTAATTTTTAATGATTTATTACTAGACCTATCTATAATACAAGCAAAACCCACATGTTTAGACTTGAATTTTTTAATTAACCTAACACACTCTAAACTTGATTTTCCTGTTGTTATAACATCCTCAACTATTAAAACTCTTGAATTAGGTTTAATAAAAAAACCTCTTCTCAATTTAAATTTCCCTTTAACTCTCTCACAAAATATAGTTTCTTTGTTCAAAATTCTTCCTATGTCATATCCTATTATAATACCACCCATTGCAGGTGATAAAATTATATCTATTTTTTTAAATTTTTTTTTAATTTTGGATGCTAATGATTTTGACATCATTGATGCATATAACGGTTTACTCAACAATTTTGCACATTGAACATATTTCGGTGAGTGTAAACCTGATGATAATACAAAATGTCCTTCTAATAAAGCTCTAGTTTTTTTTAAAACCACCAAAGAGTCTTTTAAAGAAAGCATATTTTTTATTTTTGTGTCTAATAATTTTAAAGTTATATTCTTTTTGTTTTAACTCACTAATAAGTTTTGTAAAGTTCTTCAAATCATGAATTATAAGATTAAATCTAAAATTGATTGTTTTTTTGGTTTTTTCGACCATCTCAACACTAGAAATATTAACATTATTTAAGCCAATCATGGTTGTAACATCGCCTAACTTACCTGGCTGGTCTGTCAAAGATATCCATAATGTGGTATTGTATCTTTTAGTTTTAATTGACTTAGTGTTTTCTTTATATTGCCAATATCTTCTTATAGCAGCACGTGCTTTTCCAGTTTTTGACAAAGATAGCCAATGAAGTGATGGGGATACTCTTTTTGAAGTAATTATTTTAACAACATCTCCATTTCTCAAGGTTGATTGCAGGGGTGAGTCTTTACCATTTATTTCAGACCCAATAGCTGTGTCCCCAATTTGAGTATGAACAGCGTAGGCAAAATCAATTGGTGTCGCATCTTTAGGTAATTTAATAACCGAACCCTTCGGAGTAAAACAGAAAACATTTTCATGAAACATTTGAAGTTTGGTGTATTCATAAAAATCTTCAGGATTTTGATTCTTCTCAATTATTTCAACTAGGTCTGCTAACCAATCATATTCTTTCCATGTCAAAGAATTAAATTTTTCTGATGATTTATATTTCCAATGTGAAGCTACACCTCTTTGTGCAAATTCATGCATTTGCATTGTCCTTAATTGAATTTCAATTGGTCTTTGGTTTGGTCCTATTATTGCAGTATGGAGCGACTGATATTTGTTTATTTTTGGTGATGAAATATAATCTTTAAATTTACCAGGTATACAATTCCACTTATTATGAAAAATACCAAGTGATTTATAACAAGCGGAAATATCATCAAGAATTATTCTAAAACCCATAATGTCTGTTATTTGTTCTAAGGAAATTCTTTTATTTTGCATTTTTCTCCATAGTGAGAAAGGAGTTTTTTCTCTTCCAAAGATTCTTGCTACCAGACCATGATCTTGGAGTAGCTTGGTAAATTCTTCTGCGACAGCATTAAAACTAATAAGATTATTTTCTTTAATTTTATCCAATCTATCCTTAATTAGTTTTCTTGCATTTGGATTTAACACTTCAAACGAAAGATCTTCTAATTCATCTCTAATTCTATTCATGCCCATTCTATCGGCAAGCGGTGAATATATTTCCATAGTCTCTTTGGCAATTCTTTCTCTTTTTTCAATTTTATCAATAGAACTGATCGTTCTCATGTTATGTAATCTATCTGCAATTTTAACTAGTAAGACTCTTATGTCTTTGGATGTTGCAATAATTAACTTTCTAAAATTTTCCGCCCTAGAATTTGCAGTTGCTTGATTTTCAAGCTCAGAAATTTTGGTTACGCCCTCAACCAGATCAGCAACTTCTTGACCAAATTCATCTTTAATTGTTTGGTAGGTAGCATGCGTATCTTCAATAGTATCATGAAGCAAGCCTGTTGCTATCGTAGCACTATCTAATTTAAGTTCAGTTAAAATATTTGCAACAGCAACTGGATGAATTACATAAGGATCACCTGAATGTCTTTTTTGATTTTCGTGGGCTTTAACTGCAAAGTTATAAGCTTTGTCTAAAGTTTCTGGATTTAAAAACTTATTATAAGATTTTACTTTATTTATTAAATCATCTGATTTTAACATAAATTTACTATATCATTTTTTTATTCAACTGTAATAGATCTTAAGTCTTTAGTGCTAATTTGCTTTAATAATTGTGATATTTTTATATTTGATCTAGGGTGCTTCCAATTTTTTGATATTTCAAACAATGGTATTAAAACAAAATTTCTATCCTCTAGTCTTGGATGTGGAGTAATAACAAAACTCTTTCTATCATATAATTTTAGACATTTATGACCAAAGTCAATAATATCAATATCACACATTCGTGGAGAATTTTTTTTGGCTGGTTTTCTTCCTAGAATTTTTTCAATTTTTTTTAAAAAAAACAACAGATCTAAAGGTTTTAGATATGTTTCACCTTCAATTACAATATTTAAAAAATTAGGCATTTTAGGATTTGGCCAAGATTTAGTTTTATAAAATTTTGAAGTTTTAAATATTCTGAAATTTTTATTGAGTTCAAGATGTAATTTGGCGTTTTCAATGTTAAGTTTTTTATTGCCTAAATTAGAACCTATACCTAAAAAAACTTTATTAGCTTGTTTTTCTAACATATCTTGCTCTATCTCTTTGCCAATCTTTTGTTTTTTTCGCTTGTCTTTTATCATATTGTTTTTTCCCTTTTGCGACTGCAATTTCAATTTTTGCTTTGCCTTTCTTAAAATAAATTTTTGTAGGTATTAAAGTAAAACCTTCTCTATTTATTTTTCCAATCAATTTATTAATTTCTCTTTTATTTAATAAAAGTTTTCTATCGTCCGTAGGATTGTGATTTTTATGACTTGCATTTTTGTATAGAGGTATATGAGCATTCATTAAAAAAATTTCACCATCTCTTTCAATGCCATATGAGTCGGATATATTAATTTTTCCTAATCTTATTGATTTTATTTCTGATCCTTTAAGCATAATACCAGCTTCATATAAGCTTTCAAAAAAATAATTAAAACTTGCTTTTCTGTTAATTGAAATTATTTTCAAACCAGGAGTGGTTTTTTTTTTCATTAACTAATTAATTTTGCAGACTGTAAAGCTTTCTTAACCTTGTCTTTTGTCTCATCCTTAATGTTTACCAAAGGCAATCTAATTTCATCACTGCACAAACCTAAAAGTTTTGCAGCATATTTTGCTGGTGCTGGATTGCTTTCAATGAATAAAGATTTATGTAGTGGTTGAAGCATTTGATCAATCCTCTCAGCTTCTTTTATTTCATTTCCTGATTTTGATTTCGAATAATTTTGCATTTCAGAACATAATTTCGGAGCTATGTTTGCGGTAACGGAAATGATACCAACGCCCCCTCTTTTGTTAAATTCAAAGGCAAGACCATCCTCACCGGTTAACTGTATAAATTCTGAACCTAATTTTTTAATTGTTTGATCTAGTCTATTTAAATCTCCTGTAGCATCTTTTACACCCACAATATTTTTTAACTCAAATAACCTTGCCATTGTATCTACAGACATATCAATTACACATCTGCTTGGTATATTGTAAATTATTATTGGAAGGCTTGAGTTGTCACTTATTGCTTTATAATGTTGATATAAACCTTCTTGTGTAGGTTTGTTATAATATGGTGTAACAACTAATGCACCGTCAGCACCTACCTTTTCTGCATGTTTGGTTAACGATATAGCTTCTTCAGTAGAGTTAGAGCCAGTACCAGCTATAACAGGTATCTTTCCATTTGACTCCTTAATACAAAGCTCAATTACTTTTTGATGTTCATCGTGATCTAATGTTGGGGACTCACCAGTGGTACCAGCAGGAACAAGTCCATGCGTACCATTTTCTAGGTGAAAATGAATAATTTTAATATAAGCTTCAATATCTAACTTATTATCTTTAAATGGAGTTATTAAAGCAACATTTGAACCTTTAAACATAAATACTTATAACATAAATTGTTGATTCATTTACAAAAAATTATGAAAAAAATAATATCTTTCACTTTTGCTCTTGTGACATTTTTATATACGTCAAATATTAAATCTCAAGAAAATGTTATTATTCCCAAGCAAAAACCTATTTTAAAACAAGAGACTAAAGAAAAGAAAATTTCTATTAACATAATCAAGCCACTCAAGAAGCCAGTTTTAGCAATACAGAAAAAAGAAAAACAAAAGGACGAAGTATTAGAAGAGAAAAAAGTAACAAATATAGGAATTATTATACCAAAAAATAAACCAAAAATTGTTCAAAAATCAGTGGGAAAGTTAGCGAAAAAATCAAAATTTTTTTCTAAAAGAGAATTTGAACTAGCTGGTAAAGCTATTAATGCGATGAGGAAAGCTGATTGGACAAATGCGATATCCATTGCAAAGAAAAGTAAAAATAATGACATTATTAATTTTATACAATGGCGTCATTTACTAACTTATGGAAATAGAGCGAGCTACTATGATTATCAACAATTTATTTCTAAAAATCCTGATTATCCTAGAATTGGCAGAATTAAATATCTTTCTGAACATAAAATGTCTACTGAAAAAGTTTCGCCAAAAAAAATAGTAAAAAAATTCTCTGATAATTCGCCACTTAGTGGCTATGGTGAAATGATATTAGGTGAAAGTTTCATTCTTACAGGTGAAACTACAAAAGGTATTAACCTAATTAAAAAAGGTTTTGAAAAAGCAGACTTAAGTAAATCTGATTTAAGATTTTTTAGAAAAAAATATAAAAAATATCTTAATAATGATGATTACATAAATCGTGCTAAATATTTAGCCTGGGAAAATAAGTACTGGGATTTAAAAAGAATGCTTAGATATTTACCAAAAGACGAACAATTACTATATACGGCAAGGCAGCTTTTGATGAGTAAATCATATGGTGTAGATAACGCAATCTCAAAAGTTCCAGATAGATTTAAAAATGACTCAGGCTTAAATTATGATAGGTTAAAATGGAGACGAAAAAGAGGTAGAATTGAATCGTCTTTAGAAATATTACTTACAATACCAAACAACAAAATTTATTTGGTAAGACCCGAAAAATGGTGGAAAGAAAGAGAAATTATAGCAAGATCATTAATATATAAAAAAAAATATGAAACTGCGTATAAAATAGTAAGTAACCATTCAATGGTCGAAGGACCAGATTATGCTGCTGCTGAATGGATGAGTGGATGGATAGCTTTAAGTTTTTTAAACGATCCAATACTAGCAATAGAACATTTTGAAAATTTTTATAACAATGTAAGTTATCCAATAAGTTTGTCAAGGGGAGCTTACTGGTTAGGAAGGTCCTATGAAAAATTAAATAAAGATGATTTAAAAAATAAATGGTATAGATCCTATGAAAAATTAAATAAAGATGATTTAAAAAATAAATGGTATTTAGAAGCATCAAAATATTTAACTACATATTATGGTCAGTTAGCTTTCTTAAAGATCAATCCAGAAGAAAGTTTTGAACTAAGTTTAGAGCAAAAAGTTGACAATGATTATAAAGCTATGTTTGAAAATAAAGGTCTTGTAAAAATAGTATATTTATTAAATGAGCTGAATAGAGATAAATATACTAAGCATATTCTAAGACATTTAGCATTAGATAACATAGAAAAAGGTAGTGAAATTTTAGCCGCAGAACTAGCAACCAATATCTCAAGATATGATTTTGCAATACAAATATCAAAATTAGCATCTTATGAAAAAAGATTTTTAAATAATTATAATTATCCAATTATAGGTACTCCAAAAATTATTAATGGGAGAAAAATTCCTGAAACTCCTTTTATTCTTTCAATAATTAGGCAGGAAAGTGAATTTGATATGTCAGCTAATAGTTCAGCTGGCGCAAGAGGTTTGATGCAGTTAATGACTTATACTGCTAGACTAGTTGCAAAGCAGGCTAAACTACCATATTCAAAGTCTAGGTTAACGACTGATCCTGAATATAATATAAATCTTGGTTCGCACTACATAGCGGGATTAATTCTTGAGTATGATGGCTCTTATCCTTTTGCAATAGCTGCATATAATGCAGGTCCTAAAAGAGTAAAATATTGGAAAAAATTAAATAAAAACCCTCAAAAAAATCAAATTGATTATGTGGATTGGATTGAATTAATAAAATTTAGAGAGACAAGAAACTATGTTCAAAGGGTTTTAGAAAATTATAATGTTTATAGATATATAGTTGAAAAACGACCGGTTAAAATGCTTAATTTTTTCGAAAATAAGCCTCTTTATTAATGGCGGAAGAGGTGGGATTCGAACCCACGTTACGAATTTCTCCGTAAGATCAGTTAGCAACCGATTGGTTTCAGCCATCTCACCCACTCTTCCACGATACCTGTGTAACTTGAAACCATTGAATATTCAATATTAATCAAGTATTTTCATAAAATATATGAAAAACAAATATTCAATTTTTTCGCTTATTAAAAACGCTTTTACAAACCATGAAAATTGGCAGAGAGCATGGAGAGATCCTGAGCCAAAAAAAGAATATGATGCTGTAATCATAGGTGGTGGTGGTCATGGGTTGGCAACTGCATATTATTTAGCAAAAAAACATCGAATGAATAATATTGCCGTCGTTGAAAAAGGATGGATTGGTGGTGGTAACACAGGACGAAATACAACAATTATAAGATCAAATTATCTATGGGACGCAAGTGCAGGTTTGTATGATCATGCTTTAAAACTTTGGGAAGGCTTGTCTCAAGAACTTAATTATAATGTTATGTTTAGCCAACGTGGAGTTATGAATTTAGCTCATAACTTACAAGATGTTAGAGATTTAAAAAGAAGAACACATGCTAATAGATTAAATGGAATTGATGCAGTATGGCTTTCAACAGATCAAGTTAAAAAGTTTTGTCCAATTATTAATACATCACAAGATATAAGATACCCAGTGTTAGGTGGTACTTTACAAAAAAGAGCTGGAACTGCTAGACACGATGCTGTGGCTTGGGGTTATGCCCGAGGTGCAGATGAAATGGGTGTTGATATTATACAAAATTGTGAAGTTAAAGGAATTAAAAGAATCGGAAATAAAATCGAAGGATTAGAAACAACAAAAGGTTTCATTAAAACAAAAAAAGTTGGTGTTGTTGCGGCTGGTCATTCTAGTGTGCTAGCAGACATGGCAGGACTAAGGCTTCCTCTTGAAAGTAAACCTCTTCAAGCACTAGTTTCAGAGCCTGTAAAACCAATTATAGATACAGTAGTTATGTCAAATGCAGTTCATGCTTATGTAAGTCAATCAGATAAAGGTGAATTAGTAATTGGTGCTGGTACAGATGACTATGTTTCTTACTCACAAAAAGGTAGTCATGAAATTGTTGAAGGGACTTTACAAGCAATTTTAGAGTTGTATCCGATATTTAGTAGAATGAGAATGTTAAGACAATGGGGTGGTATCGTTGATATATGTCCTGATGCAAGTCCAATAATAAGTAAAACCTCAATTGAAGGTTTATATTTTAATTGTGGTTGGGGTACTGGAGGATTTAAAGCAACACCTGGTTCGGGTGATTTATTTGCTCACACTATTGCAAATAACGAACCACATAAATTAAATGCAGCATTTAATATAAATAGATTTGTCAGTGGTGATCTAGTTGATGAACATGGCGCTGCAGCTGTAGCTCATTAATGTTTATTATTAATTGTCCATATTGCGGTGAGAGAGAACAAAGCGAATTTAAAGCTGGTGGCGAAGCTCATATTGTAAGACCGAAACAACCAACAGAACTAAGCGACGATGAGTGGGCTGAGTATTTATTTATGAGGAAAAATATTAAAGGAATTCAACTAGAAAGATGGGTTCATATTCATGGATGTAGAAAATGGTTTAATATGGTTAGAGATACATCAAATGATCAAATTCACGCTGTTTATAAAATGGGTGAAAAACCACCAATAAAATAATTTCATGTCTGATAATTTAAGAACCTCCGCTAGTAAATTCATTGATCAAACAACAAGAGTTTCTTTTAAGTTTGATGGTAAAACTTATTTTGGGTTTAAAGGTGATACCTTGGCTTCAGCCCTATTGGCTAACAATGTTCACTTAGTTGGTAGAAGCTTTAAATACCATAGGCCAAGAGGTATAATGACATCTGGATCTGAAGAGCCAAACGCAATTGTTCAAATAAATAAAAATTCATCAGTAACAGAACCAAATGTAAGAGCCACTGAGGTTGAGATTTATGATGGCTTAGAGGCATCAAGTCAAAACTGTTGGCCTAGTGTAAATTTTGATATAGGTGGAATAAATAATTTTTTATCTCCCCTTCTGCCTGCTGGATTTTATTATAAAACTTTTATGTGGCCTGCCAGTTTCTGGGAAAAATACGAGTACTTTATAAGAAAATCTGCTGGTTTAGGTCAATCTCCAACGGAACCAGATCCAGATGTATACGATCATAATTATGTTCACTGTGATGTACTGGTTATAGGTGGTGGTATTTCAGGTATTATGGCCGCTAAAATATCTGCAGAAAATAATTTCAAAACTTTGCTATTAGAGGAAAGGCCTAATTTAGGTGGCACAACTATCTACCAAAAAAATGACTATTTTAAAATTAATGATCAATACTCATCTGATTGGCTAGAAAAAGAAATAGAACAAATTAAAAATTTAAAAAATCTTGAAATTAAAACAAGAACTAGTGTAGCAGCTTATCATGGTTACAATTACTTGTTAGCAAGAGAAAATTTAACAGATCATTTACCATTAGAAAAAAAACAAAACACAATAAGACAAAGATTATTAAAAATTAGAGCTAAAAAAGTGATTACTGCCACTGGATCAATTGAAAGACCTCTAATTTTTGATAATAATGATCGTCCAGGAATAATGCTTTCATCGGCAATAAAGAAATATGCTGACTTTTATGGTGTTGCTTGTGGAAAAGAGAATGTATTATTTACTAATAACGACACTGCTTATGAAACAGCTATATCGCTAAATAATAAAGGTATTAAGATTAATGCAATTATAGATATTAGAGAGCAAAATAAATCAGATTTAACAAATGAAATAAATAAAGCAGGAATTAAAATATACAATTCTTATACAGTAATAGATACAAAGGGTTATAAAAAAATAAATAAAATTACCATAATGAAACTTTCTAAAGATGGTAAAACTGTTACTGACTCAAAAATTGATATTAATTGTGATTGCCTTGGTGTTTCAGGAGGATGGACACCAGCGGTTCATTTGTTTACACAATCAGGTGGTAAGCTAAAATTTGATGATAACGATAATATATTTATACCGAACAAGTACCCATCTGATCAATTAAGTATAGGATCATGTAATGGAAATCTAGAATTAGAGGATATCATTTCAAATATAAATGTTAGCTTAAAAAATTTTCTTAAAATAGATAAAACCAATTTTGAAAACTTAAAAATTAATTCTTCTAAATCAATATCAAAAAGAAATATATGGTTACTTCCATCTAACAAAACTGTTAGTAAAACAAAAGCATTCGTTGATTTTCAGAATGATGCTACTGCTAAAGATATTAAACTTGCACTACGAGAGGGTTTTAGATCAATTGAACATGTAAAACGATATACAACTACAGGAATGGGAACAGACCAGGGTAAACTGGGTAATATGAATGCTTTAGGTATAATCTCAGATACAAGCAATGTGAAGATGTCAGATTTGGGTACAACAACATTCAGACCACCTTACACACCATTAACATTTGGAACTATTGTAGGAAGAAATGTAGGAGAATTTTTTGATATATTTAGAAAAACACCGATGCACGATTGGCATGTCCAACATAAAGCTAAGTTTGAAAATGTAGGACAGTGGAAAAGAGCTTGGTATTATCCTAAAGGTAATGAAAGTATGCATGATGCTGTACAAAGAGAAAGTAAAGCAGCACGTGAGGGAGCTGGTATACTTGATGCTTCAACACTTGGAAAAATTGACATACAAGGTTCGGATGCATCAGAATTTCTGAATAGAGTTTATACAAACGCTTGGTCAAAATTAGCAGTTGGAAAGTGTAGATACGGTCTTATGCTTAACGAAGATGGAATGGTTTATGATGATGGAGTCACAACTAGATTAAGTGAAAATCATTATATAATGACTACCACAACAGGTGGAGCGGCTAATGTTTTGGGTAAATTAGAAGATTATTTGCAAACAGAATGGCCAGAGTTAGATGTATATTTAACTTCAGTGACAGATCACTATGCTACTGCAAGTGTTTGTGGACCTAATAGTAAAAAAATAATTTCTAAGATAATTCCCAATTTAGATTTATCAGATGAGAATTTTCCTCACATGTCATTTAAAAATGCAAAGATAGGAAATATTAAGTGTAGGGTTATGAGGATAAGTTTTACCGGTGAACAAAGCTATGAAATAAATATTCAAGCAAATTATGGAAAATCTTTATGGGAAAAATGTATGGATGCAGGCAATGAGTTTAATATTACACCTTATGGCACTGAAACAATGCACTTATTAAGAGCTGAAAAAGGTTTTATTATAGTTGGTCAAGATACAGATGCTACATTAACACCAATAGATTTACAGATGGATTGGATAGTCAGCAAAAAAAAATATGATTTTATTGGTAAACGTTCGCTTTATAGATCAGACACCATAAGAGATGATCGAAAGCAACTTGTTGGAATTTTAACTGATGATCCAAATGAAGTTTTAGAAGAAGGTGCGCAAATTGTTGCCGATACTTCAAAAAAACCTGTTGAAATGTTAGGCCATATAACATCAAGTTATTTTAGTCCAAATTTAAATAAGTCAATAGCTTTAGGAGTAGTTAAAGGAGGAAAAAATATGATGGGTCAAAAATTATTTATACCAATGAAAGATAAAATAATTAATGTAAAAATCGCTGATCCTGTTTTTTTAGATAAGGAGAATAAAAGATTAAATGCTTAAATACATTACATCGATTAATGATACAAAAATTTTTGATAATTTAAAAATTTTTGAAACAAGCCCAATAATGAAATTAATTGTAAGAGGAAAAAGTAGAGAATTTATTTCATCAGTTGGAAAATCACTGAATATATTGCTTCCAAATGAGCCAAACACATCATCATCGGGTGCTAATGTAACCGCATTGTGGCTAAGTCCAGACGAATGGATAATCTACGCAAATGAAAAAAATAGTGATGACAGCAATAGCTATGTTATTGAGGATGAGTTAATTAATAAAATTTCTAATACAGGTCTAGGAGCAATTACAGATGTAACAGATCAATTTGTTATGTTAAATTTAACTGGAGAAAAAATTTATGATCTGTTCATGAAAGGTTCGCCTTTTAATTTTAACGAATTTAAAAAGAAAAAAGGTGCCGTTACACAAACTATAATTAATAAAATAGATGTTATTATTCACAATAAGAGTGATAATGAAATTAATTTATTTGTAAGACGATCTTTTTCAAATCATCTTTGGTCATGGTTGAATGACAGCGCCCGTTTTATTTAATTTATTTTTAATATAGTAAAGAACTACAAATAACAAAGTTACTGAAAATATCCAATTTGATATAACCCAAATCCAAAAAAAAGTATTAAAATCAGCTACAAAATAAGTAGCAACATAAAAAGTAACTATAGGTAATATAATATTTCTAAAGAAGTTAGTAATAAGTGCATTCTCAGATTTTTTTAAAGCCATAAAAAAACCATTTGATAAAAAAAAGATTGGATATGCTGGCAAAACAAATGCTGAGATTTGCAAATATTTTTTTCCGTAATGTATTACTTCTAAATTATCAGAGAAAAATGTGGGAATTATACCTGATGTAATATAGATAAAAATTCCAGAAGTAACCATTATTATAAAAGCATATTTAATTGCTGTGTAATATGATTGCTTTATTCTTAGATAATTGCCCGCTCCATAGTTCTGCGCAATTATAGATATTATTGCAGTATTTATTCCCAAAACTGGCAGTAATACGACTTGTTCAATTCTGGTGGCAGCTCCATATCCTGCTGCTGCTTCTTCACCAGATGAACCAACATATGTAAATATTATAGCTGATGCAATAGAGTACCCACAGATAGCAACACTTATAGGCATCGATTGAAAAAAAATATCTTTTAGATAAATATATTTAATTAAAAAAAATTCTTTAGTCATTTCTTTTACTCTTTGATTTTTCATAACCTTATAAAAAACAATAAAAAGTGAGATTGTTTGAGAAATAATCGTGGCTATACCAATACCTTTAACACCAAAAGCTGGTATAAACATAAAACCAAAAATTAAAATTGGATTTAATATAATATTTAAGAAAAAAGAAAAAATTAATGCATTCCTAAAGGTTTTTGTATCACCTTCAGCATGTAATAATGAATTAAGTGCTACAACCATTATAAAAATTATTGTTCCAGAGAAAATTACATTAGTATATTCCAATCCTAATAATGTAACTTCATTAGTAGAACCCATTAATAAAAAAACAGTTTCAGAAAAGTACAATCCTAAAAAAGTTATTATGATAGAAATGAATACTCCAAAATAAATAGTATTAGAAAAATAATATAAAACTTTTTTTTTATCATTTTCGCCTATACTATTACCAATTAAAGATGTTCCAGCAATTGTTACCCCAATTGAGGTTGCTACTAGGATAAAATATATAGGAAAAGACTTTGATAATGCTGATAAGGCTTCGGGTGATATTTTTCCTGCAAAAAAAGTATCTACAATGTTATAAAGGGTCTGAAATAGAGTTCCAACACTAGCAGGTACAGCTAATTTCCGAACTAAAGATGGTATTTTATCCTTAAGTAAATCCATTTTGAAAAATTTTGTTAATGATCTTTTTGAAAGATATGTCGTTTCCCATTACTTTTTGCAAGATTTATTTGATTTTGTCGCATTCTAAACCTTTTTTTTTGAGAAATTGATAACTTATTGTAGCATCCTGGACATGTAACCCCTTCTTCATATTTTTTAGAATTCATGTCTTTCTTTGATATTGGGTTTCTACATCCACTACAAATTGAGTAAGTGCCGACCTTTAAACCATGCTTAAGACTTACCCTGTTATCAAAAACAAAACATTCACCCTTCCATAGACTGTTACTCTGTTTAATCGTCTTAATGTAATTAAGGATTCCACCTTTTAACTGATAGATATTATTGAAACCATTTTTCTCTAAATATACGCTCGCTTTCTCACATCTTATTCCCCCAGTGCAAAACATAGCAACTGGTTGATTTTTTTTTAATTTTTTGAGGTATTTAGGAAAGTCTCTAAAATTTCTAATATTGGGGTTAATTGCTTTTTGAAAGCTACCAACTTTATATTCAAAAGGTTTTCTAGCATCAACAACTAGTGTTTCTTTATTCTTAATAAGTTTATTCCAATTTTGTGGCTCTACATGACTATCTTTTTTTTTAATTTTTTTTGATAAAACCATGTTCATTGGGACTATTTCATTTTTAATTTTTACTTTCGGTTTATGAAATGGTTGAAATGAACACTTAGATTTACTTGTGCTATCGAACGATTTAAATAAAAAAAATTTTTTAATTTGATTAATTAAGCTTTTTATATCTTTCGATTTGCCAGAAATACTGCCATTTATGCCCTCTTTAGAAATAATTATTGTACCTCGTATATTTTTTTTTACTAAAAAATCGTTAAGTAAAACTTTTTGTTTATTAAGTTGATTAACTAACATAAATTTATAAAAACCAAATACTTCTATCATTGTAACTTTCTACATACAGTCATACCATCACCGAGTGGAATGATTATTTGCTCTACCCTTTCATCTTCTGATATATACTTATTAAACTCTTTAATTTTTATTGTAAATTTGTCATTATTTTTTTCATCGACTACTTCACCATGCCACAAAACATTATCAATTATAATTAAACCACCTTTATTAATAAGATTTAATGATTTTTCATAATATTCTTTATAATTCATTTTATCTGCATCTATAAAAACCATATCAAATTTTTTATTATTCAAAGCTGATAGTGTTTCAAGAGCTGGCTTTACTATTGTTTGGATTTTATGATCTTGATGAGCTTTTTTAAAAAAATTCAATGCAATTTTGTTAGTCTTTTCATTTTTATCAATTGCAATAAGTTTTCCATCATCTGGTAAGGCAAGTGAAATAGAAAGTGCACTAAGCCCTGTAAAAGTACCAATTTCAAGTACATTCTTAATATTTGAAACTTTTATTATTAAATGAAGAAAATAACACTGCGATGGATCAACTTGCATTCTTTTAGTGGCGCCTAAAGTTTTATTATACTCAATTATTTCCTTTTGAACTGGATTTAGTTTTAAACCAAAATCATTAATATAATTTTGTAATTTTTCTGTTATGTCTAGGTTTGCACCCATTTATTTAAAGCTTTTTCTTTAATAATTCATTTATTAATTGAGGATTAGCTTTACCACCAGAGGCTTTCATTGCTTGACCAACAAAAAATCCAAACAATTTTACTTTCCCTTGTTTGTATTCAACAGCTTTTTCTCTATTATCATTAATAATTTTATCTATTAAGGCTTCTAGTGCTTTAGGATCGCTTTGTTGTTTTAATCCTTTTTCTTCAACAATTTTTTGTGGATCTTTATCTCCTTCAATCATTAGTTCAAATACTGTTTTGGCTATTTTTCCAGAAATAGTTCCATTCTTAATTAGGTTAATTAATATTGCAAAATTTTTTGCACTGACTGGACTTTGAGAAATTTCTAAATTTTTACTATTTAAAACGGCAAATAATTCACCAGTTATCCAATTAACAGCTAATTTAATATCTTTATTTTTACCCATTTTAGTTACTACCTCTTCAAAATACTTTGCTGTATCAATATCTGATACTAAAATAGTGGCCTCATATGGGGATAATTTAAACTCATTAATAAATCTTTTCTTTTTGTCGTCTGGTAGTTCTGGAATATCTTTTTTAATATTATCAATAAATTCTTCAGAGACTTCTAGGGGCAATAAATCTGGGTCTGGAAAATATCTATAATCATGAGCATCCTCTTTAGATCTCATTGACCTTGTTTCATTTTTTTTAGTATCAAATAATCTTGTTTCTTGATCAATAGTTTTACCTTCCTCTATTAAATCGACTTGTCTATTTGCCTCGTATTCAATAGCCATTTGCATAAATTTAATTGAGTTTACATTCTTAATTTCACATCTTGTTCCTAAATTTTTTGATCCTTTAATTCTTACTGATACATTTACATCTGCTCTCAACGATCCTTCCTGCATATTTCCATCACATGTACCCAAATATCTCATTATAGATCTTAATTTTTTTATATAAGCACTAACTTCATCTGG